>ERZ1034984.3829-NODE-3829-length-10417-cov-20.115229_pt1 | contig 10417 bp, 8 predicted proteins | sample MGYA00520589_ERZ1034984 | MGnify/ENA primary metagenome ERZ1034984 (study PRJEB33766, sample SAMN09781790) | gut metagenome | biome: gut microbiome | host: Homo sapiens | place: Madagascar | study: EMG produced TPA metagenomics assembly of the PRJNA485056 data... | reverse complement strand
ATATATTATAAGGTATAAAAAAATTAAAAATTGTACATACATATAATAAAAGAAAAGAGGTATAAGATTTATGGACAAGGAATCAGAAGCAAAAAAACAAGAAAGTGAGCTTTTAAGTGAAGTAGGAGAAGACACAACAAAATATGGAGAATTCATATCATCATATTTTGCATGGGTATCATTACCACAACAAAAAGGGAGAGTAAATGAATTAGAAGAAATGACAAAAAAAGAAGAAAAAAATAGATAAAGTTAGAAAAAATAAAATAAACAGAGAAAAAACAATAAAAAGAAGCTTTAAAGGTCAAAGAAAGTCAAAAAACATATTTGCAAAATAACAAATATGGAGTATACTTATAATGTAAGTCAAAGAAAGTCAAAGTCAAAAAACAAAATAAGAAATGACAAAAAACGACAAAACATGAGACATTTAAGACCTGTCCCCAATGTGTCAAGAAAGGAAAAAATTATGAGAATGTCAGATATAATAGAAGATTTTATAAAAGAGTTATTAGAGGAACAAGATGAAGCAATTGAGATTCAAAGAAATGAGTTAGCAGAACATTTTAATTGTGTACCTTCACAAATTAATTATGTTATTTCAACAAGATTTAAACCATCACAAGGTTATTATGTGGAAAGTAAAAGAGGCGGAGGCGGCCATATTACAATTAAAAAAGTAAATAATAGCAAAGAAGATTATATTATGCATATTATAAATAATGTAGGTAAAGAGTTAACAGCTAATGAAGTTGATATATTGATTAGTGACTTTCTGTCTTATGATATTATCAATAAAAAAGAAGCAAGACTTTTAAAAGTAGCAACTAGCGATAATGTATTACAGTTACAAAAAGATTTAAAAGATAAAGTAAGAGCAAGGATTTTTAAAAATATGCTACTAAATTTAGAATAAGGAGGAATTTATTATGTTGTGTGATAATTGTGGAAAAAGAGAGGCAAATGTAAGATATTCAGAAAATATAAACGGAAGAAGAAAAGAATTAAATTTATGTGAAGAATGTAGTAAAAAATTAGGAATTGGACAAATGGATTTTAGTATGCCAATTGATTTTTCAAGTTTTTTAGGAGGATTTATGGATGGATTTGAAACACCTGAATTAATTCCTATGATAAACCAATTAAAAGCTTTTGAATGTGATAGTTGTGGATATACTTTTGATGATATAGTTAATACAGGAAAATTGGGATGCCAGAATTGTTATGATATTTTTGAAGATAGATTAGATCCAATAATAAGAAGAATACAAGGTTCTAATCATCATGTAGGTAGAATAGGAAAAATAGTAGACAATAAAATAAATGACAGAGTAGAAAAAAAGGAACATAAAGTTGAAGAAAATAAGAAAAATAAAGAACAATCTAAAATGGATACATTACAAGAAGAGTTGAAAAAAGCAATTAAAGAAGAGAGATATGAAGATGCAGCTAAAATAAGAGACGAAATTAAAAAGTTTGAAAAATAGAAGGAGTGAGTTTTATGAATTGGTACTTACAAAGTAGTGAAGATTGTGATGTCGTAAAAAGTTCTAGAATTAGGTTGGCAAGAAATTTAAATGGTTTTAAATTCAAGTTAGAAAATAAAAGTGAAATAGAGCAACTTGAAAATAAGATAAAAGACAATTTGTATTCAATTGGATATGGATTAAAATATTTAAAATTAAAAGATATGGATGATATTACTAAAATGAGTTTAGTGGAAAAGAATTTAATAAGTCCAGAGTTTGCATTAAATAAAAGTGAAACAGGAAGTATCTTAATAAATGATGAAGAAAATATTTGTATTATGATAGGAGGAAAAGACCATATTAATATACAAGTATTTAATTGTGGCTTAGATCTAGAAAATACATTAAATTTAGCTATAGAAATAGATAAAAAAATAGAAGATTTATTAGGATATGCAATAAATAAAAAATATGGATATTTAACAAGTTCATTAGGAGATATTGGAACAGGATTGAAAGCGTCAGTAATGGTACATTTACCAGCATTGGCAAAAACAAAAAATATCAGAAAAGTATTAGAGGCGATTAGTTCTTTTGGAATGAATATTAGAGGCATGTATGGAGAAAATAATCAAGTTCAAGGAGATATTTATCAAATATCTAATAAACAAACATTAGGAATAACTGAACAAGAAATAGTTCAAAATGTAAAAGTAATTGTTCAAAAAATAATAGAACAAGAAAGACAAGCAAGAAAATTATTAGCAAAAGACGAATTAGATTTAGAAGATATAATCTATAGAAGTTATGGAATTCTAACAAATTGCAGGAAAATATCTTATGAAGAAGCTAGAAATTTATTGTCTAATATTAAATTAGGGACAGATTTAGGAATTTTAAGAGAATTAACAGATTTAAAAGTACAAAAATTATATCTGTATATAAAGCCAGCTAATTTGCAAAAGTATTTAGGAGAACAATATGAAGCAATTGAGAGAGACATAAAAAGAGCTGAAGTTATTAAGCAAATTATAACTGAAAAATAATTAAATAAATTTGAAAGGAGTGATAAGTATGACATATAAATTTACAAATAGAGCCAAAAAGGCAATTGAGTTTGCTAATGAGTTAGCATTAGAGTTAGGTCATAATTATATAGGAACAGAACATATTTTATATGGTTTAGTAAAAGAAGGAAGCGGAGTTGCTTCTAAAGTGTTAGAAAATCAAGCTATTACAGCAGATATGATTATTGATAAAATAGTTGAATTAGTAGGACACGAAGAACCGATAGATGGAACATTAGGATTTACACCAAGGACTAAAAGAGTAATTGAAAACGCTTTTATTGAAGCTAGAAAATTAGGATATAACTATATAGGAACAGAACATCTTTTAATAGGAATTCTAAGAGAAGGAGATAGCATTGCTGCTAGAATATTATTAGAATTAGATACGAATATTCCAAAACTTTATAGTGAAATAATAAAAGTAATAAATGAAGGAGAAGATTTTGCGAAAGAAGATAAAAATGGAAAATCTGACAACAAAGTTGGAAGCTATAATTCAACTCCAACATTAAATCAATTTGGAGAAGATTTAACCAAAAAAGCAAAAGAGGGAAAATTAGATCCAGTAATAGGAAGAAAAGAAGAAATAGAAAGAGTTGTACAAATTTTATCAAGAAGAACTAAAAATAATCCATGTTTAATAGGAGAACCAGGAGTTGGTAAAACAGCAGCAGTAGAAGGATTAGCACAAAAAATAGCAACAGGAGATGTTCCAGAAATATTAAAAGATAAAAGAGTAGTAACAATGGATATTTCAGGAATGGTAGCTGGAAGTAAATATAGAGGAGACTTTGAAGAAAGAATTAAAAAAGCATTAGATGAAGTAAAAAAAGCTGGAGATGTTATTTTATTTATTGATGAAATACACACAATAGTAGGAGCAGGTGCAGCAGAAGGAGCAATTGATGCGGCAAATATTTTAAAACCATTACTTGCAAGAGGAGAAATTCAATTAATAGGTGCTACAACACTAAATGAATATAGAAAATATATAGAAAAAGACGCGGCATTAGAAAGAAGATTTAGCCCAGTAACAGTAAATGAACCAAGTGAAAAAGATACAATAAAAATACTAAAAGGAATTAGAGATAAGTATGAGGCACATCATGGAGTAAAAATAACAGATGAAGCAATTGAAGCAGCTGTAAAAATGTCTATAAGATATATTAATGATAGATTTTTACCAGATAAAGCAATTGACTTAATAGATGAAGCGGCATCTCGTGCAAAACTAAAATCTTATACAGAGCCAGATGTTTTAAAACAACTAGAAGAGAAAATAGAAGAAGTAGAAAAAGATAAAGAAGAAGCTGTTCGAATTCAAAAATTTGAAAAAGCAGCAAGCCTAAGAGATAAACAGAAAGAATTAAAAGAAAAATATGAAAAAGAGCAGAAAAAGTGGAAAAATAAAAACAACAAAGAAGTGACTAATATAACAGAAGAAAATATAGCAGAAGTAATTGCAAATTGGACAGGAATCCCAGCTAAAAAAATAACGGAGGACGAAAATATTAGATTAAAAAATCTAGAAAAAAATCTACATGAAAGAGTAATCGGTCAAGATGAAGCTGTAGAAGCAGTAGCAAAAGCTATAAGAAGAGGAAGAGTGGGACTAAAAGATCCAAAACGTCCAATAGGTTCGTTCTTATTTTTAGGACCAACAGGAGTAGGAAAAACAGAATTATCGAAGGCATTGGCTGAAAGTTTATTTGGTGATGAAAATGCAATGATAAGAGTAGATATGTCAGAATATATGGAACCACATTCTGTTTCAAAATTAATAGGTTCGCCTCCAGGTTATGTTGGATTTGATGAAGGAGGACAATTAACAGAAAAGATAAGAAGAAAACCATATTCAGTTATTCTTTTTGATGAAATTGAAAAAGCACACCCAGATGTTATGAATATGTTACTTCAAATACTTGAGGATGGTAGATTAACAGATTCACAAGGAAGAACAGTAAATTTTAAAAATACAGTAATTATTATGACTTCAAATATTGGTGCTAGACTTATTACAGATAAAAAGATGTTAGGATTTAGCAAAAATGAAATTAATGAAGAAGGAAATAAAAAAGAATACGAGGAAACAAAAAAAGAAGTAATGGAAGCATTAAAAAAAGAACTTAGACCAGAATTTATTAATCGTATTGATGAGATTATTGTGTTCCATAAATTGACAGATACAGAAATTAGTCAAATTATTGATATTATGCTAAAAGAAGTAACAAAAAGATTAGAAGCTCAAAAAATAAAAATAGAGTTAGAACCAGAGGTAAAAGAATTAATTGCAAGCAAAGGTATTGATAAAAATTTCGGAGCAAGACCTTTAAGAAGAACAATTCAAAGTGTTTTAGAAGATAAGCTTGCAGAGGAAATTTTAGATGGTAATTTGAAGAAAAATAAATTGTCTAAAATTGGTGTGAAAGATGAAAAAGTAGTTGTATTATAAAAATAGAAATTCACTATAAAAAGTTAAAACAAGAAGAGCTAATTATTTAGTGCTTCTTGTTTTTTTAGATAAAATATAGTTTACAAAATAATTAAAAAATGATATATTAAAGACTACATAAAATAGCAAAGGTGATAATATGATAGAAAAAATAAATTCAGCCGAGGATGTTAAAAAATTAAACATAGAAGAACAAAAACAATTAGCAGAAGAAATTAGAAAATATATATTAGAAATTGTATCAAAAAATGGAGGACATTTAGCTTCAAATCTTGGAGTAGTAGAATTAACAATAGCCTTACATACAGTTTTTGATTTGCCAAAAGACAAAATAGTATGGGATGTTGGACATCAAACTTATGTACATAAAATTCTAACAGGAAGAAGAGAGCAATTAAAGACCTTAAGACAACTGAATGGAATAGCAGGATTTCCAAAAACAAATGAATCTGAAACAGATTGTTTTAACACAGGGCATAGTAGTACTTCTATATCAGCAGCATTAGGGATGGCTAGAGCAAGAGACATAAAAGGTGAAAAGAATAATGTAATAGCGGTTATAGGAGATGGTGCTTTAACAGGAGGAATGGCCTTAGAGGCATTAAATGATGCAGGTTCTAGTCAAACAAGGTTGACAGTTATATTAAATGATAATGAAATGAGCATTTCAAAGAACATTGGTGGAGTAAATATGCTTCTAAGTAAATTAAGAACTAAAAAAACGTATACAAAATCCAATGTGTCTATGAAAAATATTATTAATAAAGTGCCAATTATAGGACAACCTTTTGTAAAAATAGTACAAAGACTAAAAAGAAGTATTAAACAATTAATTATTCCAAAAATGTTTTTTGAAGATATTGGATTTCGCTATTTAGGACCAGTTGATGGACATAATATAGAAGAATTAGAAAGAATGTTAAATATTAGTAAACAATTAGAAGGGCCTGTTTTAATTCACGTGTTAACTAAAAAAGGAAAAGGATATAAAATAGCAGAAGAAAATCCAGATAAATTTCATGCAACAGGACCTTTTGAAATAGAGACAGGAAAGCCTAAAAAAGAAAAATCAAAAGATTATTCAAAAGTATTTGGAGATAAGTTGGTAGAATTAGCAAAGAAAAATGACAAAATAGTTGCTATTACAGCATCAATGAAAGATGGTACAGGATTAACAAAATTTGCTAAAGAATTTCCAGATAGATTTTTTGATATTGGAATTGCAGAACAGCACGCATTAGGTTTAGCAGCAGGAATGGCAAAAGAGGGAGTTATACCAGTAGTTCCTATATATTCATCTTTTTATCAAAGAGCATATGATCAAGTTATTCACGATATTGCTATTCAGAATTTGCCAGTTATTATGTGTGTAGATAGAGCTGGTGTAGTAGGAGCAGACCGGAGAAACACATCAAGGTCTTCTAGATATGGCGTTTTTTAGATTAATTCCTAATTTAACAATTATGGCACCAAAAGATTTTAAGGAATTAGAAGATATGATGGAATTTGCAGTAAACGTAGGAAAGCCAGTAGTAATTAGATATCCAAGAGGCGGAGAAGGAAAGGAAAAATTTAACCAACATAAAAAGATAGAATATCAAAAAGCAGAAATTCTAAAAGAAGGAAAAGATGTATCAATTTTTGCAATAGGAAAAACAGTAGAAAGAGCCGTTAGATTATCACAAATGTTAGAAAAAGAAGGTATTGTTTCAAAAGTTATAAATACTAGATTTTTAAAGCCATTTGACAAAGAAAGTGCTATAAAATCTATAGAAAAAACAAAAAATGTAATAACTATAGAAGATGGAACAACTATAAATGGATTATCAACAACAATTAAAGAATTAATTGTAAATGAAAACTTAAAAAATATAAAGATAAATACATATGCATATCCAGATAAATTTATTCAACATGGGACAGTAGAAGAATTAGAAAAAATATATCATCAAGATGCAGAAAGTATTTATAAAGATATAATGACAATAGTAGACAAAAAGCGACAGGAAAATGAGACAATGTAGACCTGTCCCCAGTGTCTCAAGAAAGGAAAAAATATGAATAAACAAGAGTTTTTAAAAGATTATAAAAAACAAGAAGATAAGTTGTGCTTGTCTCAGGTGTTAGATAAAATAGAGTTTTGTGAATCGAGAGAAAAATTGGAATATACCGATTTTTTAGATATGTATCAGGTTGCACTAGTAGAGAATTTTCTAAGAAGAATTAATTTCAAAAATTATCAATTGTTTGGTGGGTATGAGGATAGCGAAAGAAAAATTTTAATTGTATATCCAGATAAATATAATGATAGTATGATAGAGAAAAATTATAGTAAAATGCTAAAAATTTTAAGAATAGAGTTACCGGAAGAAGAATTTGGAAAATATTCTCATAGAAATTATTTAGGTGGTATTGTTAAATTAGGTTTAAGAAGAGAAAAAGTAGGAGATATTTTAGTTTCTAATCAAGGTGCAGATATTGTTGTGGTTAGTGATTTCGCAGAAGTTTTAAAGAAAGAACTTCCTTCTCTTACTAGATTTGAAAATAGTAAAATTGAGATTAAAGAAATTTCAGATATTATTAAAAAAGAAGTTAAAATAGAAGAAGTAAGTATTATAGTACCATCTTTAAGATTAGATAATATTGTTTCAGATTTAGTTAAAACTTCTAGAAGTAAAGCTAAACAAATAATAGAACAAGAAAGAGTTTTTGTTAATGGACAAAATGAAACAAAGATGGCAAAACAGGTGAAAATAGGAAATATTATAACAATAAGAGGAAAAGGTAGATTTATAGTTAAAGAACAAACAGGAACTACAAGAAGCGGAAGAGCAGTGCTAAAAATAGAAAAGTATATCTAATTTTTTAGTAATAATAAATAGGAGCCAAATGGCTCCTATTTTAGTTCTACAACTGTAACACCCATTTCGCCTTCTCCATAAGTTCCCATTCTATAAGATTTAACATGGGGATTAGTTTTTAAAAAGTTATGAATTCCAGTTTTTAATTTTCCGGTACCTTTACCATGGACAATTCGTACTGTCTGAAGTTTAGCTAAACAACAATCATCTAAAAATTTATCAACCACAAAGACAGCTTCTTCAACATTTAAACCAATTACATTTATTTCTGATTTTACTGTTCTTGATTTTGAAATACTAGTATAGCCAGAAGTTTGGATTTGTTTATCTGATTTTTTAGTTTTATCGACATGTGCTTTTTCTATGTTATTTATATGTACATTCATTTTTATAATACCAACTTTAACTTGTACTTCATTTGATTTTGAAATATGAGATACAATAATACCATTTTGACCAAGAGTTTTCACAAAAACTTCTGTATTAGGTTTTAAATCTTCAACATTTAATTTTTCTACTGAATTTGAAGAAAAATTAGCAGTATCCTTAGTTAAAGAAGAATTCTTTATTTTAGTGTTTAATTTATTCCTTAGATTTTCTAAATCTTTAATATTTACATTTAAATTTTTTATTTCATTCATTTGCTTTATAATAGAATTTGCATCTTCTTTAGCATTTAGAAATATATCTCTTGCTTTTATCTTTGCGTTATCAATTAATTCTTTTTCTTTTTGTTTTAATTCTATATTATCTTTTTTTAGATTATTTTCAAGAATAGATATATTTTGAAGTTTTAAATCAATTTCTTTACGTTCTTTTTCAATAATACTTTTGTTATCATATATATTTTTTAATAATTCTTCAATATTTATTTGATCTTTTGACATTAGAGATTTTGCATTATTTATTATTTCAGAATTAAGCCCTAAACTTTTACTAATTTCAAAAGCATTACTTTTTCCTGGTATACCAACTAATAATTTATATGTAGGCATTAAAGTTTTTATATCAAATTCTACAGAAGCATTCTCAAATCTATCTGTTACTAAAGCATAATTTTTTAATTCTTGATAATGAGTTGTTGCTATTGTTAGAATATCTTTTTGATTAAAATAATCTAAAATACTTATAGCAAGATTAGCACCTTCAATTGGATCTGTACCTGAACCTAATTCATCAACTAAGATTAAAGAGTTTGTACTTGAATCTTTTATAATTTCAACAATATTTGTCATATGAGATGAAAAAGTACTTAGAGATTCACTAATACTTTGATTGTCACCAATATCAGCAAAAATTTTATCAAAAACATATATTGATGAATTTTCATCTGCTGGAATATTAAGGCCACTGCAAGCCATTGCACATAATAAGCCAACTGTTTTTAAAGTAACTGTTTTTCCACCAGTATTAGGACCAGTTATAACTAAAGTAGAAAAGTCATTTCCTAAATTAATAGAAATGGGAACAACTTTATTAAAGTCAATTAAAGGATGGCGTGCATTTATAAGATTAATTTCTTTTTTTAGATTTATTTTAGGAGTTATACCCTTTATTTCGCGAGAATACTTTGCTTTAGCAAAAATAAAATCTAAATTACCTATTAAATTAATATCTTTTTTTATTTCTTCAATATATGGAAAAAATAGAGAAGATAATTTCATCAATATTTTTTCTATTTCAATTTCTTCATCAATTTTTAATTTGCTAAGATTATTATTTAATTCGAATATTGAAATAGGTTCAATAAACACCGTTGAACCAGCATTAGATATATCATGAACAAATCCTTTTATTTCTGAACGATACTCATCTTTAACAGGTATTACAAAACGATTATTTCTCATTGTTATAATATTTTCTTGAATATATTTTGAATATTTAGAAGAATGTATAAAATTATTTAAGGTATCTCTAATATTTTGTTCAGTATTTCTAATATTTTTTCTAATTAATTTTAACGTAGAAGACGCTTTATCATCTATAGTATTTTCGTCAATAATAGCAGTCTCAATAGCTGTTACAATGTCTTTATTAGTATAAAGTTCATAAAATAAAGGTGATAAAGAAGGATATTCAGAACTATCTAAAAAATCTTTTGAGAAGTATTCTTTTAATTCCTGAGAAAGTTTAAATATATTTTTTAGATTTATTAAAGATTTGCAAGAAAGGGTATTATTAACTTCAAGATTTTTTAGTTCTATTTCCACATTTGATATTTCATAAAATCCAGGCATAGAATTTCTATATGATAAATTTACAGCATCAAAAGTTTCTTTTAACATATTTTCTACATCTGCTTTGTTATTATTGGGCATTAAACTATCTACAAGTTTTTTTCCAACATATGTTACACAATGTTTTTTTAAGATTTCTAGTATTTTATTAAATTCTAATTTTTCTAAGTTTGTATTCATTTTAAAATCTCCTAACTTATTGATAGCAATATTATATAAAGAAAAAATAAATAAGTCAATTTTGTGTTTTTGCAATAATAGATAAAAAGATAGAAAATTTAATTGCGAAATTTGTTTTTTCATATAACATTTTGATAGATATATAAAT
>ERZ1034984.3827-NODE-3827-length-10419-cov-11.499904_pt1 | contig 10419 bp, 7 predicted proteins | sample MGYA00520589_ERZ1034984 | MGnify/ENA primary metagenome ERZ1034984 (study PRJEB33766, sample SAMN09781790) | gut metagenome | biome: gut microbiome | host: Homo sapiens | place: Madagascar | study: EMG produced TPA metagenomics assembly of the PRJNA485056 data... | reverse complement strand
GAAGCATCAAACATTTCTGCCAAACCAATCTGACTTGCGACATTCGCATCTTGTAATACTGTATTTAAATCTGAGTTTACTGCATCAAATGGATGTTCATCATATTCATTTTCGCAAACGTCCACAACCTGGTGCTGACGAACACCGTTCGTATCCAAGAATGCACGAGACATATCAACAATTGTTTCACCGCGCCATTTCATGACTAAACGATTTGTATCTGTTACATCTGCAACTTTGATAGCCTCTAAGTTTTCCTTATATGCTTCTTCTTTGAATTTTTCAAAATCCTTAGCCTCGATACATACAGCCATACGCTCTTGTGATTCACTAATAGCTAATTCTGTACCATCTAAGCCTTGATATTTAACTGGAACTGCATCTAAGTTGATATTCAAACCATCTGCAAGTTCACCTACGGCAACACTAACTCCACCTGCTCCAAAGTCATTCGCCTTTTTAATTAATTTTGTACAAGTAGGATTTCTAAATAAGCGCTGTAATTTACGTTCAATCAAGGCATTTCCCTTTTGAACTTCACTTGAACATTTTTCCAAACTTGTTTCATTATGTTCTTTACTAGAACCTGTAGCTCCACCGATTCCATCACGACCAGTAGCTCCACCAATCATAACGATAATATCGCCAGCTTCTGGTTTTTCACGTTTAACATGTGATTTAGGAGCTGCACCAACAACAGCACCAACCTCCATACGTTTAGCTACATAACCATCATCATAAATTTCATCTATGAATGTAGTTGCCAAACCAATTTGGTTACCATAACTTGAATAGCCATGAGCCGCTGTCTTTGAAATCTTTGATTGAGGTAATTTGTGCTCTAATGTTTCACTAATTGGTTTTGTGATATCTCCAGCACCTGTAATACGCATAGCTTGATATACATAGCTACGTCCTGATAATGGATCACGAATAGCTCCACCAATACATGTACTTGCTCCACCAAATGGTTCAATTTCTGTTGGGTGGTTATGTGTTTCATTTTTAAACATCAACAACCATTGTTCGTCTTTTCCATCTACATCCACTGTAATTTCTACACTGCACGCATTGATTTCATCGGTAATCTCCATATCATCAAGTTTACCTTGCTTACGAAGATATTTTCCAGCAATAGTAGCCATATCCATCAATGTTTTTTCTTTACGATTTCCATGAACTTCCTGGCGTAATTTTAAATATTTATCATAAGAAGCCTGTAACTCATCTGATAATGTATCCAAATGGAAACATACATCATCTAATACAGTTTCAAAAGTAGTATGACGACAGTGATCTGACCAATATGTATCTAACACACGTAGTTCAGTCATTGTGCAATCTCTTTTTTCTTCTTTTTCGAAGTAACGTTGAACATGCTCAATGTCCGCTTGAGACATGGCCAACCCTAAAGTCTGACGTAAAGAATCTAATTCTTCTTTACTCATTTTTGTAAATCCTTCTAATACAGGAACATCTTTTACTTCAACGTCCTGATCATCCACTAATACAGAAAGGTCTTTAACACGTGCTTCAACAGGGTTAACAATATAATGTGTGATTTTATTAAGTGTTTCTTCATCTACTGGGTTTGCGAACACTAATAAAGTACCTGAATGAATACGTACTGTTTGTTTGTTGTTCAAAAGCATCAAACATTGCATTGCACTGTCTGCTCTTTGATCATATTGACCTGGCAAAAATTCATATGCCAAATATGATTTACCTGTTAAATCTACAGAATCATATACATCATCTGTAACAACTTCGCTACAAACATTTTTCTTTAATAATTCAATATCATTTTCGTCGGCATCAAAAATATCATATAAATTGTATTTTGTAAGACCAAAATCTTCTTTTAAAGATAAAGATTGTCTTAATTCAGCCGCTAACGATTCACTTTCAACTTGAAACTGTTCTTTTTTATGAACAAAAATACGAGTATCCATTTCCTTCTCCTTATTCAACAATTGACTGTTCTAATACTTTTTGTGCTTGTTCTTTTTTAAACTCAACAATTTTATCCTGCAATGACTTATCATTTAGTCCAATCATCTGGCAAGCTAAAATAGCTGCATTTCTTGCCCCTGATTTTCCAATTGCGACAGTCGCAACAGGAACACCTTGAGGCATTTGTACTGTCGATAATAATGAATCCAATCCACCTAAAGCAGATGTCTGAATAGGGATTCCAATAACTGGCAATGGTGTAGAGCTAGCTAAAACTCCAGCTAAATGTGCTGCTCCTCCAGCTGCCGCAATAATAACCTGAATTCCACGTTCACATGCTGTCTTTGACAATTCCAAAACCGCTTCCGGCGTACGGTGAGCACTTAACACACGAACTTCATAGCCGACTTGAAAATCGTCTAATTGTTTCATGCAGCCTTCCATACTAGGTAAGTCCGAACGAGAACCCATCACAATTAAAACACGCTTTGTTTCCATAAATGACCTTCCTTTCAAAACAAAAAAAGCGCACCTATAGTAGGCACGCTTAAAAGAGCAATTCTTCTCTATCAATTGTGGTAAATCTTCTTAAGACCATAAGTAAGACCTCCAAAATCAGAAAAACACTTCTGCAAGATTATAATACCTAAAATCAACTCAAATGACAACCTATATTTCATGAAAGTTATGCTCTAAGCATAAACAATTTATATTTTCTTAAATCAAATATATAAACAATTGAACTCAATCCCCAAGTAATTGGATACAAACAATGCGTTAAATACAAGCTGTGTACGCTCTGTCCTATCGTCATTAAAACAACCACACGAACAGCACACCAACATACAAGCATGACCACCATTGGCATCACAGGACGTCCCAATCCTCTTAAAATACTAGAAACCACGTGTGAAAAGCCTAAAAGGACATAGAAAAAGGCACAAATTTTAGCACGATCTACTCCAATCGCAATTACTTCTGGATTTTGATTAAAGAAAGCTATAAAAGTTGGCGCAAACAAGTAGATCAAAATACCCAAACATTCAATCATAAGTAGCGATGCTGCAAGCCCAAACAAAATTCCCTTTCGAGAACGTTCCTTTTGTCCTGCCCCTTCATTTTGTGATACAAACGTCGTAAGTGCCATCGAAAAAGAAATTTCAGGAAGGAAAATAAATCCTTCTACCTTTGAATATGCACCAATACCTGCAATAGCTGCTGCACCAAACGAATTAATATACGACTGAATCATTACATTCGCAAAATCAATGACACAACCCTGTAATCCTGTAGGTAATCCATAGATACAGATTTGTTTAAGATTTTCAAAATCCAAAGACAAATGCATCCAAGAAATATGTAAAATACTTTCTTCTCTTGCCAATTGCAAAACATATAAAAACATACTCGCAAATTCAGAAACGATTGTAGCCCAAGCTGCTCCTGCAACCCCCATCTTAAACACAGCAATGAATACAACATCTAAAATCACATTCAATATCGAACTCACAATCAGATAATAAAGTGGATGTTTAGCATCGCCTCCAGCACGAATGATTCCCACAAGCATGTTATATAAGACTAAAGAAAAACCGCCTAAAAAATAAATCTTTAGATAAATAGAAGATAAGCCAAACACTTCTTTAGGCAAACCCATCCACATCAACATTTGATCAGTTAGTAAATAACCAATTCCAGTCATAATAAGACCTAACAAGATACCAAATGTTGCTGTTGTATATACCGCTTTTTTTGTTCTATTCTCATCTTGAGCCCCTATCGCATTGGCAACAATGACACTTGCACCTGTCGCAAAACCGTTAAAGAAACCAACAATCAAGAAAACCAGTGACCCCACACTCGTAACAGCCGCTAATGCATTCTGTCCTAGAAAATTTCCAACAATCAACGCATCCACAGTATTGTAGAGTTGCTGAAAAAGATACCCGATAAATATTGATATCGCATAGCCAATGATTTGTTTGGCAACACTTCCTTTTATCATTAACTGAATTGAATCTTGTTTTGCCATAAAACCCTGGTATACAAGAAAAGCCTGCACCAACATTAAGTTAGTACAGGACTATATTTTGCCCTAATATCCATTAGGATACATCATACGTTATTTATTTACAATATGAGCTGTTGCAATAGATTGAGCCCAATTATAAATAGATGTTGTATGCATTCCTTTGACATTCTTATTTCTTAAACAATATGTTTTAGTTGAATCCACAGGTAAATAACCACATAGTTCACTTTGTCGAACTAAAGCATTATGATAATTCTCTTTAGACACTTCATTATCGGAAGTATACATACCGGCATCTAGATAAGCATCTAGTTGTTCATCACTCAAACGACCAAAGTTATTTGTGGCTCCTGTTCTTAAAATAAAGTTAATGCCTGTATCGTCTGGTGAGCCATAAGAGAAACCTAGATATGTTGCATCCCAGCTATCTGTTTGTGCATCATCCTGCACAGTATTGATGACTGTATTAAATTCAACTGTATTGGCTTTAAAATCAATACCAATCGCATTTAAACATTTCTGTAAAACCGGAATTAAAGAATCCAAAGAATCCTTATCTTTATTTGCCAAGAACCGAATGGTTAATTTTTCACCATCTTTATAACGATACCCATCCTCTGCCAATGTATATCCTGCATCCTCTAAGATTTGATTGGCCTTTTCAACATCATAATCATAATAAGTGACACCATCCACTTTTTCTTCATTACGAATCATTTTTCCATTATTTAAAGAAACAGGATTTCCAAAAGTACCAGGCTTATAAGCCATACCATCAATTTGATAGTAATTATCAATATATTCTTGCGCATTAAATCCATATCCGATTGCTTTTCTTACCGCAACATCACTACAAGCTCCCTCATAAGAGTTAAAGATAATAAAGCTTTCACGATCACTCGGATAAGAATCAACAGATAAACTCTTATTCTTTTGTACAGATTTAATTTTATTTGCCTCAATCACATCTGGAATATAATCCACTGTTCCATTTTCCAATTCTTTGACTTCTGTTGAAGTATCTGTCTTTTTGATCATGATCTTAGAAATTTGATACTGTCCTTTTTTAGCCTTAAACTTTGAATTTGAAACTAAACTAGCCCCACTTGTCTTCTCAAACTTCTTTAATACATAAGCACCCGTTCCAATTGGCTTACTATTCTTCTTTTCAATACTTTCTGTTTTTCCTTTTTTATAATTTAAATATTCTGAACTACAAATCTTCTGTGTTCCAAGTGTAGAAACCGCATCAATTCTAGGCTTATCCAAATGGAAAACAACTGTATAGTTATCTGGTGTTTCAACTCCAGTAAAGCTAAATGCATCTGCATCATGATATTCACTATAACCATCTAAAAAATCAACGTTGTTCGCAAAACGACCTGTATAGCTTGGATCGGCCATAACAGTAAATGTTGTCTGCACATCTTTTAAAGTAAACTTGGATCCATCACTAAACTGGATGCCTTTCTTTAATTTAAAAGTCATTGTCTTGCCATCTTCACTGATTTCAGGTAAGGACTTAGCCAAATCTGCAACTAACTCTCCTTTTTTGTTGTATTTCAACAACCCTTGATAAACCAAATCAACGACATAAGAATCATTTGTCGTTTGGTAATACATGGGCGAAAAAGTTCCGTTCATTTCTGAACTCAACCCAACTGTCAACACTTGATCATTACCTGCAGCTTTTGCACTACATCCACACATCAATAAAGCCATTCCACATGTTAATAATTTTTTATACATTCTCTTTTACCTCCTAATTATTTATTCTTTGTACCACCACCAGTCAGCTAACACTTTTCATCACTCTCCTTATAAATAAAAAATCCTGCATCAAATTAAAAATTTGACACAGGACAGAATATCAAAATAATCTGCGGTACCACCTGAATTGGTATAGTTATACCCACCTCTAGAATGCCATCACATTCGATCCATTTAACGCACGGAACACGTCGCAGCTACTCAGAAATTCTTTTCACCTTGCCCTTGAAAGTCCATTTGCTAAGTCGTAATAATCTAGCTTCCACCCTGACTAGAATCTCTTTGTATCCGGTTCTTAGTTTGATCTCTTTCGCATCGGTTGCCTATAGGATACACCTAATAAAATCCGTTTTCAATAGCTTTTTCAAATTATTTACATTTTCTTACATTAAAGATTGTTCTGTTCTACCAATAATATCATCTTGCGTCTTTTTAGAAAGCACATTGAAGAAAGCACTATATCCGGCTACACGAACAATTAAATCCTTATGTTTTTCAGGATGCTTCTGTGCATCAATCAAAGTTTCCTTAGAAACAATGTTATATTGCACATGATATCCATGTAAACGATTAAAGAAGGTTTTAATCAACAATTCTAATTTTTGTCGATTTTCTTCAGTCGACAACATTTGAGGTGTCATTTTTTGATTTAGCAAAACTCCACCCGTAATTTTATTTGTACGAAGCTTTGACACACTTTTAAACACAGCTGTAGGTCCATTTTTATCGCTATTATGCGCTGGACTGCAACCTTCTGCCAAAGGTTCGAATGCATTTCGTCCATCCGGCGTAGCCATCGTTGACATACCTTGTCCAACATTCGCACTAATTGAAGAAGTTCCTGCATAACGAATTCCGCCAATTGGTCCTCTATTATAGCGTGTATTCGGATATTTTTCGATTTCTTCAATATAAGAATCATAAGCTTCCACAATTAACTGATCGACATAATCATCATCATTTCCATATTTTGGGGCTTCACGAATCAACATTTCCTGAATTTTTTTGTTTTCAGGTGATGAAAAATCATCTAAGATCGCATTCCAAAGCTCTTGTCTTGTGATTTTCTTTTCTTCATACACTAACTTCTTTATAGCTGCCAAACAATCTGCCATGTTCGCAATTCCTACTTGAAGTCCTGAAATAAAATCATAGACCGCTCCACCTTCTTTGATGGTTTTGCCTCTGGCAATACAATCATCTGTCAAAGCCGAACAAAGAATGTCTGGCACATCCCTTTCAGATGCTTTATCAATTACATTTTCTACAATAACACTATATCGAGTAATTTCCCTTATTGTTTTATCCCATGCTTTTAAAAGTTCTTCATAACTTTCCATTTCCGTAAAATAGCCATATCCTTTTGTAAAACGTTTATTACTTGTAAGATCCACACCGTTATTCATCGTACACAAAAGCATTCTTGGAAAATTGATATAAGACATTCCCGTACAACGGTAACCCCATTTACCTGGAACTGCTGTTTCTACACAACCTATGGCACTATAATTATAGGCATCCTCTTCTTTAACTTGCCAGTCCATAAATGAAGGAATTATAATTTCGTCATTGTTTAATGCTGGCATTCCAAAGCCTAAACGCATAACTTCTACACATTCATCCAAAAAACGTTTATTGATATTCTTGTGATAGCGCACAGTTAAATTTGGTTGTGTCAATCTTGTCTGTGCAACAGATTTCAAAACTAAAAAACTCAAATCATTGACTGCATCCTTTTTATCTATTGTTTGGCCTGCAATCGTTACATTTTGATACATAGGAGACCCTGCCGAACTCAACGTATGTGCTTGAGAACGAACTTTATTGATTGTAAGTGTCTTTATCCACAAGCATGTCAACAATTCCAAGGCTTCAGATTCTTTAATAGTACCATTTTTAATATCTCGATCATAATATGGATACATATATTGATCGAATCTGCCATAACTCAAAGAATGTCCGTTGGATTCAATTTGTAAAATCAATTGAATAAACCATACGGATTGTACCGCTTCTTGAAATGTTTCTGCTGGTTCATATGGAACTTTTGAACAAATTCTACTGATCTCTAATAATTCAATCTTTCTTTCTTGATTCAATTCTTTTTCTGCTAAATCCTTTGCAAGAACGCTGTAACGATTCGCAAAATTACGCACCGCTTCCAGTACTATAAGAACTGCATTATAGAAACAATACTTATCTATACTTTCAGGATCCGTCAAATCAAGAGTAGCTTTATATTCTTTTACACGCTTTTCGTATCCTCTTAATCCATCCTTCAAAATACGCTCATAGTTCACCGCCAAATGCGCATCTCCTGCATTTAACTTACCTTCCATTCCAAATACACCTGTTTCCATAAAGACACGAACTTCTTCAGGAAGAAGAGCTTCTCCTCTTGCACGCAAATTGTTATTCTGCCAGAATGGCGCTATTTCTCTAAGTTGTTCCTTGGTCTTTTCAGTGATATAGAATACGTCCCCATCCCTTTTCTCAAACTGATTCAATTCATTCATAACAAATTCCATAGTATACTCAGGAAAAATAGGAGCGTTACGGTTCTTAGTTGCCTGATTTCCTGCTAAAAGAGATTTGTCTTCAATATATATACTCATATGATCAAGAACTTTTTCTAGCATTTTAGCTCGAACCATCACTCGTGGTTGATTTAAATTTTCTTTGTAAGCAAGCGTTGCTAGAATTGCACGTTGTGCATCGATATAAGGTTTTTCATCTAAAACTTCTTCTCGAAATTCTTTCATTCGTTCTGTCAATGTTCCAAAATGTTCTACATTTTCCATATCCGTCCTCCCATTACATTTCATTCGTAATTTTAGATTCTTTTATTCGCAATTTAAAAATAGCATTACACGCATTTCATGTCAACTTTAATTTCATTTAAAATGTTTTATACTTTCATTTGTAACTATAGCCATTGCTTTTCTTCTTTGAAATGTTTATACTCTATATGAGGAAATTAAAATGACAACAACAAATCGAAATACAACAGGAATTATTTTTAACATTCAAAAATTCAGTGTAAATGACGGTCCGGGAATTCGTACTACCGTTTTTCTAAAGGGATGTCCTCTTCGTTGTAAGTGGTGTGCAAATCCAGAAAGTCAGCTTATACAAGCACAAATTCTTTGGGATCAAAATAAATGTATAAATTGTCATCATTGCATTGAAACCTGTCCAAAAAACGCTATGAAAATAATTGATAAATCTATCAAAATCAACCATAGTCAGTGTAGTGGATGTAAGAAATGTGTATATGAATGTCCAAGAAACGCATTAAGTGCACAAGGCGAACAAAAATCCGTGGAAGAAGTACTTAAAATTGTTTTACAAGATCAAGCCTTCTATGAAGAAAGTGGTGGTGGTCTAACACTTTCTGGAGGTGAGCTTTTACTTCAACCTGAGTTTTCAAGAGAACTTCTCTTAGCCGCTAAAGAAGAAGGAATTCATACGTGTTGTGAAACAACCGGTTTTGCGACAGAGGACACATTTGATCACGTCATGGAATATGTAGATTACATTCTTTTTGATATGAAACACTGGAACACAGATAAACATATAGAAGGTACAGGTGTTTCTAATAAGTTACCATTGCTGAACATGAAACATGCCATCGCCAATAGCAAAACAGTTCTTGTGCGAATCCCTGTTATACCTGGTTTCAACGATTCTTTGGATGACGCAAAAGAATTTTCAAAAACACTTCACAACATTGGAATAAACAAGTGTCAACTTCTACCGTTCCATCAATTTGGAGAAAATAAATATCATCTTTTAAATATAAAATACGATTATGAAAATGTTCCTTCATATCATCCAGAAGATTTAAAAGAGTATTTAAATATATTTAAAGAAAATAACATTAACGCTTTTTTCTAAATTTAACTTTCATTTGAAATCAAAAACACTTATTATATAAACAAAATGATAGGAATCAACGTAAATGAAAAATAGAACAAATAAAATATTAGAATTACTGACATCTGAAAAGAGAATCGAGGTTTCTCAACTCGCTGAACACCTAGGTGTTTCACAAGTAACTATCCGCAAAGATTTGGATGCATTGGAAGCTAAAGGAATCATCAAGCGTGAACATGGGCATGCTGTGTTATGTAGCACAGATGATATCAATGGTAGAATCGCGTATCATTATGAAGAAAAGAAAAAAATAGCTTTAAAAGCTACTGAACTTGTTAATGAAGGCGATACAATTATGATTGAAAGTGGTAGTTGTTGTGCACTTTTAGCGGATACGTTAACACAACTTCATAAAGACTTAACAATTATCACTAATAGTGCTTTTATCGCAGAATATATTCGTGGAAAATCAAATTTTCAAATTATTCTTTTAGGTGGAATTTATCAACAAGATTCACAAGTTATGGTAGGTCCTATGGTTCAAGAATGTGTATCCAACTTTTTTGTCGATTATTTTTTCATCGGTACAGATGGATATGATTCTAGAATTGGCTTTTCAAATCGTGATCAAATGCGAGCACAAGCCGTACGTGATATGTCGCATCAAGCCGAACAAATAATCGTGCTAACAGAAAGCGATAAATTTTCTAAGCGTGGTGTTGTACCATTAAATTTAACAGATAAAATAAAAACTGCCACTATCAGAATGGTTACCCAATAACGGCTTC
>ERZ1034984.3826-NODE-3826-length-10421-cov-5.928516_pt1 | contig 10421 bp, 11 predicted proteins | sample MGYA00520589_ERZ1034984 | MGnify/ENA primary metagenome ERZ1034984 (study PRJEB33766, sample SAMN09781790) | gut metagenome | biome: gut microbiome | host: Homo sapiens | place: Madagascar | study: EMG produced TPA metagenomics assembly of the PRJNA485056 data... | reverse complement strand
AACTTACAATTTGTTATTAAAACTCTTGTAATAAGTGTACAAGTTACATCAAATACTTTAATAAAACAACCTTTTGTATACTATTTTCCTGATGCTGATGTTCTGCCATTATGCAGTAATAAAAGAGTATATATAATAATGTAGTGCAATTTAGATTGTGATAAGTCGGATAATCTGAAAAAAAATATATAATTTCGCAGTATGAAAAGATTAATGGATGTCAAGGTACTGATTTTCTTGACCATAATATGTGTGGGCACGTACTTCATCACCTTTTCCTTTGCTATAACTGCGGGAGTGGCGATACTGGCTGTAGTGATTGATAACGTCTACACCACATGGTTGGACAAGAAGGAGAAACAATACCTTCAGAAATTCGAGAAAAACAAATCCGAGGAGGAACAGGAATAAATGGAAAAACTCATCGAACTGTATAAGTCGTGGTGCGGCGAAGTGCCCGCTTCCACGGAACGCATAGCCGGAGCGGGAAGCAACCGCGAGTATTATCGTCTGATAGGGGAGGACGGCTTCTCTGTCATCGGCGTCGTGGGCACCAGCCGTGACGAAAACCATGCCTTTGTTTATCTTGCCAAGCATTTTGCCGAGCGCCAGTTGCCGGTTCCGAACATCCTTGCCGTCAGCGAGGACGGACTGCGTTATCTGCAAGGCGACCTTGGTTCGACGTCGCTCTTCGACGCCGTTGCCGGTGGACGCAATGCCGGAGGCAGATACAATCAGCGTGAGAAAGAGCTGCTTGTACGCACCATACGCCAGTTGCCGAACATCCAGATACGCGGTGCACGCGGACTGGACTGGCAGAACTGTTATCCTCAGCCCGAGTTTGACGAGGACAGCGTGCTCTTCGACCTCAATTACTTCAAGTATTGCTTCCTCAAGCCGTCCGAGCTCGACTTCCATGAGCTGAAGCTTGAGGCCAACTTCCGTCTGTTTGCCAAGGATCTCACGTCGGAGAAGACCGACTCTTTCCTCTATCGTGACTTCCAGGCACGCAACATAATGCTCGACCCCAACAACAATCCTTATTTCATAGATTTCCAGGGAGGACGCAAGGGACCTTATTATTATGACCTCGCATCGTTCCTCTGGCAGGCATCGGCACGTTACAGCAACAAGCTTCGCCGCGACCTTGTGGCAGAATATTACGATGCCCTGAAGCAATACACGGAGGTGCCGAGCGTGCGTCACTTCGTGGGACGACTCAGCCTGTTTGTGCTCTTCCGCACACTTCAGGTGCTTGGAGCATACGGATTCCGTGGCTATTTCGAGCGAAAGAAGCACTTCCTTGACTCCATTCCTCCCGCTATGGACAATCTACGCGAGCTTCTCAAGCTTGGCGACGACGTATTCCCTTATCCCTACATGATGGACATGCTGCGCCGCTTGACTGCCATGCCGCGTTACGCCCACATAGAGGAGCCTGCCATCACACGTGCCGACGGATATAAGACCACGGACAGCAAGGTCTATCCGTCGCATCCGCAGGACGGACCAGCCACCTTCTCGAAGTATGACGGTAAGGGTCCGCTGCGTGTGAGAGTGTTCAGCTTCTCTTTCCGCAAGGGCATTCCTGAGGATACTTCCGGCAATGGCGGAGGCTACGTCTTCGACTGTCGTTCCACTCACAATCCAGGACGTTACGAGCCTTACAAGAAGCTCACCGGACTGGACGAGCCCGTCATCCGCTTCCTTGAGGACGACGGAGAGATACTCACCTTCCTCGACAGCGTATATAAGCTTGCCGACGCACACGTACAGCGATATATCGACCGCGGATTCACCGACCTGATGTTCTCCTTCGGATGCACAGGCGGCCAGCACCGCAGCGTTTATTCAGCCCAGCATCTCGCCGAACACATCCATGAGAAGTTCGGTATAGAGGTGGATATCTGCCATCGTGAGCAGGGCATAGAGCAGACCTTGGAGGCAAGAAAGTAATAAATAACGAAAAAGTGGAATCATAATGGGGCGAATACCATTATTTTTCCGTAACTTTGCATAGTATAATCATATACATACATCTATGATGCAAGCCATGATTTTTGCGGCAGGAATGGGCACACGCCTTAAACCACTTACCGACACCATGCCAAAGGCGTTGGTGAGAGTAGGGGGTGAGCCGTTGTTGCGCCGTGTCGTAGAGAACCTTGCCGGGGCAGGCGTTGACCGTATTGTAGTTAACGTACATCACTTTGCCTCACAGATAACCGACTATCTGAAGCAGAACAGTAACTTCGGACTGGACATCCGCATTTCCGACGAAAGCGAGCGCCTTCTCGATACTGGCGGAGGCATACGCCATGCCGAGCCGCTCTTCGATGCCAACTCCCCAATACTCATTCATAACGTAGACATTCTCAGCAATGTGGACCTGCGCAGCTTCTACGACCTTGCCTCGGCAAGCCACGTAGACGCCGTGCTGCTCGTAAGCAGCCGAAAGACCAAGCGTTACCTGCTCTTCGACGATGACATGCGCCTTGTGGGTTGGACCAACATTGAGACGGGTGAGGTGCGCAGCCCGTACCCCGACCTCGATCCTAAGTCATGCCGCATGTACGCCTTCGCCGGCATACACGTGCTGTCGCCACGTCTGCTGACAGCCATGCACGACTGGCCCGACAAGTTCGGCATCATCGACTTCTATCTGAAGTCCTGCGCCACGCATAACATCGTAGGCTATGTGAAGTACGACCTGAAGCTGATGGACATCGGCAAGCTCGACACCCTCGCACAAGCCGAAGATTTTCTTAAGATGCTCAGATAGTTCTTAAAGAGGACCTGAATAGGTCCGGATAGGCTTAGTAAGGCCCATCCCCCAATAAAAAAAACAACAAACACAAACAATAAAACAACCAAAGTAATGCAACAGAAGATAATTATTCTTGATTTCGGTTCGCAGACCACGCAGCTCATCGGCCGCCGTGTGCGCGAGCTCGACACCTTCTGCGAGATTATGCCCTACAACAAGTTTCCCAAGGACGATCCCAGCGTTATTGGCGTAATCCTCAGCGGAAGCCCTTATTCGGTGCATGATAAGGAAGCTTTCAAGGTGGACCTCAGCCAGTTCGTTGGTAAGATTCCGGTGCTTGGCATCTGCTACGGCGCACAGTTCATCTCTTACGCCAACGGTGGAAAGGTGGAGTCGGCTGACTCACGCGAGTACGGTCGTGCAAACCTTGAGCAGTTTGACGCTTCCAATCCCCTCTTCAAGGGATTCGAGGAGAACTCGCAGGTATGGATGAGCCATGGCGACACCATCACAGCCATCCCCGAGGACTACAAGTGCATAGCCTCTACCGCCAACGTAAAGTTTGCGGCATACGCATCCACCAAGCAGCCCGTTTGGGCAGTACAGTTCCATCCTGAGGTGTTCCACTCTCTTCAGGGCACACAGCTCCTCAAGAACTTCGTAGTGGACATCTGCGGAAGCCGTCAGGACTGGAGCACTGACTCGTTCGTTGAGACCACCGTTGCAGAGCTGAAGGCTCAGCTTGGTGACGACAAGGTAATCCTTGGTCTTTCAGGCGGTGTCGACTCAAGCGTGGCAGCCGTGCTCCTCAACAAGGCCATCGGCAAGAACCTCACATGTATCTTCGTCGACCACGGTATGCTCCGCAAGAACGAGTTCCGTGACGTTATGGAGGACTATAAGTGCCTCGGTCTTAACGTAATCGGCGTTGACGCCAGCGAGAAGTTCTTCTCAGACCTTGCAGGCGTAACCGATCCCGAGCAGAAGCGTAAGATCATCGGCCGCGACTTCGTGGAGGTGTTCAATGCTGAGGCTAAGAAGCAGACCGGCGCCAAGTGGCTCGCACAGGGCACCATCTATCCGGACCGCATCGAGAGTCTGAACATCACCGGTAAGGTAATCAAGAGCCACCACAACGTGGGTGGTCTGCCTAAGGAGATGAACCTCAAGCTCTGTGAGCCCCTTAAGTGGCTCTTCAAGGATGAGGTTCGTCGTGTGGGACGCTCAATGGGCATGCCCGAGCACCTCATCACACGTCATCCTTTCCCCGGACCGGGTCTTGCCGTACGTATCCTTGGCGACATCACTCCCGAGAAGGTACGCATCCTTCAGGACGCTGACGACATCTACATCCGTGGCTTGCGCGACTATAAGGTTCGCCTCTCTGGTGAGGACGCACGCCGCGTACTTGCAGCCGGCGTTCCCGCCGACATGCAGAACGGTGAGATTGAGGTTTCGCTCTACGATCAGATCTGGCAGGCTGGCACCGTGCTCCTCTCGACAGTACGCTCTGTAGGCGTAATGGGCGACGAGCGCACATACGAGCATCCCGTTGCTCTCCGTGCCGTTACCTCTACTGACGCCATGACCGCCGACTGGGCACACCTCCCTTACGACTTCATGGCAAAGGTGTCTAACGAGATCATCAACAAGGTGAAGGGCGTAAACCGCGTCTGCTACGACATCTCGTCTAAGCCACCATCAACAATCGAGTGGGAGTAATCGGAATACCGATAAACAGCCACTCAAATAAAGATGAATTGATTTAAACTCAATAAGTTAGGGGATTCGTTGACGTAAATCGCTGATTGTCAACAAATCCCCTTTCTTGTACATTTTATCCAAAACCGTCCCCGATTTCGTCCCTGCTTATCCCCGATAGGATAGCTATCCGATAGAGTTGAAATCCAATAGCTTTGCAATTTGCTCGGGTGTTGCCTTCACATATTTATAGAACGTTCGTTCATTGGTATGACCTGTAAGTTGCATGATAGCATAGGTCGGTTTTCCTGCCAAAAACATATTTGTGGCAAAGCTTCTTCGAGCTGTATGAAAACCTATCAAATCATACTTTTTGTGTTTTAGAGTTGTTACCTTTCCACCCCTATTTTCTGTTTTACTCACAATTTCATTAATCCCTGCCAACCTACCCAAATTCCTTAGATGTACATTGGTGTTGTACTTGTCGCCTAACTTCGGCAAATTACCTTTGTACTTGTTGTAGATAGCTCTTACGTAAGGATGGAGAGGTATGACTACACGCTTCTTTGTCTTCTCTGCGACAATCGAAACTGTATTCTTGGTCTCTGACAAATCCCAAATGCCATCATTCAATTTGTTTAGGTCGCTTCTTCGTAAGCCTGTATAGCATCCAATAACGAATAAGTCTCTTGTTTTTTCCATCGTACTCATCTCGTCAATTTTTCCTTGCTCTTTGAGACGTGGAATATCCAAGTTGTATATAGTCTTTATCTCATTTTCAGTAAGATAGATGTTATCTACGTCTTTACATTTCCCACGCAACTCTTTGTAATAAGTATCATCTATGTTAAATCCACTCTTCTTTGCCGCATTCAGTTGAGCTTTCAGTATCTCGTATGTAACATATATGGTGTTTTCTTTGTAGTTTTTCTTTTCGTAACACCATTTCATGTATTTATTAGCGAAATCAGCATCAGCAAATGTCTTAAAGGTATCTTCTAAGTGGTTATCACTTAAGAATGATTGCAGTCTATGAATTACAGTTGACTGTGCTTTCTTCGTTCTTTCTGCCACAAATCTTCCCGAATGAATGTCTATGCGGTCACTATTGATATTGTCCAACATCCACTCCGTTGCCTTTTGATTTTGTTTCTTCTCTTCTTCCTCAATGCCTCGGAAAAACATATCGGCATAGTGGGCTACGATGTCTTTAAACTCTTTTGGGTCTGTAAGATATCTACTTTGTGCACCCCAACCGCTTAGACGAGTTATTATAAAATCTTCAATCTTATCTAACAGCTTATTGACTTTTCTTGCTTCACGGTTCTCACGGTCTGTGAACAATTCCTTTGATGTGATGCAGCGATGTAGTTGCTTATTCCACATTTTTGTCTTAACAGTTTGTCGGGTAGATACCTTTGCTGTATTACCATTGCTGCGAACCGTAAAAAATACCAAAGACTCTTCCTTTTTGGGGTACTGTAAAATAGAGCTATAGCTAATTTTCGTCATGTCTATTCATTTTTTAGTTAAACAATCTTTTTATCGTTTCAAACATACTACTTGATTGATTGCTTTTTACAAAATCATCATGCAAAAATTGTTAAATCACGTACTTTTCTAAGAGTATTGACACTTGTATGAGTGATTTTGCTGACATTTCTGAGTGAAATTCCCTTTCTAAGCAAACGGATTTCTTCTGCATATTCTTCTTTCATATCCTCAGTAGATTTCTTGTAACCTTGCTTTCTTCCAACAGTGCCTCCTTTTGCACGATAGTTGCGATAACCGCTTTCCATTCGACTGCGGATAAGCCCTCTTTCCATTGAGTTGAATTGAGCGATAATCCCGAGAACCAAAGATGCAATAGGGTTTACAGAACCATCTTCGAGTAAAGTCTCAAGTCCATTCTGATGAATATACAACGATACCTTCTGCTCGTTTAGTTCCTCAATGACTTGCAGAAAGTCTACAATTCTACGAGACAAACGGCTACACTCATATATAAGCACCTTATCTATATGGTGAGCCTCAACATATTTCAATAACTCAGATAACTGTTCACGTTCAGCGACTTTCTTTGCGCCACTTATTTTCTCGGAAAACTCCTTTACGACAACATAATCCATCTTCATTGCATATTCACGCAAATCTGAGATTTGTCGGTTGTAATCTTGTGAGCTTGTTGAAACTCTTGCATATATAACTACTCTTTTCATACTTGTATTGATATTATGTGTTACTATTATGGCCGCTAAAGTACATAAAATATCAATTGGAACCAAATTATTAGTGATATCTAAAGTTAAATCGTGTAATTATAATTGATATTTAATATCAATTTGCTAACTTTGCAGCAAAAATGAATGATATGAAAGTTAATTTGAGCGCAAAAGTTAAGAATTTGTGTAGTAGTCAGAATATGACTCTGAAAGATTTAGCAAACAAAATGGAGATAGCTCCCGAAAGCCTTTCCCGAGCTTTGAATGGCAATCCTCAATTGTCAACATTGGAGTCTATTGCAAAAAAATTAGGTGTAAATCTGTCTGATTTGTTTGCTTCTTCACCCACAATTTCATTACATTCTATAATAGTGCATGACAATACTACTTATATTGCAGACGATTTGAACAGTTTGATAAACAATGTAAAGGTAATTTGCGCCAAAGAAGGCTTTGATCTATAAAAATAACTGCCAAGTATTGATAATTTGAAATTTCAATACTTGGCAGTTTTACATTCACTTAGAATCGGTATTACTTTGATTCTATGCGCTTCGTTTCTTGTTCAAACAGCGTTATCAAGTCCTTTTCAACCTTTGAAAAGGTTGCATCCATATCCATTTCTCCTGCATCATCAAAGTGTTTGGTAACAGACAATCCTTTATAAGGTTCTGTCATTGTAACTTTGAAAGTATCAGAGGAAAGCATTTCACAAATGCCCTCCAAATGAATCTCTTTGCCTGCGATTACAGGATTAATATCGATATCAAAACGATACATATTGCTTGCTTATTAGAACAATCCCCACTCGGCAAAACGCTCAAATCCACCAATTTGTTTGATGTATTGGCGAGCAATTTCTACAATCTCAGAATATGGCTTCCCATCAATCTCTGTATCACCAATGGCACAGAATAGCTCCACAGGCTTGCCTGTTTTTTGAGCTTTCAAGAAAGCGTAGATGTTGACGGAAACATCAGCTTTGCTTAGGTCCTTGCCCTGCACTCCACCGCCCGAAACAGATTGAGCCATATCAGAGCCAAGTTTGCGGTTTGTAGCACCTGCGTCAACGTCTGTTCCACCTGTCCAATCTCCAAGAGGATTGATAACAGCATTTGGATAGAGCTTCTTTAAGTCCTCAGTCTTGGCGTTACTTTGACAGATAATCAATTTACCGTCAGCTAATACATACTTGCCATCTGAAGGATAACGCTCATAGATGTCGTGGGCTATTTTGCTGAGGGTACGCTCCTCCTCTGTGAGTGGAACGCCTCGGAAAATACCATTGTCGCCACAGCGGATTTCTCCGTCTTGGTTGCTTGCAAGTATTGGGTCTTGTGCTACCATTACGAGAGATACTTTCAAGTCTCTACGCTTAGTGATACGGCTAACAATATCCTCAGCCTCAGCGTCAGAAATGTTCACACTACTCTCAATAATGAGATTAACAACACCATGTCCGAGCAGTACTTCAACTGCTATTTTCGGATTCTCTTCTTTCTTGTACGCAAGGTCTACAATAGCTCCTGCGATACGGTCTGCCACCTTGTCGGGATGCGCCGGATTAACTTTTTCAATCATAATTAATTACTTTAAATTTGTTCTTTTTATATAGTCTAAAACTTCTTTCAATGTAACAGCTTCGATTCCTTCTGTCTCTTTGAATAATTCTTGTTGTGTAATAGCAAGAGTATGTGCTCGACAGAGAAAGCCATCTACTTGAGCCTTGCCTTGTTTGTGGCAATGTACACATTTGTAGGATATGGATGTTGTACCACTTAGCGGACTACCTGCAAAGCTGTATATGAAAGCTTTGTTACCACATACACAAGGATATGTCAGCCACTTGTCTTCATTTGTCCAAAGCCTCAGCATAGTGCCAATATAGATTGGTAGCTGTACCATATATACTTTAAGTGGTATTGCAGCCATCGTCCATTCCTTATGAGCAAGAATTTCATTTCGATGCTCATAAAGCAATTCGATGTTGTCTATATATGGACTCCATATCCTTTTTTCAGCCAAATTATGCTCTCTTTGTTTGACTAATGATGTAATTGTATCATGTACGTTTTTGAGCGTAAGATGTTCGTATTCACCTGCCGCCTTGCTGTATCGGCTACAGTGTTGCTTTAAGCGACTTAGCCTGTCGGAATTGTCTTTTTGAAAAAGAACATCTTTGATTACCTCCGATATGGTAGCCACTTGTGTAATACTTTCCAACCATTCCAATAAACCACCTAAAGTGTATATGAAATCTCTGTCTTGATATACAGGTATCAAAAACATACGGCTGTTATCGAAAATGAACTCTCTATGTTCGTAAAAGAAATCAGCATGTTCGCAAAAATACCTTATGGTATTCTTGTTACTGTGCTTTTGGCCGCCATAGAGCTTTAACTCCTTGCCACTCTTTATTTTGATTGTATTGCTAATTTTCATGCCACTATATGTAAGTTAGACATTGGTGTGTTGTTGGTTGGGAACGTGAGGCGTTTGCCCATGATGTGAATGTCTTTCGTCTCCAAGAGGTTGTAGTCTATTGGTGGTTCTACGCCTTGTATAAGACAATCACGGCAAATCATGAGAATCTTGCCTAAGTTGTTTTGACCGACAAACGTTCCAATGCCATTGACTTTGCAAGTCTCACTATTAACTAAACGCTTCAATGCAGCCTTGCTAATCTTTGGATTGTCCGTCTTAGCCTGTCTTGTAACTTTCTTTTTAACCTCAGCTCTTCTTATAGCCAACTCTGTATTGGTACATCCCCAAACTTCTTTGGTGTCACCATGTTGCTTGGTAGTGTCCTCTATGATGATAGCGTCATGTGGTAGCTTTAAGAGTAAATTTGCAAAGTCGGCATTACCCATACACTTCTGCCATACAACGTAGAGCATCCATTGTATGCGGAAATCGGCAAAATCTTGGCGGATGAGGTTACTGTTTCTTTTCTTGATGAAACGTTTAGCTGCAAAGCCACTTGTCTGACGTTGCATATCCTCTTGTACCGACAGATGCTTTTCTGATGAGTCCGAAAACTCACCACATAGATAAAGCGTCTCACTATCACGCCAAGTTACACCTCCGAATGGAAATGGATAGCCACCTGCCATGTTAGAAAGACGCACGTTAATGCCATTCACCATGTCCGAAGCCTTGGCGAATGACAAACAATTAAAGTGTGAAGCGTTGATGTTCTCCACACGACCTAAGATGATTTCAAAAGTTTCTGTTTCTTGTGACATAACTTTTTAATTTAATGATTATTACTAAATCCTTAAACTCGTATCATTTTTACCACCGTGGCTATGTCTGCTCGGTTGGTTCAGCACTTAAGCTGTCTCTTGATACTTGTCAATAAATAAAGAACAACTCCCCATTTTGGAAAGTGATTGCAAAGGTATTGACTTATTTTGAGAAAAACGAAAATTCTGTGCTAAGAATGGTTAATCAAGAATTGTTTGGATTTTTACTAAATTACATTTGTGCTTACGCAAATGATTCCATGTGGGGCATCGTAAAATGAAAAGAGACTGCCAGAAGCAGCCTCAATAAATCTGTATTTCAAAATTACCAATATGTTATTTTGACAGTCTCTTTGATATCTTTTTGGAATAATCAATGTTCTGTCTGTGTAATTAACTGAATAAAACTTTACAGATGGCAAGTAAATTCAGAATACCTGCAATTATAATGCCAAATACCATAAGTATAGGCACGCAACCATCTAT
>ERZ1034984.3825-NODE-3825-length-10424-cov-52.276111_pt1 | contig 10424 bp, 21 predicted proteins | sample MGYA00520589_ERZ1034984 | MGnify/ENA primary metagenome ERZ1034984 (study PRJEB33766, sample SAMN09781790) | gut metagenome | biome: gut microbiome | host: Homo sapiens | place: Madagascar | study: EMG produced TPA metagenomics assembly of the PRJNA485056 data... | reverse complement strand
GCAAGAGCTGGGATGAAACATACGTCGGGCTTTGCCTACAGGGGCTGAAAATGGGGGACATGCCGTCTGCAAACAGTGTTTGGGGGGCATATCTCCGACAGCAGGGCTTTACCAGAAACGTCGTGCCGAACACATGCCCAGACTGCTATACGGTCGAGGAATTCGCAAGAGACCATCCACACGGTATGTATGTACTCGCCTTATCAAGCCACGTCGTGTGCGTAGAGGACGGGACAATTTTTGATACATGGAACTCCGAAAACGAGATTCCACTTTACTACTGGAGCAAAGAGAAAATGGACTAAATGTATCTCCAAATATATCCATGATAAGTTTTCTTGTGACCTGATGCGCAACTGCGGATACAGTTCATATCAAATCCGAGTTCTTCAGAGGCAGTAAAGGAACACGGCCATTTTTTAAGTAGATCACCGTGTTTCGTAAACTGCGCAATAGGCTTGCTTTTGGGGCTGTCTGCACCTTTCCTTCTTTTACACGGGACGTTATATGGGCGGAGACCGGTTTTAATGGCGTGTGCTGTTTGTTCCCCCCTCGTTGCCCATTCTAAGTTCGAAATACAGTTATTCTCTTTGTTGCCATCAATATGGTTGACGGTTTCCTTGCCTTGCGCATTTGGTAAAAAGGCATCAGCGACAAGCCTGTGAACAAGGAAATTTTTAGCTGAACCATTTACTCTGAATGTTACCCGCAAATACCCCCTGTTTCTGAACGGTCTAATAAGCCTGACCGTGTTAGTATGATTCCATTTTAGGCTCATTATATTGCCTAAATTACTAACCTGATATAGCCCCTCATATCCTTTGATGTCTTTCCAGATTTCTTCCATAGCACTATCCTTTCGTGCAGCCCTAAAAAATAGATTGCACGGAAACCGATAGGACTTTCGGCTTGTCGGGAGCGACCCTATCCGTGCAAGTAAATTATATCAAAAAAGCATAAAAAATACAAGGAGTGAAGGAGGATAAATGATGTTCGGACAACAGCCTTATGTGTATCAGCAGCCGATTTACAATCAACCGCCCATGATGCAGGAACCAATGATGCGTCCACAGTATCAGCCTGCGCCGTCGATGCAGTATCCAACTCCGCAACCTCAACCACAGCAACCGAGCGGGGGACAGTCCATCATATGGGTTCCGAACGAACAGGCCGCAAACGACTTTATCGTCGCGCCCAACAACGCGGTAACGCTTTGGGACATGAATGCGCCGGTTGTGTATGTGAAGAAAGCCGACGCAAGCGGTAAGCCAGCAATGACAACGTATGACCTCGTAGAGCGCTCTACAGCCCCCGTGAGCCCCACAGCGCCGCAAACAGTGCCCACGGTGGAATACGTGACCCGTAAGGACTTTGACGAACTGGCGGCAAAGGTGGCGGCTCTGAGCGTCAAGCCCGTTAGAAAGGTGAAGGAGGCAGACAATGAACCCACTGTTTAATGCACTCGGCGGCGGGCAAATGCCCGGGGCTATGGGGCAGTTTCAAAATATGGTGCGGCAGTTTCAGCAGTTCAAGCAGAGCTTTCAGGGAGACCCGAAAGCGGAGGTTGAAAAGCTGGTGCAGTCTGGGAAAATCTCGCAGCAGCAATTGAATCAGCTGCAACAGGTGGCAAGCCAGTTTCAGCAGCTTCTTGGATAACTTAGGTTTCAATTCGTGCGCACGATTGAGATAAATTTCAAAATCTACGAAAGGAGAAAACTATGAGTTTGAATGGTGACGGTATTCCTATGAACATGCCTGTAGTTCCGGCAAACTCGGACGGCGGCAACGGATGGGGCGGCGGTAATGGCTGGTGGATCATTATCCTGTTCCTCGCGATTTTCTGCGGTTGGGGTAACGGAAACGGCTTTGGCAATCGTGGAGGGAACGGCGGCGTTGTTGACGGCTATGTTCTGGCCTCTGACTTCTCGAACATCGAAAGAAAGATTGACGTCGTGAACAATGGTATCTGCGACGGCTTCTATGCGATGAACACGGGGATGCTTAACGGCTTTGCCGGTGTAACGCAGGCTGTGACTTCCGGCTTCTCTCAGGCGGAGCTTTCCCGCTGCAATCAGCAGGCTGCGCTTATGCAGCAGCAGAACACCACGCGCGACATCATCGACGCGATGAACTGCGGCTTCCGCAGCATTGATCAGAGATTGACGGCGCAGGAACTGGCTGCAAAGGACGCGAAGATTGCCGAGCAGAACCAGCAGCTCTTTGCGGCGCAGCTGGCGGCTTCTCAGGCGGCGCAGAACGACACGCTCAAGTCTTACGTGAGCGGCCAGCTGGCGTATTACAACCCGCGCCCGGTTCCGTCTTTTGCGGTTCCTGCTCCTTACCAGTTCGCTGGCTGTAACGGCTATAACAGCGGTTACAACTACGGCTGCGGCAACTGCGCTTAACTCCATAACGTAGAGCTTTTTCGTGAGGTCACGAAAATGATCGGTTCCTTGCCGATACTCGAGAAACGCGGCGGGGCAATCGTCCCGCCGCTATTTTAATTGCCTCGAATTCGAGGCAGAAAGGAATGATTTTATGGCTGAATTTACATCATCCGGGATTCAAACTGTTGCCGCCGGGCAGAACGTCCCTCTAATTTCCACGTCGGCTTGTGGCAAACCGTGTATCGTCCACCGTGACGGAAGCGGGTTTGTTACGCTTCGTGGGCTTACGCAGCAGTGTAAGGCGAAGTTCCGCGTATCCTTTGGCGCGAATATCGCCGTTCCTACAGGCGGAACAGTTGGAGCTATCACCGCCGCGCTCGCCATCAACGGGGAGGCTTTGAACAGCGCCACAGCGACCGTGACCCCTGCGGCTGTTGAGAATTATTTCAACATCTACGTTTCTGCATTCGTGGAAGTTCCGCGCGGCTGCTGCCTGACTGTAGCAGCAAAGAACACCAGCGCACAGGCGATCAGCCTTGCAAATAGCAATATGATCATCGAGCGCGTATCGTGAAGGGAGGAAGGAATATGTACGATTTGAGAAACCTTCGGGAAATGCTCTGCAAAGAGCTGGACGAAATCGCGGACAAGCGTGAAATGTCCGCCGGTGACTTGGACGCAATCCAGAAGCTGACGAGTTCCATCAAGAACACCTACAAAATCGAAATGCTCGAGGACGGCGAGTACTCTCGCAGCGGCGAGTGGGAAGCGGATATGCGCGGCACGTATGGGCGCGGCAGCTCCTACCGTGGCAGGCATCGCGATTCTATGGGGCGATACAGCCGGACAGATGCTCGGGAACATATGCGCTCGACGCTGGAAGACATGATGCGCGACGCGGACGATGATAAAACGCGCGAGGCTATCCGGCGCTGCATGGAGCAGATTGACAGAGCATAAGGAGGGAAAGACATGCTGGATGAAGCCGAAATCCGAAAGGAAATAGCACGGCTGGAATACGAAGAATCCAGCTATCCCAATTATGCCAAACTGGCGAACCTATATGTGATACGCGACAAGATGCAGGGGGCGGAGAATGCCAGAGATAAGTTTGTGGGTTACTACTCTGGCGCTCCCGCCCCTGTGACCGCAGAACCGGCTACCGTGGGCGAGTACGGGGACAGCGAGTTTTTGCTTGCGGTAGCCGGGAAAGACCCGGCGAAGGCTTGGACGGTCATTGACGAACTTATGGATACACTTGCGATGGTAAACAGCAAGGTTTATAACTCTGTTATGCAGAAGATAAAACGTGTCTAGTGTTAGTAACCGTGTTAGCTATTTGTTAGTAACCGAAAAAATCTGAAAAAAACTGAAAACGTCTGAGATTTAATATCCAATTTGAAAACGCCTCAAAACGTCTGAAAACATGCTTAAAAAGTTTAGGAAATTTCAGAAGGTCTACTTCACACGCAGGAGGTCGATGGTTCGAGTCCATTAGTCTCCACCAAAAAAGTCCTGAAATCTCAAAGGTTTCAGGGCTTTTTCTTTTTCACTGATTTTTGATTTGCTAGTAACGTGTTAGTAACAGGCGCATCTATCGCATTCACAAGTTGGTCAATGTCAAAGTGCTCATAGATGTTTGCGGTCGTGGAATAGTCTGCATGACCGAGCATTTTTTGCAGCAGTTCAGGCTTGATATTGTTTGCTACAGCCCAGCTTGCGAATGTGTGCCTTGTTGCGTGTGGTGTTTTCTTGGAGATTCCGAGCCGCTCCAAAAGCGGGTAGTAGTCACGCTTGCGAAAATTTGCAATGACTTTTTGCCCGGCATACCCAGAGATCAGAAGTTCGCCTTTTGCACGCTCTTTGAATTCTGCGAAATATTTACGCCCTTCGGAGCGGATGGGGATTATCCTGTTCTTGCCTGCTTCTGTCTTTTCCCCGCCGATCACGTAGGTTTCATGGACATTTTCGGTTCTAAGCCCGAACAGCTCACCGATTCGCATACCGGTATAGACCATCATCAGGGTAAGTTTGGCTGCCTGGGAACCATCCGCTTCGAGCTTCTGTATATCCTCTTTGGAGAAGATCTCTTTTTCTTTCTTCACATTCTCGGGCAGCTTAATGAACGAAGCGAAGTTTGTCGTTATGAGTTCCTGACGGATTCCCCATTGTGACATCTGCGTCGCAAGCTGCTTGAACTTCGACAGTAGCGAGTGGGACTTATCGCTGTACTTGTCTATGACAATCTGGTAATCAGCGGTCCGCAGTTCGCGAAATTTTCTGTCATGCAATGGTTCAAAAACGTCATATGCACGTTCGTAAGACTCTATTCCCTTCGCGCCGATGTCGCGGAAGTGTTCATCCTTCCATGCTTCGTAAACCTGCTTGAAGGTCCAGTTATATATTTCGTCAATACTCCGCCCTTGTAAACGCGCCAGCGCGTCGAGGGCGGCTGTTTTTTTATCGTAGTATCCAATTATGGTTTTTCCTTTTGCGGCTACCCACGGGCGCGTGCGCCTGCCTTGCAGCTTGTAAACTGTCCCTGTACCGTTTGCACGCTTCAAAGCCTTTCGTTGTGGCGCTTGCTGCTGTTTCCCGCACCAGCAGCAGAACACAGAACCGTCCGGTATATCCTTTTTACACTTGATGCACTCCATGTTTCCCTCCACGTTCTTTTCGGATTGCATAGAAAGTAATCGCTGAAGCCAGCGCTGAGCCTGCAATCAGGGCGATGCACACCCATGCAGCCACGGACAAATCTCCGTCGAGAATGAGACCTGCGTTCCGAATCTGCGCATCCGTCACAAGGCAGGCAATCAGAGAAAAGGAGAGCAGCATACAAAACAGGGCGAGAACGTAACACATTGTATGTGTAGACCTTATCTGTGCGCTCTGCGCGGCTGTTGTTGCCTCCAGTTTGGCGTTTTCAATCTCGACATGATGAATCTGCTCGGCCAGTTCTTCCGGGCTTTCTGCGGGCTGGACAAGCCCGAACAGCTCATCCAGCGACAGCCCGAGAACGCGGCACAGCGCGGCAGAATTGTACAGTTTCGGGTCTTGCTGTGTTCCTGCGCATAGCTTCGTCACAGCCGATCTGGAAACGCCGGATTCTTCGACAAGCCTGTCGATGGTGTAATGCTGATCTTCCTTCGCCCGCTTGATGTTCCACTGATATGCAGAAATATATGGGGCGAGTTCCTGAATTGCGGACATGATATACCTCCATTTTCACATATATTTCGCTGATTCTTCTGCTACGGGTATGGTTTTACCAATTTGAGGGTGGACATTTCTACCCGTTTTGCTATGCTGGTTACAGGCGCATGAAAAAGCCCCACCGCCGGGGGAGCGACGGTGGGGCGATCTTAAACATTCCATTATACAAAATAGTCTGTCCCATAATTGCCGCTTACGAGGGTTACCGGACGAAGAAAATGCAAGGTGTTCTTTGTGGAAGATTCCAAATTGAAATTCTTGAACGTACGTTCTAAAATATGGAGGTACACCAAATGCAGAGCATCAATATTCGCTTTGAAAACGGAAAAGTAAACATCATCGTAGACGGGGCGCTTTTCAAAGACGTCCACAGTCTGAGCCTGGACTACATCAAAGGAGCGCCCATGCTCTTTGCCTGCGTCTCGGATGTAGGCGAGACACGGGAACAGTGGCAGAACTCTAAATTTATGAGTTAGACGTAATAAGGATTCGGCTTCAGCAAGATTGCGATAGTGTCAATGACCCATCCAATCCCGCACAACCCAAGTGTAAAGAGATACAAGATTCCTGTTCCGACTTTGCCCTCATAGAATTTATGCGCACCGATCATACCGAAGAAAAGGCAAAGGAAGAATGAAACCCATTTGTTCTTCGGACGACCATACCCGCGGATAGTATTCACGTTCGCATTTGTGTTCGTGTTATTGATTACGACGTTCGGCTGCGCGGACTTTAATTCTTCAACTTGCTTTCCACATTTCGGGCAAATCACGCAGTCCTTGTCGATGATTGCACCACAAAATTTGCAAAACTTTTGATTTTCGGTTGGAACGGGTCTTTCTACAGTGTCCATCTTATTTTCCTCTTTTCTATTTTTGGGTGTAAACATTGCGCTATAATATTATTTAGGGTGGCAGCCTCCACAAGGCGAATACCCAGAATTCTGTGCATCTTCTGTGCTATCGAACCAGATTTCATTCTCTGGGAGGATTTCTTTTGCAAAGCGGCAACCCGGATTGTGGTATTTATCCGAGTCAATACTTCCAACGTATACGCCGGATGATTTCTGTGACGTTGTTTCCGCAACTGGCTCATCGAACGAGGGCGCAATGGGAACCTCGGGCTGTTCCTGAACAATCGGCTCTTCGGGCTCCGGCACTTCTGGAGAAGAGCCAACCTTTGCGTCAGTAACGGCGATTGTTTCTGTGTCCCTCTCTTTATCTGGTTCTCTCTTCGTGGTTTTTGCCGCGCAGCCGGTCAGAAGAAGCGCAGCGAGAACGAATGCAAGTATTCTTTTCATTATAGAATCCTCCACCAAAATAATGGTTTCACCAAGATGTATTGGTTGAAACTACGTATGTGGAGCCACGTTTCACTCTGGAAATTCGGCCTTCTTTATCCCAAAAATAAAGGCGTTCCTTGATATCTTCCTTGACGGCACTGTCGAACGCTTTGTATATGTCTGTTTGCAAAATTGGTTGGTTCGTATCGATAAAGACAAGCAATTTCGCATCTAAGGTTGGAATCAGCGCTAGTCTTATGTTTTCCTGCCGCTTTAACGTCTGATAGTTTTCCTTGAGATAATTCAGGCGATCAATTGCGGGAGAGATATATGTAGTAGCCTCTGGCTCATGCCGGAAAGGCTCTACCCATGATTCCAAAAAATATTGGGATTGACCGCAGGATATGCAGAATTGGTGAAGATCGTTATACGCGGCAATCTCACATTCGAGAAGCTTAATTTCATCATCAATCTTATGCTTGCCTTTTAACGTGGTGGCAAACCCAATCATGATATCTTCGTATGGCTTGATGTGATCGTTTACGAATTTCAATTCGTTGAAATCTGGAAGCTCGCAAGGCGTGGACGCATCAGACCTAAGCTCGACTTCACGGCCATTCTCAAACGCATGCGTTTCAACAGTAAATTTTATTCTTTTGCGCCGCTTAAATAAGTTAAAAATTTGCAATCACCACCGCTTCGCCATAGGGGGCACGCAGTTTCTACGCGCATTTTTATTTTATCATCGAGACATTGCATCCACAACCTGAAACCTGCACGAAAAAACAACCTAAAATTTGACGGAAATGGAGAAAATTATGGATGAGAAAAAGAATTCGACGAAAAATGACATTATTCGACTCTTAGAAAAGGCCACGCCGGAGCAAATCGAACTTGTTTGGAGATTCCTTCATGCGATGGTTACATAACAAAAAATGAATCCCAGGACGGTTATTCGTCCTGGGACATTTTTTTTGCAATTTCGGCCAAAAGCCGCCATTCGTCAACGTCAAGTTTGCTGATGATCGAGATAAAGCGTTTTCTCGGCGCGTCATCCGGTTCGTTCATAACGCGCCCCATGAACTCTGCGATTTCCTGATTCCGCGTCAGTTTCTGCATCATGTCGCCCTCGCCGGTTCGAAGCCATTCTTCGCTTACATTGAATTCTTTGCAGATCAGGCGCAAGAAGGGCTCATTAGGCTCGGTTTTTTCACCTTCCAGATTTGTAATCACGCCGCGTGTTGTTCCAAGACGTTCGGCGAAAGCGGTTTGCGATAATCCAGAGTTTTTACGGACTGCTTTAATGCGTTCGTTAATGCTCATTTTAGTACACCTCCTGCAATTATTATACACAATATAAATGTATTGTCAAGACAAAAATATAATTAAAAATCTTTAGAAATGTATTGACAAAACAAAAAAGCGGTGCTATACTGTAGTCACAATACAAAACACGGCAAAATGATGTCGTAAGAAAGCGGGGTGACACAATGCCGGAAGAAGCGAAGCAGGCACTTGAAAACCTGAGTAAAAATGCGAACAGTCTTACGCCTGAGCAGTTACAGCGACTCGGAGACATCGCATATGGCATGAGCCTTGTAAAAGAGGCTCAGCCGAAAAAGGAGGCGTAACATGCGATTCATTAAAAGAGTGGTGCACTACCTTGCACTTCTGCTGGCGGGCGGATTTTTTGGCTGCGGTGTGAGCACCATGTGTGCGCTGCTAATCCAGAAGATTTGCGCAGGAGCAGCAACGGTACATCGTCTTTCGCTTGTACCGCTGGTACTGATGCTTGGGGCGTTGCTACTGGCGGCGCTGGACGAGGAGGGAGAATAAAAAGGCGCGAAGAAGTAGCCATTATGCTGTCTGCGCTATCGGCGGCTGGCATAACAGAAAACGAATATGTTAGGTGCGCAGTTGAGTGCGGCTTGAAAATGATACGAGTGAAAAAGTTTGCAGAACGGCAGACGGAAACCGCCGGACGCAAGAAAACGTCTGGAATCAGCCGTCTCGGCGGTCATCCAGCGCAAGAAGGAAACAAAGACCTGAGCCTTGTAAAAGAGGCTCAGACGGAAAAGGAGGACGTATGAAAAACACAAAGCCCAGCAACACAGAAGAAATGCTCGAAAAGCAGTTGCAGCTGCTTTCCGAGCATAGCCAGAAACCAGACATCAGCCCGACTGATCTTGCGGAATTGACCAATCAGATGGTCAACGTTGCAAGATATCTCGATTTTGGGCGTTAAACCATCCGCTGGTCTTCTTTTCCCGATGCAGCTTCGAGATTTCGTAATAAGCCTTCAAATACATTTCGTAAATCTCGGACGGGCTTTTACCGGATAGGTCTTGCCGCTCAACATACAGATAAGCGGTTGCCTCAACAGCATCTTTGGGGAAAGAATTCAGTTCAACACTATCAGCCACTTAGGTCACCTCCTTTCAGCTGAATCATAACACAGCGCGTTGGAAGGTGCAACCAATGAGACCGAGACAGCATGAATCACATAGGCAGGTGTGGTAGTGCTTGCGGTAATACCACGGTATTACCTTTAGGAAATGGAAATGGAAATGGAATAGATAGTATTTCTCTAATCTTAGAGAAAGAAAAAGGAGAGATAGGATGTTAAATCGAGCAACGATTTCGCCGCAAGAAGCGGTAGAGATTCTGCGAGAAAACGGCATGCAGATCGGCGTTGAGGTCCTTAGGCTGGGGCTGCAACAGGGCGTTTTCCCGTTTGGTAAGGCGGTAAAAACCGAGAAAGCACCTGTCTACTGGGTTTTCCCGAAGGACCTTAATGCTTGGATTGATCGGCATTTAAAGGATGGACCCACTAAGAACGGGGAATTTGCGGAGGTACAGGATGAGCGACGTTGAATATATCCTTGAGGCGAATCACCGGCGCGCAAGAGAGCGCGAACTCGGCGAGCGGTGGGACAAGATTATCCGGCAGCGCAAGCGGAAGTCGGAGCTTTTGAAGGCTTCGGAGGCGTTCTGCTTCTCGATTGGCTGCGTTCTTCTGGGCGGCACGGCGGTCCTTCTGGGCTTCGGGCTGTTCAAGGCGGCATTCACGCTTGGCGGCGCGGCGGTGATCTTCTTCGGCGGCGCGGTGCTGATGGAGGCGTGAGATGATTTACCCGTGCAAGAAATGCACACATGACACAGGCAAGTGCCGCTGCCTTGACTGGCAGAGATGGTTCTCTGTGGAGTTTGAGGCAGAAGCGGCGAAGGTGCTTGCTGCGACGCACGCAGAGCCGTTACCGGCGCCGCCGAAGATATTCTATCGCGAGATTGTTTTCAGTTCGATCTTCACGCGGCTTTGGAGGTAGATATGAAGCAGGCTGAACGGGTTTTGAAGTACATGCGCGACTTCGGCAGCATTACGCAGCTCGAGGCGATGCAGGACCTCGGCTGCATGCGGCTGGGCGCGCGTGTCTACGATCTGAAGCGCGAAGGGTACAACATCCGGCGCGACATGGAAACGAGTAAGAACCGGTATGGCGAGGATACGAGCTATGCCAGATACAGGTTGGTGGAATGAT
>ERZ1034984.3824-NODE-3824-length-10429-cov-3.086948_pt1 | contig 10429 bp, 10 predicted proteins | sample MGYA00520589_ERZ1034984 | MGnify/ENA primary metagenome ERZ1034984 (study PRJEB33766, sample SAMN09781790) | gut metagenome | biome: gut microbiome | host: Homo sapiens | place: Madagascar | study: EMG produced TPA metagenomics assembly of the PRJNA485056 data... | reverse complement strand
GAAGATAAGTTCAATAAAATATCCATTACAGCCACAAATGTCAAAGACGTGCTTGGTGGAAAATCATTTTACAAGATAAAGAAACAGGTAGGCGGTAATCCGCTGAAAGTCAGATATTCTATGAGTATCAACGGAAAATACGTCAACTTCAGAGAGGAAAAGAACGATGGCTAAGGAAGTCAATCTATATAAATTCTGCGGTTCTCCGCAGATGAAAGAAAAGCTTTGGCGGGATATGTTCATTTCATATATTTTCGGAGTGGATATGCCTGAAAATATTTCGGTGTGCAGGCTGCCCAATGATATACGGGATATACTTTCGGCAAAGGATTTTTCTCCTGCTCTGGCGTCACTTCTTATTCTTTACGGCGGCGGTTATCTTGACAATGATACCTTTGCATACATGGCAGGTGATTGTGATAATTATGCCGATGAAATTGCAGAGATTGAAAGAATACTTATCGAGCAGGCTTCCGAAAACGTAGAGGATAAATATGACGGGAACGTTATCCGCAATGTTCTGTTGTGTGCAATGTATTCAAAAAAATTTGATGATATGCAGCAAATAGATGTACAGTCTGCCTTTGCACTTTTTGACAGCAGATACACTTTCATAGTTGACGGATTTGTGCATCTGAAAGATAAGGAATATCTGGAGATGCTTTTTGAAAATGATGTGGAATTTGCCATAGTAAAGTGTGAAGATAAGCAATACACTCTTGAAAAGCTTGAGAAAAAAGACCTTATGAGCGGACTTGAAAACGGTGACTTCAACGATCTGAAAGAGTATGTGGAAATGCTGCTCAGAGGGGAGAAGCCGCAGAAGGTTAGCCTTAAAGATTGTGTATTGCTGGATATTAAGGACGTTGCATATCTGACGGCAGTGTATAAAAAAACGTATTACAAAGAATTTTTGCAGTATGTGAAGTCTGAAAATATTCCTTTTGATGATAAGTTTACCGAAGCCTATGAGGAATACGTCCATAAATGCAAGATGAAATTCACGATCAGAGTATATCCCCGAAGGCGGAAGATATGCACAAAGTTTCCTTGCTGGTTTGACTACAACATTCCCGATAATACAGCTCTTGAAGTATTTGAAGATGATCTTACAGAGGTTGTCGGAAAAGAAACGGAATATGATGAAGCCAAGCTTACGAACATTGCATTGGACAGATATTTGCGCAGACGTGCAATGATACCCGAAACCGTACTGGAAGTTACTCATGGAGATAAAATATATTTTTTCATTATGAAAACGGACAAGGAATATGACCGTCTGGATAACGAAACTTTCCGTAAGATACCTTTTGACTTTGACGATATCTGGACAACCATTTCGGAATGGTCGAGGGATAAAAAGATCAGAAAAGAGCTTATCGGCGGAAGGTCGGAAATTGCAGTATCTCCCGAATCCGAGTGGGAAAAGATAAAGCCGCAGGACAGGGAATATGCCAAGCGGCTGATAGAAGAACAGGTACAGCTCCGGGAAGAACAGCTCAGCAAAAACAAGTTTATGCAGAAGCTTTGCGAGCTTAAAAGCAATGCCCATACTGAGCTTAAAACCAAGCAGGAAGAAGTTGCGAAAAAGAAGCAGGAAATTGCTGATAAAAAGGCTCAGTACAAGGCAAAAAAGGACGAGCGAAAGGAGACTAACAGCACATGAAAATTTTTATTCTTGAACAACAGCGGGAAGTTCATATCCGCATTTACGGCATTGACGGGGAACAGCATACAAAGGATTTTTTTGATGCGGTTTTTGTCGGTATGTCATGCGTTTATCCCACGACCGATAAGGAAAAGTCGGAATACGGCACAGATGCCATATACACCTTTGAAAGCAGAGCCGCTTTCGATAAATTCTGCACCTATCTTGAAAAGCTTCAGGACACCCTTGATAAAATTGCAGAAGCCATTATAGAGGGTGATGATGAAAAAGAATACAGCTTTGAATATGCAAATTACATTGTCTGAACGGAGGTACATAAATGAGCGAACAGGAATTACAGGCACTGCTTGCGAGAGTTGCTGCCCTTGAAAGCAAAAATGCCGAGCTTGAAAGCAAGTTCGGTGAGCTGGAAAATCAGGTCGATACGGTCAACAAGTTTGTTTCCGCAATTACGGAAAGCCAGTCCCTTGAAAATACCATGAACGAGATAGAATCGGTCACAAAGCAGCTTACAAACTGCGACAAGGCTACATTCTATTGCTATGACAATACCAATGACAAGTTTTTTTCGCATGGAGATTACCGCAACTGGCAGTCGGAACAGAATGCGGAAGAACTGAAAAATGCTTTTGAAAGCAAGGATACTTTGAGCGACGGAAAAGAAGCTGTTATCCCTCTTGTATCGTCAGGTGGAAAATCCGTGGGCGTTATTGTAGCGGAAAAGTCGGAAGGCTTTACCCCTGCCGACTACAATAATTTCCGTCAGGGCTGTCAGATAGTTAATACCGTTGAGCTTGCTCTGAAAAAGGAATTTGAGCATCAGGGCAGGATCACCGACGAGCTTACCCACCTGAAAAACAGACAGGGGCTTAACGAGTATCTTTCCAATACCATGTGCGGAAATCTTAATGACGGAAAGACGGTCAATATTGTTATGTGCGATATTGACCATTTCAAGAATGTAAATGATACATACGGTCACGATGCGGGAGATATTATCCTCAAAGGTGTTGCAGATGTATTGCAGGAGGGTACAAGGGCAGGTGCGGACTGCGCTTTCCGTATGGGCGGCGAGGAAATGGTATGTATCATCAATTCCGAACCCGAGGTTGCTATGGATATAGCCGAAAGACTTCGCTCCACTATTGAAAATACTGTCCATAACATTCAGCATGACGGCAAGCCTCTTGATGTAAAGGTTACGGTTTCTATGGGTGTTCACACTATGGATCCCAAGGGTGCGGTTACACCCGAAAATGCAAGAAATGTTTTTGATAAGGAGTTCAAGCAAGCTGACAAGGCTGTTTACGATGCAAAGGAAAGCGGCAGAAACAGGGTCGTAAACAATAATGAGCTTACAAATCTGAAATACCTTGCACTGAAAGCGGCGGAGGTCATGTGCGGAGATAATAAGGATCAGAATATGGTCGATGAAATGAAAAAGTTTGCTATTACCTGTCTTACCAATGAGGACAAGGAGCAGAACCATAATACGGTTATCGAAGCATTAAAGGGTGTGGCAGAGCAGAATCCAGCCATTGCAGAAACTGCAAATAAGATAGCAGACAAGATCTCCGAAAAGTTCCCCGATGCCGAAAAAACTCCCGAAAAGACCGTGAAGTTCTTCAATAAGAACGAATACAAAAACATTCAGAACAAGGCGTACATAAACACTGATTCCAAAACAGGTTTTAACATCACTCAGAAAGCACAGAAAGAGGGAGTGACCGTTTCTGCAAAATTCTCCGAGGGCAAGGCAACGATCACCCTTGATGCTGTAAAGGATAAGGCATTTATTGATGCCGTTGAGGGTATCGGAAAGTGGGCTGAAAAAGTGCAGGTAAAGTATACCGAAAAGCACCCTGACAAGGCTCAGGAAAATAATAAAAACAAAGATAACAATGAGAGATAACGCAGGAGGTACGAATATGAATAACGTAAATATCATGGGCAGAATTGCAACCGACCTTACACTCAGACCTATCAGAAGCTCGGCAGGCGTTGTGGTAAATTTCAAGGTGGCTGTTGACAGATATGCAGGCGGAAACAAGTTCACGGACTTTATCCGCTGCACAGCATGGGGAAAGACAGCGGAGAGGATATGTAATTATCTTTCCAAGGGCAATATGATCGCAGTCAGCGGCAGTCTTACCACGGGTGATTATGTTGACAGAAAGGGTATCAGGAGGAACACTACCGATGTTCTTGTCAGGGAGTTCTATTTCACGGGTGACAAGTACCGCAGAAATGATGCTCTTGACGGGTTTGAAGAAATATGAGAGGTAATGCAGTATGAATGAATTTATGAGAGAAAACGAGGTGATCGGCGAGGTCCGTGCTCCACTGGAGCACGATACTCCCGACACAGAGGAAAAGGGGGAAACCAAAAAGGAATCCACTCCCACAAATCGTATGGAAAGGCTTTTTGAGAAGCGTGAACTGCTTAAAGAAAAGCACGCAAAATCCATAGAAAACGAGAAGTCTGCTGCAAACCGAACCAAGGTCATTGAAGCACAGATGGCAAAGGTCAATAAAGAAATTCACGCAGATGAGGTCAGCCGTATGGACAGATTCTGTGCGGAAAGAAATTTTACCTATGACGATATCATGGATATCTTAGGGGAATTTCCAAAAGAAGCAACCGCAGCTGACATAAAGGTAATGTACAAATAATGGAAAGGAATGAGCATATATGCCCGAATACATCAATAAGGATTATTACAAAAAGCTTGCCCCCAATGAGCGTTCCTTCATAAATCTTACGGCGCAGAACATTAAGGCGGTAATGGACAGACTGGAAGCGGAGCATATTAAGTTCTCCGCAACCGTCGGTTACAAAAATACGATTACCGTAAGCAATGCCGACAGGGAAAAGGTACTTAATATTATGAAGTCGCTCCCGCAGCAGAATGATAATATGCGAATTATCGGAAACACAGCATACAAGGATCTTCCGCCTGCTGACAGAAGATACATAAACACCGATGCGGAAACAGCATTACAGGTTGCAAACATTCTTTCGGGTGACGGAAAGATGAAATTCAGCGGCAGGCTCAACGGCAGTAATGCAACTCTGACCGTTGTTGGTGATACCAACGCAGCCTTTGTCCGCAGGATAATTGATAACATTCAGAATATGGATCTTGTAAATGAGCTGCGTGAAAAGGGTTATGAACGTACTGCCGATACAAACGGGTTTGTGAATATCCGCAATATGCAGACAGGAGAAACCGCAGGCTTTGAAAGTCTGAAAGAAGCAAGAAATATGTTCCTTGATCCCGACAATGAGTTTTTCCACCTACGGAAATACGCATTGAGGATAATTCGCTTTATCGTATCGTTTCCGATGAGGAGTATATTCAGAACGGCAGAAACCTTTAAAAATAAAGAATTTCTGCCGTTTTCTTATGCCTGTTTGTCGCTTAAATTCGCAAGCAGATACTAAACTATAGTGATTGAAAACAGCTTATATAAGATAACCGCGTTGCAAGCCATCGGCGATTTTTCCACTCCAATCTGTAGATAGATAATCCCGAATCATATTGAAAAGGTGGTAAACAACATCGTCATAAATAGGGTTGGCAACGTATCCCTCTAAGAATCTGTTTTCACGGTCAGTATTTTTCTGTTTGCGCAAGACATAGATTTGGTCAATCTTGCTATTCTTCAAATTAACAGCTTCGCTCAGTTTCAATCTTTCGGCAACAACTATGTATAAGGCGTTAGGATTGTTCCTCTTTAACTGTTCACCAGTCGTTGAACACGATTCCAGCATTGTTTTATCGAGATATGTTTTGCACTCAATAGCAACAGCAGGCATATCAAAACTTTCTTCATCGCCGGAATCTTTTCCCTTGCAGCGAAACGTGGCATTGATTGTGGCACCGATAACAAAGTCGTAGTCCTTTACCTCTAATAATGCTCCAGGATGTACAAGCATGGAGTCATAATTATCGCTTTTGAAAGACAGTTCTTTAAAAGCACGTGACTTTCCAATCAAAGCATTTGCCGAATAATCAGCAACTATATCTTTGAACAGATAATACATAAATTCCTCAAGTGCGGATGAATGTAGGTTAGAACGAGAATCAAACTGCTCCGCATAGACTTGTTGGTCTATAAAATCCTTGTACTCATTGAACAGAGAAACACGCCTTTTTATGATTTCCTCATCATCTGCCGTTACTTCTCTTGTTGGCCCCATAAGAGCAAGGTTTGCAGCTTTCCATGCTTCATACTTCACCCGTATTTCCGCTAAATATTGTTTTGATTTAGCGTCTTGATACTTAGTTCGATGTGTTTCCTTTTGAGCAATATTATCACCATGAACAAATGTGCTCATTCTTCTGTCCCCCTGTCCGCAAAATTTACTTGTTCAACAATATTTTTCGATATCGCTTTAGCCATTAATGGCGGAACAGCATTTCCTATTTGACTGTATTGGCATAAATAGGCTTCACCCATACGGCCTTCTTTTAGTAGCAGTTTTTTACTGACAACAGTAGGCTTCCCTAAAAATACATAGCTGTCAGGGAACGATTGGATCCTTGCGCCCTCTCTTGCAGTAAAATTTCTGTTTTTATATGGATGGACAAAGTTGCCGTAAAATGTTGCCGTAATAGTATGACATATTCTATGAGGGTGCATCCTTCTGTTATTTTGGTCAAAAGGCGAATTCGATACAGCCCCATTACCATTTCTTTTTCGTTGCTTTAATCTGTCGTCGGTAATATCGGAAATAGATTGTCCCCATGTCATTTGGCTAAAACGTTCTACCAGTCTTTGAGTATGCTTCATGGCCAAATGGTTATGTAAAACACTGGAGCCGCAACGGCAATACTCCTGATAACTATTTTTAGGTTCGCTTGTATAGTCCATTTCCTCAGCACCTTGCCGCGCCTCAATATCTGGCAAGTCAGAAATGGCTTCCCATAGTGTTGGGCACCTTATCAAACCATCTTTAACAGAAAATTTATTTTCGTCCTTAGACGTCAAATCTGAATCGCTTACATAGTGGGTTGCTTTCGGAAAAGGATTCTTTAATGCCTGCATAGACGCAATCATAATAAACCTCTGCCGCATTTGAGGAACGCCGTAGTCACTTGCGGTTAATACTTTGCTATATACATAATATCCCATTTGTTCGAATTCTTTGCGAATTATATCGACTACCTTTTCGCCAGATTTCGTTTTCGCCTTTATTATATTTGGTACATTTTCAAGGACAAGCACCTTAGGCTTAAATAGTTTCACAATACGAACATATTCAGTAAACAAAGAATTACGCGGGTCTTTTGGGTCACCTGCGTTTTTTAGGCAAACAGAAAAGCCTTGACAAGGTGGCCCGCCTATTATCATATCCGGGGCGGAGATTTCTTGCTTAATATAATCATCATCGAAAGATTCAATATCCCCTAAAAGCATTTTTGTTCCGACATGGTTATGTTGGAATGTATCAGCAGCCCACTTATCATGTTCAATAGCACCGATTATTTCACATCCCGCCATTTCAAAGCCCAGACTAAAACCGCCCGCGCCGGAAAACAAATCTAATACTTTGGGCTTACTCATACGTTTTCAATCCTATCTGCGTTTATCTCTACAATATCATCAAGCCTGCAATGCAGGGCTGTCGTAATCTTTGCAAGGCTATCCATAGAAATGGGTTCGTTCTTTCCCATTTTGGCAATGATATTCGTACTAACCCCCGCCTTGTATTTCAGCTCGTTTTTTGTCAAGCCCCGGTCTATCAGCGGTTTCCACAGGCGGTTATAACTGTATGTCAAAGGAATACCCACTTGCAGCGTCCAAAATCACAAGATAAAGTATAGCATAATCGGCAGTGAAAATCAAGATATTCTTGATAAGTCGTGATGTAAACTTTTTATTGCCTTGCCCGTCTGATTCAATACAGGGTCAAGTACTCTTTGTAGCCCTCGAATGTGTCAATGAAGACAATTATCATACTGCACGCCCAGGAAATGTATCATGTGACTTGTCTTGTGGTAATGTCTGCCCGGTCGCCGATTTTTATGAAACATCACCCTCAAAGAAAGATTTTACGGATTTCTTAAAGAAAGAGTTCGGCGTTGGCGGTCACAGCGGTGACGGACCCGTAAAATTCACAAATTATGATTCCAAAGGAATTGAGATCGAAACAACAGCGGGCAAGGAAAATTTCACCTGGTCTGAGGTCGCAAAAGTTATATCCGACCTTATGGACAAGAATGAGTACATAACACAGTCCGATATTGACCGCCGTATTAACACCGCACAGTGGATCATTAAAAATGCAAATGAAAATACGGATTTCACACGGCTTGTTTATGCTCACGAAATTTCGCAGAAATACGGTATTGAAAAGCCTGCGCCCGATAATGAATACAATTTATCAGCTGAAAAATGATGCCGAAAATCACGCTATACGTTTTGAGGGATATACCCTTGCCGAAAAACACGGTGAGCCTGCAAAGCCGGAAAATTACGACCTTGTATATTCGGGCAGCCTTGATGATTTTGAGGACAGCAACAAGCTGGAAGCTATCTATACCAAGTTTAACATTGACCGTCCCGAGGATTTCAAGGGGCATTCACTCAGCGTTTCGGATATTATCGTTATGAATGATGAAGCGCATTATGTTGATTCATTCGGATTTGTAGATGTATCGGATAAGTTTCTAGGCAAGGAAAAAGAGCCTATCAACATAAACGAATATGACACTATCCGCCTTGTTCGCAGGACAGAATGGAATGACAGAGATCTCAGCGATGCGGAAAATCCCACATTTGAGGAGATAACTGCAAGCTATTCTCCCGATGAGGACGGTTCATTTACAAAGTATGAAACCAACAAAACCAACAGCATCAATGTTGATGTGTGGGAAGAAGAAAACAGCGTTTCCACAGGGGATATGCTTGCGGATATCGAAGCTCATCTGAAAAATATGCGCAGCGGTGTTTCAAGTGCTGAATATCATATTGAACTTACCGATCATGACGGAAATATTCGTAAGCTTGACAACAATTATTTCGATTTTACTATGATAGATTCTCCGTTTATTGAGGAAATAACAGACCTTCCCGAAATTCCTATCAATGAACTTGATAGAACAGGTTACAGCTATGACCCTGCTATCGGAGATATTCTTGAAAAAGGTGACGAGCTTTATCGTATTGCGGATATTTCCGATAATATGATAGCTCTTGAAGAAACATCAAGCTTATTCCACACTATGGAAAGTATTACGTTTTCTGAATTTACGGAATGTGGATATTCCCTTGTAGAAGCAGCGGAACGCTCTGAAAAAGTTAAGTCTCCACTGGATACACGTGATAATTTTTATGCAAATGATGCCAAGTCTCCACTGGATACACGGAATAATTCTCATGCTGATGATTTTAAGTCTCCGGTGGATACTCGCAACAATAATTTTGTTATTACCGATGAAAATTTAGGCGTAAACGGACCAAAGGCAAGATTCAATGCCAATGTTGCAGCCGTTGAAACCCTTAAAAAGATAGAATCTGAGGGCAGAACGGCCACTCCCGAAGAACAGAAGATACTTTCAGGCTACACAGGCTGGGGAGCTATTCCGCAGGCGTTTGACCCGAACAATTCCGATTGGCAAAATGAATACGAAAAGCTGAAAACTGTACTCGATGATGCGGAATATTACGATGCCAGACGTTCAACTCTCAATGCGCATTATACTTCTCCAGTTGTTATCAATGCTATATATGAAGGACTTGCAAACCTCGGCTTTGAAAAGGGCAAGGTGCTTGAGCCTGCTATGGGTATAGGAAATTTCTTTGGTGTAATGCCAGAGAATATGCGTGGCAGCGAGCTTCATGGAGTTGAGCTTGATGACCTGACAGGCAGAATTGCAAAACAGCTTTATCCCGATGCGGATATTCAGATAAAGGGTTTTGAGGAAACCACATTTGCAAACAACAGCTTTGACGTTGTTATCGGAAACGTTCCGTTTGGCAATTACAAGGTAAATGACAAGGATTACAACAAAAACAATTTCCTTATCCACGATTATTTCATAGCCAAATCTCTGGACAAGGTTCGCCCCGGCGGAGTGGTCGCAGTTATAACCTCAAAGGGTACAATGGACAAGGAAAATGACGATATCCGTAAGTATATTGCACAGAGAGCGGAGCTGCTTGGCGCTATCCGTTTGCCCGACACTGCTTTCAAGGCGAATGCGGGAACAGAAGTCGTATCGGATATACTGTTCTTGCAGAAGCGTGAAAGACCTATTGAAATTGACCCCGACAAGGAAGGCTGGGTAAAGCTTGGCGTATCTGCTGACGGATTTGATGTGAATAACTATTTTGCAGAACACCCCGAAATGGTCATTGGCGATTTTAAAGAAGTATCAGGCAGATTCGGAAATGAAGTTACCGTAAAGCTTGATGATCCGTCTATGATGAAAAGTCTGCTTTCCGAAGCGGTGCAGAATATTAAGGGAGAATACAAGGCAGCGGCGGTTCAGAAAACTTCCGAGATAAATGCCGATGTTATCCCCGCACCTGCAGAATCTCGTAAGTTCAGTTTTCAGGCGGTAAACGGTGAACTTTACTACAGAGAAGCAGGTGACACCATGAAAAAGGCTGCGGTCAAGGGCAAAGATAAAATTGCTCGTGCAGTTGCAATGGTTGAGCTGCGTGATACTGTCAGAGAGCTGCTTGACTTGCAGATGAACAATTCTGACCGCTCACTTGATGAAGCTATAACCGAGAGCAGAGCAAAGC
>ERZ1034984.3823-NODE-3823-length-10430-cov-5.662940_pt1 | contig 10430 bp, 8 predicted proteins | sample MGYA00520589_ERZ1034984 | MGnify/ENA primary metagenome ERZ1034984 (study PRJEB33766, sample SAMN09781790) | gut metagenome | biome: gut microbiome | host: Homo sapiens | place: Madagascar | study: EMG produced TPA metagenomics assembly of the PRJNA485056 data... | reverse complement strand
ATTATATACGGTTGATTTTTTTTCTGTTAAATTGATTATACTATGTAGATATGAAGCGTAAAGTAGCGGAACATTTATAAAGAGAAGGAATCAGTATGAATCAGTAACAATCACTGTTTTTACAGACATAGGAGCTGTAGGGACGGTGATTTTTGCGCATAAAAAAGAGAGAATCTTTGTTATCCGAAGGATAAAGAAAGTAGAAGAAAATTATCACTCTTTTGCATTATACGTAAGAAAAGAAGGGCGTATAATAAAATATTATAAAATGATAGATTTTAAGTAGTTTTAAGAGGACAAGGTACACTTTTGTGATAAAAAAGGAATCCTTGGCAGTAGAGTAGTTGTTGAGGGGAAATCAATTATGCAACAGAAAGTGTTTCATCCTGCACAAACGGAAGCACCGTGCTTAGAACCGCTTTATATTATCTTGAAAGTGGATTTGCAGCATAAGAAGTATGACTGTGTCTATTCACAGGACCATGCAATTTATGAAGAAGTGGAAAAAACAAGATCGTATGATACATTTATCAACCGATATGTAACAAAATATGTTTATGAACCGGATCAAAGAAAGGTGAAGCAGTTTTTATCTAGTGAGAGCCTAAGAGAAAAAATGCCTGGTAGATGCATGGAAAGGCAACTTTTTTATCGCAGAGTAGATGCTCATCCGTTTCATCCGTATGTTTGGGTGAAAGCAATCAAACATATCGATGAGAGGGAACATACCGTAATGATCACCTTACATCAGGAACAGAGTGTTTATCCAAGTGTCTTAAAAATGAAGCAGGAATTAGATAAAAAAGAGGAAACGATCACCAGACAGTTCTGGGATACGATTTCTTTATTAAGTACTGTTTTAGAACATAATCAGTTGAAAGAAGCAGACTATCAGGATCAGATTGGGTATTATACCAAGCAGATCTATTGCCAGTTACAGCAAGAATATCCGGAATATGGAATCACGGATAAAGAGATTAATGTGATCGCCCAACTGGCTCCGATTCATGATATTGGAAAGATCCGTGTTCCAATAGAAATCTTAAATAAAAACGGGAAACTGACAGAGGAAGAGTGGAGCATTATCAGAGAACATCCGCTTGTTGGTGCGGAAATGACAAAATGGTTCCCGAAGGGAAGCGAAACTAAACAGCTGAATCAATATAGTTATGAGATCTGCAGATATCACCATGAACGTTATGACGGTTTTGGTTATCCAGATGGATTAAAGGGGGAGGAAATCCCGCTTTGTGCACAGGTGGTCGGACTTGCAGATGCCTATGATGCCCTGGTTAGTGTACGTCCTTATAAGAGAAAGATCACATCAAAAGAAGCAGTAGATATGATTTTAGACGGAGCATGTGGAGCGTTTTCAAAACAACTACTTCAATGTTTTCAAAAAGCGTCAATGAAACGAGACTGGATAGAAAAAGCAGATTGAAATCAAAAGAATAGATCAGGCGTGGAACAAAAATGATAAAGTAGTGTGAAAAGGTTTATAAGTTTGATACATTGAAAGAACAAAAGAAGAGGGTATAATTATACTTAAACTAGAACGTTGAAAGTTCGAGTTTAGAGGTGGAAGCGTAACATGAAGAAAAGAAATGACAGACAAAAAAGTGATACAAATACCGTGCAGGAGACAACTTTAGCACAAGATCTCGTACAGTTATTGTTAAAGATCGTGCTTCTTCTTCTGGTTGTATTTCTCATTTTTACTTTTCTTTATGGGATCGTAAGAATCAATGATATCTCTATGAAACCATCCATTAAGGACGGAGATCTGGTGGTATATTACCGGCTGGATCACAGATTTATATCCGGAGATGTTGCTGTTTTCGAAAAGGATGATAAAACAACGACCGGACGTGTTGTAGCTGTTGCCGGTGATACCGTTGACATTACAAAAGACGGACTTAAGATCAACGGCGCAGAGCAGATCTCACAGGATATCTATTTTGATACAACCCGGTTTAAAAACGGAGTCGATTTCCCACTTACGGTGAAAGAAGGTCAGGTCTTTGTACTTGGAGACAACAGACCAAAGGCCAGTGACAGCCGAATTTATGGATGCATTGATCTAAAAGACATCCGGGGAAAAGTCATCGCGATTATTCGGAGCAGGGGAATTTAAGTTCCACATCCGTTAATCCAATATAAAAAGTATAAAAATTTCACAAGGGAGGAAGAAATCATGAGCATGAAAAAATTATCTAAAAAGATGCTCGCTGTTGTCGCAGCAGGTGCTATGACAATGGGACTGGCAATGCCGGTATTTGCAGCTGAGGGAGCAACAACACCAGACAACAAAAATAATGCAAAGGAAGCTTACATCAAAAAGACTTACAACACTGAAGTTAAAAAAGAGATGACATTTAACTTTACTGCTACACAGGCTAAGACAGGAGACGACATCGTAACAAAAGATCTTACATGTAAAATCCCAAGCATTCATTTTACATCATCAGATTTAGCTGGTGATGCAGGAACTTATACAAAACTTAGTGAGAAGATTACTTTTGGAGAGTTTCCAGAGGCAGGAAAGTATGAATATACTGTGACAGAGAGTGAAACTACTGATCCAGTTGTTACAAATAATGATTATGTAAAGCTGATCATGTCACAGGCTGAATACAAGATGGATGTTTACGTTGTAGAGAAATCTGGAGCACTTGAAATTGGCAAGATCCTTGTAACTAAAACAAAGAATGACAAAGGTGATTCAGATTCTACAACAGGTAAAGTAGATATTGGTAACATCAAAGATAACAATGGTTTCAACTTTACCAATACATATGTACAGGAAGCAGGTACAGGTGAAACACCGGATCCTATAAAGCCAGATCCAGACTATACAAAATATGGTTCCTTAAATGTATCTAAGAAAATTGATGCACAGGGTGAAACTCCTAGTACAACTGATACATTTAGCTTTACAGCAAAATTTGCATTTCCAAAAGGAACTGATGCAACTACACTTGGTGGTGTAAAGGGTAACGAAGCAACTGTTTCATTAACAGAAGGAGCTTATACATTTACTCTGAAACATGGAGATAATATGAAATTCACAGGTCTTCCGGTTGGAACAAAGATCACTGTAACTGAGGCAGGTGCTGCAAACTATAAGGCAAGTGCTAGCGTTGTACTTAATGGTGGTACTGCGACAACTTTGACAGCAGCAAAATATCATGCAGATCTTACAGCTGTAAATGGCGAGAAACTTGGACAGAAGAAAAACACAGTTGATGTAACAAATACATATGACCATGTACCAACAACTGGTATTATCATGAACACACTTCCATACGTTCTGATGATCGCTCTTTGCGGCGCAGCACTCTTTGGATTTGTTGCTTTCAAACGCAGAAGATAATTAGAATAATTAAATTGATAGGAAAAGGGGATGCGTGTGGCGGTGCACAGTCGCATCCCCTTTTAAAATAAGAAGGGAAGATAGGGACAAGTAGATATGAAAAGATTAGCAAAGATCATAGTAAGCGGAATCGATCATATGGTAAATTTTATCGCACTTATGCTGATCCTTTTGCTGATGTTTTTGTCCTGTTATATGTTATGGGATTCCAATCAGGTGTTTGAGGCAGCGGATGCAAAGAACTACGAAGCCTATATGCCAAGCGAAAACCATACGAAATCATTTGAAGAATTACAGAAGATCAATCCAGATGTTTTTGGCTGGATCCGGATCAACGATACAAATGTCAATTATCCTTTGCTTCAGGCAGAGGATGATGATACGTATATGAATACGGATGCGGAAGGAAATTATTCCTTAAGTGGTTCCATTTTTTTACATTGTGCCAATGCACCGGATTTTTCAGATTTTAACAATCTGATCTATGGACACCACATGGAAAAGCATAAAATGTTTGGAGATGTGGGACTTTTTACAGAGAAGAAGTATTTTGATGAACACCCTTATGGGAATCTGTTTTTTGATGGGAAAGATCATGGAATCGAATTTTATGCATTGCTTCAGGCAGATGCTTATAATGAGCGACTCTTTAGTGTTTGCCCGGAAACATCGGAAGCAAAACAGGAGTATCTGCAGGAAATCTTGGACAATGCTTTATATAAACGAAATCTTAACGTTACAGAAGAAGACCATTTGGTTTTACTGATTACATGTACTTCAGAAATGACAAATGGAAGAAATATATTGGTAGGAAGACTTACGGAGCAGGTTTATCCTGAGAAAGAGAAACCGAAAAATGTAGGAACCGGGATCGATCAGATCCGAAAACTGGTCATATCCGTTCCGGTTCTTTTCTGGCTCATACTACTTCTTCTTATCCTATTAATACTTGACCAAATACTAAGAAAGAAGGGAAAGAAAAACGATGAACATCCTTGATTTAAAGAAAATAAATATCATAGTGCTTAGCCTGCTTCTTTTCCTGAGTATGCAGATACCGGTGTTTGCATCTGAAAATGCAGCCGAAGTAAAAATTCCTGTCGTACAGGTTGTTGAAAATGAAGCAAAAGAACAGGCAGAAGAATTTTCCTACGTTCTTACAACCAATCAAAGTGAAGCTCCGATGCCAAAAGGAAGTAAGGAGAATCAGTATTGTTGGAGCATGAAGAAAAAGGAAACGGTTGAGATTAGTATTCCAGTAACAACAAGGGGGATTTACCACTATCAGATCTATCAGACAACAGAACCAAAGGAAGCTTACGCATGTGATCAAAGTCGTTATGATGTGAGTGTGGAAGCATTTTATAATGAAGCGGATCAGTTTAAAACGGTGACTGTTGTAAAAAATCAAAAGGGTGAAAAAATCGATCAGATCACTTTTTTGAATTGCTTGAACAAAACCAATCCATCAAATCAGACAGCAAAATCTGATTCAAAAAAGAAAGTAAAGACAGGTGATAACGGAACAATCTGGGGATATGTTTTATTACTTGTCAGTTCTATGATGTGTTTTGTTATTTTATTTTACCAAAATCAGAAAAGAAGGAAGGGAGAGATTCAAGATGAAGCAGAATAGATGGAACAAATACTTGAAGATTATATGCAGCTGGCTTTTGATCCTATCTATGTGTTTCTTATCTCTGGATACAGCAATAGTATCTGCCGAGAACCGTTCTCCTGTAAATACGGAAAGTGAAATGACAGGTTCGCAAGATGAAGAAAGTACACCAGTGGAAAATGAATCATCCATGGAATCAGATCCTGAGAGTGCTTCAGAACCAAACGAGAATAAGTCTACGGAGGAATCTTCCACAGATAATACAGTGTCTGATGTACCGGAAGAGATATCCGTGCAGAGCTTAGAGGAAGCCGTACAGGAAATCGATGCAAAGGGAGAAGCATCTTCCACCAACAGGGTAGAGTACGTGGATGCAAAGGGAACTCCAATTAACGGTGCACCTGCTACAATCGCTTATGGAAATATTTCTGAACATAAGGCTCTTTCGATAGATGGCAGACATTTTGATTTCCTTAGTGCGAAAGTAAATGGAAAAGACTGTGTGTACATCGGAGAATATAACGGAGTGCTTTATTATAGTACCGATGGTGTGATTGCAATCAAGATGGAAGACGGACAAAAGGTAACAATGACTTATCAGGAGTATTATCTTGTTACGATTAAAGAAGAACTTCCAACAAACTGTAAACCGGGTACCATATGCACGAAAAAAGGAAGTGAAGATGTTCCGGTTGAAACGAACAAACAGATTCATGTCAATGCCGGGGAAGACTGGGTAGTGTCTGTAACACCTGGTGCACCAAACAATAAGAAAAGATATAAGATTACATCTGTTACATCTCAAAATGGTGCAAACATAACAAAAAATGCAGGTGATGATTATGGAGCAACTTATGCCATTCGTTTTCAAAAGGATGATACCATTACGGTTACTTATGATGCAGAAGGAGTCTATCGTATAACGATTAACACCGTAGACAATAATGGATTTGAATATATCAATATTGCGCATAGTGAAAAGAATGAATGGAAGTATTTACCAGAACAACATAAACTTGTATGGACATATACGGAAGATCAAGTGAAGTACGATGGATCTATTGATCTTCCAAAATTCCATATAAAAAGAGGATATAGATTGGTTCATATGGTATTAAATGGAGAAACGGTAGCAGCTGCAGATAGTAACAAAGAAGTTCCGGATGGTGTGGGATCGGATCGTGGTGTAAAAGGACATGCAGGTAAACTTATTGTGAATGCCCAAATAACTAATGAATATACTAAAAATAGAGGTGACGAAACAGGGTGTAGCTTTGAATACAGTTTCAATGTGCAATGTACAGACGGAGGATGTAGAGACTTAGATTTTGATTTAGCTCCGTATCAAACAGGGCAGCAGGTCTTAACCGTACGTTTAAAAACAGACAACCGTCGAAGTGGTGAAGGTATCGATGTTGTCATGTGGGATCCTGATCAGAATAAGCTGGTTCCAATGAGAGATAATGATACGGTAAATATGGATCCTGTGGGAAAAGAAGCAGCAGTAACTTTAAAGAAAAGACAAGTGAGAATCTTTTTTGCAAAGCCAAAACCAGGATATCGATTTGCAGGAGAGGGTGTAGACAGTGCACAGCCGTCAGGTGGAGTTAATACTGAGGGCGGAAAATCTAGAGCTGCTGTGGGTGATCTAAATAATATGAATGCTACTTCTCTTGGAGAAATAGGAGAATTTCAAGTTTATGATGAAATTTGGGAAGCAGCTAAAAACGCAGCAAGTAGTGCAGGGTATGAAAAATTTTTGGCATTTGCAGGAGAGAAGACAACACATAATACCGATTGGGAATTGTATGCAGGATACTTCATGTCTGCGAAAAAAAGCATCTATGTACATTACAATTCTGGTGCCGGCGAAGGTGTGCTTCCGGCAGATGCAGTTGTGAAAAATATTCCGTATAATGAGGAACTTGATACTGAAAAGAACCAACCAATGCAGTCTTATGGGATAAGAGGTATGGGAAGCACCTTTCTCATAGGGGAGGGATGGCCAGAACCAACCTGTGAGGGATATGAATTCCTTGGCTGGAAGCTACGTCTGACCCCATTCCCATCGTTTGGAACTCCACAATATCAATATAGTGATAAGTTATATCAGCATAATGAAGTCTTTCGTATTTCTGAAGAGAATTATGAATTTGCCGCAAACCGTGACCTTCCAGTGTCTATATGGAATAATGAGATGGGATATCAGATTGTTGCCCAGTGGAAGAAAGCAGATACAAAAACAGTTAGCGTGGAACATTATCTTAAGCAACCAGATGGAAAAGAATATTTGGCAAAAACAACTGTTGGGTCGATTTTATTTTCAGAAGAGCAAGATACGTTTACTATATTTGGTAACCCAGAACCGGATGGAACATTCCCAGGATATGTGTTTGATAAGGAAGACTCACAAAATCAAACAAAAGTGATAATCAAAAAAGATGAAATTAGCGATAATTATGTATTAAAAGTATATTATAAGCCAACCGTATTAACCGTTAGCAAGACAGTAAAAGGTTATACACTGGATGCAAATAAAGCTTTTACATTTACGATTCAAGCGAAGGCACCATCAGGGACAGATGTAAGTGCATCTATAATCCAAGATGGACAAATCTACATTAGGAAAGAAGGAAAGATAGAGAAACTTACTTTTGCAGCTAACAAAGCCACCTTTACATTGAAGGATAAAGAATCGGTAGATATTAGCTGTTTACCAATGGGATGGACTTATACTATAGAAGAAGCAGATCCGGGAGGTAATTATAAAACAACTTACCAGAAAAACGAGGAATCAGTTGTTGATGGAAGAAATTTATCTTTTATAATGGACAAAGAAAGTGAAGACATTAAGTTTGTTAATGCATCGAAAGTTGCACCTCCAGTGACAGGAAAAACAGTACAAAATAACAGTTTTATATTATTACTAGTTCTTGTATTTGGAGTTGGAATTGTTAGTTTTGGATTTTTCAAAAGGATGAAAAGAAAACATTGATAATTAAGTAAGAAGGATTACATTTGATTATTTGCGAATTAGATATAATTCTTCTTATTTTATAAAAAAAGAAAATCAGAATCTAGGAGTATATGATTATTCTTGCCTCAATTTGGCTAATATGATACGATGGAAACATTAAAAGACAGAGCCTTTGATGGAAGAAAAGAAGACTTTGTGCAACAGAAAGGTAAGGAAAGACATGCAATTAAATATTACGACAGATTATGCAATTAGGATAGTTTATTACCTGGCTTTGCATAAAGAAAATGTTACGGCATCAGAACTGGCATCTGTATTAAAAATACCTGTAAGCTATATTTCGAAAATAACAAAAAAATTAAAAGCAGCGGGGATTGTTCAAGCATGTGAGGGGATAAAAGGCGGATATGCATTGGTGAAAAATCCTGAAATCATTTCTCTATTTGATATCGTATCTTCTATGGAAGTAACTATGAAGATCAACCGTTGTTTAGAGTCGGATGGCTTTTGTTCCAGAAATGCTACAGATTATTGTAATGTGCATAAAGCGTTGTTAAAGGTACAAAGGACTTATGAGGATGCACTAAAGAGTGTAAGTATTGCAGATCTTATATAGACAACAGATGAGGGAAACGTTGAAATAAATTGTTATGAGAAAGTGAAAGAGTGCAATTATGAGATATACAGTAAAAGACCTGCTTGAGTCAGGACAATTTCCGGAAATGAAATTAATTAGCGGTGAATCGGAACTCAACCGGGAAATAAAGGGTGCAAGACTTCTTGAAGTTGCAAATATGGAATGCTTTTTAAGCGGTGATGAAATTCTTTTCACAAGTTTAAAGGCATACGAAAATGTAGATCTACAGGAGTTTGTGAAACATTTAGAGGGACTTAAGAAAAAGCAAATTAGTGCGTTCATAGTAAAACGAGATCAGCAAACAGAGTTACAAAGAATTCGTTTTAATATTTTGCTACAATATGCAAAATCGCAACAAATCCCTGTTATCGAAATCCCAAAGACGTTGTATTACTGGGGAATTATCAAGCATATTTTAACTCATATTTACGATATGGAAACAGCAAAATTAACATATTTTAAGACAACGCATGACAGCTTGGAGGGGAGAGGGGGGGGTACTACTTATCTTGTAGACGAGAAAGATTCTGTAGAGAAGATTTTTGCTTTGATTTATAGTATGCTTGAAAATCCGGTCGCTCTATATGATGAAGAGTATGAATGTCTCCATTCAAATGATCCAACCCTGTCGGAGTTTACAATGAAGGAAGATGCAGAAGTATTTGTGCCTAATATCATTACTAAATATCAATACTGGCATCAAAAAAGGGAGCAGTCAGAGTACATTCATAAAATTGATGTGTTTGGTTATAGAACCTTTTATCTCGTTGTTACGGAGCAGAACAAAAAAATGGAAACATTGGATTTTATTGCTCTTGAGAATATTGTTGTTGTCTTACGCCATATCATTATGAGAAGCTTGATGGAAAAAAATATTGCCAAGTACTATCACAAAGATATAGCATACCGATTACTGAATGGAACTCTCACAGAGTTAGAAAAAGAGGAAGCAGCAAAGATTTTAAAACTTGAGAAAACGGATGAGGTACGCGTTGTTATTTTTCGTGTTATCCCGAATAATGACGAAGGAAAATTTGCGGACAAACAAAGAAAAGAACTTGAGATTGCTGAAAAAATGTTTTTGCACCTACTGCAAAAAGATTATGTGATACATAATACGAATCAGATCATCTATATCTATAAGAAACATATAGGGGAAACCAAACAGGAATTTCGTAAGAAATTAGAAGTTTTGCAAAGTGAGGTACAAGAACAATTAAATCAGAAAGATGCGAAAATTGATTTTTTGGTTGGTATTGGAAAAAAAGTGATCGGATATCATGATATCAAGGAATCTTTTGTGGACGCAAAACGGGCGCTTGATTATATTAATGTGGTCCGAAAAGTTGTAGGCGATTCAAAGCGTTCCATTGTGGATTGCTCTAAATTAGGTTTTTTTCAAGTATTTGCTGAGATTAAAGATAAGAAAAAATTATGGTCCTATATCCCGGAATCTTTGCAAATAGTTTATGAATATGATAAAAAGAAAAAGAAAGAGCTAATCGATACGTTAGAATGTTTTATGAATAATAATCAGAGTTATAAAAGGACGTCCACCGAGATGTTTGTGCATTACCGTACGATTATGTATCGCATGAAGAAAATTGAAGAAATTTCTGGAATGGATTATGAGAATGTAACAGAGATGCTTGCGGTTCGAAACGGATTAATTATTCTTCGAATCATGGAGGCATTGTAAAAAAGGAAGAGTCACTACACGGATTGTATTTTGTGTAGTGGCTTTTTAACATAAAAATAACATTAAAAAAAAGGAATTATTTAAAAAATCTTAGAAAGATATGGTAAAATCTATCAATAATAAAAT
>ERZ1034984.3819-NODE-3819-length-10438-cov-10.806800_pt1 | contig 10438 bp, 12 predicted proteins | sample MGYA00520589_ERZ1034984 | MGnify/ENA primary metagenome ERZ1034984 (study PRJEB33766, sample SAMN09781790) | gut metagenome | biome: gut microbiome | host: Homo sapiens | place: Madagascar | study: EMG produced TPA metagenomics assembly of the PRJNA485056 data... | reverse complement strand
TATTGGAAGTTACATCCGAACCGTGTATCACATGGTAAGCCATACTCCTAAGCGATAGGTCGGGTGTTCGAATCACCTCGGGAACGCCAAAAACTCCGCCGGAAAACCCAGTAAAATCAAGGGTTTCCGGCGTTTTTTCATTTTTACGAAGAAACAGCAAAAACGAAAAAATCACAAATTTTCATTAGCAAATTCTCCGTCTGCTAATGGAATTTAGGACTAATGTCGTCCGCCTTTCAGGTGGACGGCTTGCTAATAAAAATTAGCAAAAAAATCGCTGTTTTGCTAATGAAATTGCCCTCTCTGCTAATGGCGGAAAAAATTGAGCCAAAAATTCTGCTAATGGACAAGGCGGTCGTTACTCTGTTAATTCGTTCATTTTTCAATAATGGAGAATTATTCGCAAACTACACCTATACCATTTCCTGTTATATAATTGCAGTACAGGGGGTGGTTGCTTTGAAAGAACAGAAATATCATTTATATCTTTCCGATGATGAATACAGACAGACTGTTCAGTCCCTTGTTCGCTTGAAGAACAACCTAATTGCACAAGGTAGATATACTGATGGAGTTGACGATGTTCTTTGCAAGGTGCTATCATCTAAGAAAAGAAAAATTAAAATAGAATACATCTAAATAATAACGAAAAGTAAAAAGCCGTCTATTGACCTCATTAAGAGGAAAATAGGCGGCTTTTTTGCGTTTATTCAACTTTTTTCAAAAAATAAAAAAATTTTGAAAATAGACTTAAAAAACACCCTCTCCCATTGGGTATAGATGAAAGGGCTTTTTTCCGAGCAATCGGAAAAGACCTTTTCACAGACCTTTGACAACTGAATATCATTTCTTCAAGTACGTTACTTGTGTAAGCAGAAATGTAAAGCTACCTCAGCGGTACGCCACAACCTCCTTTCAGGAGCGAGCGCTAATTCCGTCTGTGAGTATCGGGCTGCTCCCGATATGGCGACGACCTACACAAGCGATAATGATACTTCTCTACGGAGCTAGCGGAGAACCCGGCAGAGGTGAAATTCCTATGATACAGATGAGCAGTCAGGCGCTTGAAGAACTTCCCATATAGATTTATCTATCCGCTGGGGTGTCGAGGACAAGTAAGCGGAAAAGTTACATAGCTGTTTTTGCAGGACAGCTATAAAACTATTTGAAAGGAGGAAAACGAATACCAAACTGCAAAACTATTGCTATATGCAATCAGAAGGGCGGCGTCGGAAAAACGACAACCACAATGAACTTGGGCATTGGCTTGGCGAACAAAGGCAAAAGTATTTACGCCTACGAGCCTAACAGCAAGGTAGCACAGGCATACGCTGATTTCACAAAGGAGGTGTTGTCAGTTGGCAGACAGAAAGAGCGACTTCGCTCTGCCGAAGCTCGATGATTTATTTTCCACTCAGGAACAGAGAGACGAAGAAAAGCTTTCTAAAATCCGAGATATTCCATTAACTGAGATTGATGATTTTCCCGACCATCCGTTTAAAGTGCGTGATGATGAGGATATGGCACAGCTCGTTGAGAGTATCAAGGAGCGAGGAGTTATTACTCCAGCTACGGTTAGGCAGAAAGAGGACGGCAGATACGAACTTGTTTCAGGACACAGACGAAAGCGAGCTTGTGAACTTGCCGGATTCGATACACTTCGTTGTGAGGTTGTTGATTTAACTCGTGATGAAGCCACAATTCTGATGGTAGAAAGCAACTACCAAAGGTCGCAGATACTTTCCTCGGAAAAAGCATTTGCTTATAAAATGCGTAACGAAGCAATGAAAAGACAGGCAGGTAGACCGAGCAAAGAAAATGTGTCCCCAGTGGGGACGAATTTACGAACCGACGAAATTATCGCACAAGAATGTGGCGACAGCAGAAACCAAATTCATCGATATATTCGCCTTACAAATCTTGTTCCTGAATTACTGGAATATGTTGACGAGGGGCAAAAAGAGTATCTTGCCAAGCTGTTGCAGGACGAAAACAATCAGCTATGGTCACAGGTGCTTTACGGTATCGGATACAGCGACGGTCAGATTGTAACGGTCGCTCTGTCTCAGGTAGGTAATGTGGGCGGACAGCCCTATTGGTCTTGGTATGGCTTTGACTCCCGTGTAGAATGGTGTGCCAATGAGTGTGGATATATTGACTCCGGTATCATTCCAAAGTATGCCGGTTGTGTAAACGGCGCACAATGGTTCAAAGACCGAGGACAATGGGTAGACAGAAACTATGAGCCTGCACCCGGTACAATCATCTTCTTTGACTGGGAGGGCGACGGAGTAACAGACCACACCGGAATCGTTCAAAAATGTGAGAACGGAACAGTCTATACCGTTGAGGGCAACTCCGGAAATACTTGCAGAACTAAGACATACCCTGTCGGAAGTTCGGTTATCTACGGATACGGTATCCCGGCATATTAAAAAAGATGGCTGCTCGTTTGAGTAGCCATCAAGTACATTATGAAAAATCGGTTATTTCTCGGTTTTTCAAATAAACATTATGTGTATGGTAAGTAAAGATAAGCACATAATCGTAGTTTTTATTTTCTCTGCTTATGGTAACGGAGAAGTCGTCAGCAAGAACAAAAATAACATTCAGGAGTTTTTTCATATATCCCAAATATAAAGCACAGTGCATATACAAGGCTGCGACATATCCGGCGTCGATTTCTTTCATATCTGCATCAATTTCATATTCCTCTGAAAGCTTACGGACAGCATTTATAAATCTATCTTTATCAGCCAGTCGTTTCTCGTTTGGAATCAGTTTTCTGTGTTCCCTCATAAAGCTGAAAAAAATCATCACCACTTCCGGCACCGTAGCGTTTCTCCTTTGGGTGGTTCTGCTCCACCGCTTTCAATATCTCGTTAAAATCCAGCTGTTCAAATCTGTTACTGAAAATCAACCCATCTTTCCCCATCCTCTTTTTCTCCTAAATTGATTATTCGGAGCTTTTTCCTCTTGGCTCTTTCGAAGGTCTTGGCTGCACCGCCCCAAGAATGTGTAACGAAACAAATGGCATAGCCTGAATTATCCATCATATACCTGTTCCGTGCGGGATAGCTGATTTGAAATGATATTTCTCAAACCCAACGGGATATATAATCGAGTCGAAAAGCTCTTTGTTGTAGATATTGAAAGACAGATAAGGAATAACAAGATAATTGTTGATATGCGGATACTCTTTTTTGAGTTCATAGACGCAATGACTGCACAGCCGGTCAAAGCCGCCTTGTCCTCCGCTGAGAAAATTTGTAACACCATTTTCAATCAGTCCTCTTATCGCTTCTTTGAGCTTATCCTCAGATAATCCATAGCACTCATTATGACCTATAAAGGTAGCTGTTGTTTCCAAAGCCATTGTAAAATCGTTCCTGACATACTCAGTATATCATAAAATTCTTCAAAAATAATCACTTTTAGTTGGTTTATCTTCCGCTGGGTTGATGTATAACGCTGTGAGCGTAATCTATACTATTAGTTATAGAGATACACCAAAAAAGGGGGGTGATGTGATGCAGCTTGATACAATCGGCAAGAACATAAGGAAGTATCGCCTTATGAAAAAGTATCGTCAAGAAGATTTAGCAGAAAGAGCCGGCTTAACAACAAATTATATCGGTATGGTCGAGCGTGGAGAGAAAATTCCGTCACTTGAAACCTTTATTAAGATACTAAACGCATTGGAAGTATCGTCGGATATGATTCTTGCTGATGTTTTGGATACGGGTTATACCGTCAAGAACTCCATTCTGAATGAAAAACTTGCCAAGCTTGCTCCTGAAGATAGAAGCAAGATATATGAGGTTATTGATACCCTCTTAAAACATTCAAAGCAGATTACACCATAAATCACGAAAGTTCGCCGTAAAAAGTGAGCTTTCTTTTTTTACCGGGAATTTATTTATCCCATCGACAAATATTGTGGGACTTCGACAATATAGATGTGGTATAACTATAACTATTAGTGATAGACAATTACTATAAGACATAGGAGGAAGTATATTGAAGAACATCATCAAGGAAGTTGCAAAAGCAAACAGAACAACAGAGTAGGAAGTAAAAAATGAAATGAGAATTGCTATCAAGGCAGCTATGTAAAGCAAAGAACCGTCAGCACAGGCATTTTGGAAACAGATTGCTCCGGACGGGAAAGAGTCACCGGTTGAAAAGGTCATAGCTTCCATAGCTCTGATGGTACAAAATAATAGGCTATGTAGTTGAGGTGCAATCGCACCTCTTTTTTAATATAACTATTAGTTGGTATCAGGAATGAAAAAAAGATAAAAAGTGCGAAATAACAGTAATTATATTGAAAATCAGGGCATTTTGTGCTATAATATTTAATGAATTACTATATTCTCGTTGAAACACACGGAAAGGAAGGACACGAATGGCAGTTACATATAAGAAGCTGTGGCATATTTTGCTTGACAGAGATATGAAAAAGAAAGATTTACAGAAGTCCGCAGACCTTACAAAATACACAATGCGTAAACTGGGCAATGATGAAGCCGTAACGACAGATACCCTTGCTAAAATATGCAGAGCTTTGAACTGTACTGTTGATGATATTATGGAAGTTTTACCTGAAGATAAGTGATGAGTCCGTTTTATGGAACTGTTAATAATTTATAATTGAAAATGGGTAATAAGATGTAGGAGAATTAAGGTATGGAACTTATTAACAACACTACTAAAACACTCAAGGATGATTTATCCGTAGAAATAAAAAAAGGTAGCAAACTGTCCATTGCGGCGGCTTGCTTCTCTATCTATGCTTTTCAGGAGTTAAAAAAGCAATTAATCTCTATCGACGAATTACGCTTCATTTTCACATCTCCTACCTTTGTTGCCGAAAAGACAAATAAAGAGAAAAGAGAGTTTTATATTCCTCGCCTTAATCGTGAACGTAGCCTTTACGAAACTGAATTTGAAATAAAGCTCAGAAATGAAATGGCCCAAAAGGCTATTGCAAAAGAATGTGCGGAATGGATTAAGGAAAAGGTAACATTCAAATCGAATATCAGCGATAAGTCCATTCAAGGGCAACTGGTTGTTGATGAGGTAGGATATACCCCTATCAACAATTTTACGACGGTAGAGCTTGGCTGTGAAAAAGGCAATGTTATCAGCACAACAATCGTAAAAGGCCAGTCCCTTGCTCAGGACACTTATCAGAAATTTTGACGAAATATGGAACGACAAAAAAGTCCTTCAGGAAGTAACCGATGAAGTAGTTGAGAGCATAACGGCAGCGTATAACGAAAACTCTCCTGATTTTATTTACTTCGTTACCCTGTATAACATTTTCAATGAGTTTCTTGAAGATGTTTCCGAAGATGTGCTTCCTAATGAAGCTACCGGATTTAAGAACAGCAAAATATGGAATATGCTGTATAACTTCCAAAAGGACGCAGCTCTCGCCATTATAAATAAACTTGAAAAATTCAACGGCTGTATTCTTGCGGACAGCGTTGGTTTAGGTAATACTTGATTACTGCTCTTTCAGTAATCAAGTATTACGAAAATAGAAACAAATCTGTCCTTGTTCTGTGTCCGAAAAAATTGGCAAATAACTGGAATACATACAAAGACAATTACATCAACAATCCGATTGCGTCCGACCGCCTGCGTTATGATGTGCTTTATCATACAGACATCAACCGAACAAGAGGAACATCAAACGGCATAGATTTAAGCAGAATAAATTGGGGTAATTATGACCTTGTCGTTATTGATGAGTCCCACAATTTCAGAAACGGCGGTAAATTAGTTGAAAGCCCTGATGAGGACAGCAAGGACAACCGCTATGTTACCCTGATGAAAAAGGTAATCAGAGCCGGAGTAAAAACCAAAGTGCTTATGCTTTCCGCTACTCCGGTAAACAACAAATTCCTTGACTTAAAAAATCAGTTGGCTCTTGCTTACGAGGGGCATACAGATTACATTGACGAAAAGTTGAACACAAGTCGTTCCATTGATGAAATTTTCAAAAATGCACAAAGAGCGTTTAACACTTGGAATAAATGGGAGCCGTGCGACAGAACTACTGAGAACCTTTTGAGAATGCTGGATTTTGACTTCTTTGAGGTTCTTGATAGCGTAACCATTGCCCGTTCAAGAAAGCATATACAAAAATATTATGATACAAGTGATGTAGGCACATTCCCTACAAGACTACCATTGGTCGTCAGAAAGACGAAATGAATGAATATGAGGTTGAGCGCGGAGCTTCTTTTGCAGGCGAAAAAACATGGACTCAAACGCTTAAACACGCTGAAACAAGCCAGATTAAATATGACCTTATCGGCAAGGTTGCAGAAGGTACCACGCTTACCCGTAAGACTGTATCTGCAATTTTACAGGGTATTCGTATGGATAAGATTTATATGTTTAAGAATAACCCGGAGGAATTTATCTCAAAGGTCATCAGGCTTATCAATGAACAGAAAGCCACAATGATTGTGGAACATATTTCTTATGATACGATTGAAGGAGAATACGATAGTACAATCTTTACAGCCGAAAAGAACACACAAAGCTTTGACAAAGCATTTCTCGCAAAGAAAGCCATTCAAGATTATGTGTTCACTGACGGTTCAGCCGAAAAAAGCATCGAGAGAAAATTTGCAGAGGACTTGGATGCGGCAGAAGAAGTATGTGTATATGCAAAACTTCCGAGAACATTTCAAATTCCTACTCCGGTAGGCAATTATTCTCCCGACTGGGCAATCGCTTTTTATGAGGGAACAGTAAAACACATTTTCTTTATTGCCGAAACTAAAGGCACAATGGAAAGTCTCGAACTTAGACCAATTGAGCAGGCTAAGATTTCTTGTGCAAAGAAACTCTTTAACGAAATGTCAACGAGCAATGTCAAGTATCACGATGTTGACAGCTATCAAAGCTTGCTTAACATTATGAACTCACTATAAAAACAGGAGGAATACCATTATGGAGGAAACAATCTATTGTCCTATTTTGCAAGGCGAAATCACAGAGTATGATTGTTATGAAACGGTCTATGCTACAAATACCGGTCATCATCTGAATGATGGTATTCCTTATCTGTTAGATATTGAAACAATTACAGCAAATAGAGAAGTATGTCTTGCCTGTTCCAATAATCCGTGCAACAATCGCAGGCTGTCAGAACAAGAAAGAATGTCTGATGAAGAAATCAAAAAGCGGCTTGCCGGTCGTGCTGCCGAATATATGATGTTTAAGGACGATGAAGAAGATACCGAAGCTCCGGCTGATACTTCTTCTGCCGGTAATGTTATTGTGTTCCCTGATTTTGAGAAATTGAAAAATGAAGTCGAAAAAATGCGTACCGAATTATCAATGCTTTTGCTTGAGCGTGATGAACTTCAGTTTGTTATCTGCAAAAATATTGAAACGGAATATATGTTGAATCTCGGTAGTATAGAATATAGGGCTTATGAAGCACAGTGTTTATCTTTGCGACTAAAAAGAAAAATCGAATTGATTCAGGCGAAGAAAAACAGACAGGAAAAAGTCATCATCTCTGCTATTGAAGAAACGCTTGATACTGAATTTGCCGAGTATCAGAAGCGGCTTGATGAGCAGATTAACAAGATGAATGATGCCTTGAAGCGAAGCAAAGCAGAGGTCTTAACCGATGAGGAAAATAAAGAACTGAAAAAGCTCTACCGTAAAATCGTAAAGGCTTTACACCCCGATATTAACCCCGATGTTTCCGAAACTCAGGTTAATTTGTTCGATAATGCAGTACAGGCATATAAAAACGGTGATTTGAACACTTTGAGAATTATCTGTGAAATGGTAGGTAACAGTCCTTTACCGGAGCAACACAAGGATGCTTTAACTCAGCTTAACGAAGAAAAAGAGCGGTTGCAGAACTTGTTGAAAGCAATAAGAGACAGCATTGAGAAAATCAAATCAGAGTATCCGTACACGATGAAAGAAATCCTCGAAGATAAGGAGAAAACTGAACAAAAGAAACAAGAACTTGAAAGTATCCTCAGGCAGTACAATGAACTTATCTCGATTTACAAGTCAAAAATCGAAGAAATGGTGAGGTGAGATTATGGGCGATTTAGTAAAATCCGGTGCCGGTGGACTTATGGGATTGCTTCATGGAAGCAACGGAGAACTTACAATACCGAAGCCGTTTGAAAGAGATATTTTCCTTTTTGACACGTATGTTGCAGGAACTACGCATATTGAGGGTATCGAAGAATTAGAGCCACACTTGAATACAGACGATAGGCTTGGATTTTTCAGAGAACCGGATAACCGGTACGACAAGCAGGCTATTGTTATAAAAACGGCTGATGGAGTAAAAATCGGGTATGTGCCGAGACAGGACAATGTGATATTTGCCCGATTGATGGATGCCGGAAAACTCCTTTTCGGAAAGATTACTTCAAAAGAAAAGAAAGGCTCGTGGGTAAAGATTTATATTAAAGTTTTCCTACACGATTAAACAACCATAAAAACATATTCGCAAAATTTGCAGAGGCTGTTACGAACATCATCGTTCAAGAACAATAAAAGGAAGAGGGAACAATATGGGCGATATAATTAGTCTAAACAACGAAATTTAAGAAAACAAGAATAATGCAATATTGCGAATGATGAGCGACACCTCTATCTATCCGATGTTTCAGGAGTTTGAGGTAGGTGTGTCAAACTATACACCGTTACCTATTTCAAGTCTTGCTGCATACGGGACAGCGTTCCAGCCGCTTGCAACAGCCGTTCAAACGGCAGTGAGTGGAGCTGGAGGAAGCGGAATTTATTATGTCAATACTGCTGGCAAAACAATGTTTCAAATAAAAGGGACAAATAACTTCATTGGCTCATTGCAGACTTCTACCGGTATGATTGGTGGTGGTCAGGCACAAATGACACCTCTTGCTTGCGACCCGACTATGCTATTTATGGCAGCAGCGTTAGCAAATATTGATAAGAAGCTCAGCGCTATTCAAGATATGCAGAAAGAAATGATGGACTTTCTCGTTCAGAAAGAGAAAGCCGACTTAAAGGGAAATTTGAATTTCCTGTTTGATGTATTTAACAATTACAAATACAATTGGAACAATGAAATGTATAAGAACAGTAACCATATAAAAGTTCTTGATATAAGGCAGGAAGCAGAAAAAAATTGCTTTCTACTGTGAGCAGATAATCGCAAAGGTCAACAAGAAGTCCTTCATTCATAGCGCCCAAACGGTAAATAAGCAATTATAGGCGGTTCAAAACCAATTCAAGGATTATCAGCTTGCATTATACTTACTCGGCTTTTCGTCATTCTTAGAAGTAATGCTCTTAGGAAACTTTGACGCAGATTATTTGTCGGGAATTTCAGATAAGTTGGTGAACTATTCTCTGAATTACAGAGAGCTATATACTAAGTGCTACGATGAAATAGAAAGTTATTTGTCAACCTCCGTGCAGTCATCAATGCTGAAAGGCATTGCAAAGGCAAGTACATCTGTTGGCAAGTTCGTAGAGAAAATTCCAGTTATTAGCAAGGGACAGGCGGATGAAGCATTGATTGCGGCAGGCGACAAATTAGACGAATTAAATGCCAGCAAACTGAGAAAGCAGATGAGTTCCTTAATCGAACATCAAAGTAATCCTATCAGACCTTTTATTGAAAACATTGATACAGTAAACGAGTTGTATAACAAACCGGTTCAGCTATTAGTAGATAAAGATAATCTCTACATTGCAACGATAGCATAAATAATACATAGGATGGAGGTTAGCAAGTGGATAAAATTTTAATAAACGACTTGCTCAATATCTCCGATTATGATATTGACAACACAAGATTAAAACTAAATGTTTTTAATGGAAACACCGACCCTTTGGAAGAATATAAGAGAAACCCCGACAAAATAAATATTGAATGGTTCTTATGGCACAACCAAAGAAGGTATTTTCATACCGGACAAATTGCCATTTGCTTGCTTTATCTCTATGATGAGAAATGGTTATTGACCACGATAAAAAGGATAACCAAAGAATTAGATGTCGTTGATGATGTGGGTTTTGCAGCTGAGGAGATTGAAGAATATCGTAAGTATTATGGTAGATTGGTATTAAAGTATCATAATACTAAGCGTGGTATAGGAAGAACTTATGAGTCTATGATGGACGAATTGGAGGTAATTGAAATTCTTTCTACTGCCTATGATGGAGACGATTTTCCCGGATATGAGAATGTCAGACTATCATTTACCCAGCTTGAAACGATTATTCGCAAAAAGCGAAGCGGTTGGCTTAATGCTCTAAGAAATCAAAAAGCTGTGTAACTGATAACCGACACTAGTAACGGAAAATTGTATGTTGGGTCTGCGACTGCTCAGTATGGAATGTTGCTTCAAAGGTGGACTAACTATATAGACAATGGACACGGTGGGAATGT
>ERZ1034984.3818-NODE-3818-length-10448-cov-5.342442_pt1 | contig 10448 bp, 12 predicted proteins | sample MGYA00520589_ERZ1034984 | MGnify/ENA primary metagenome ERZ1034984 (study PRJEB33766, sample SAMN09781790) | gut metagenome | biome: gut microbiome | host: Homo sapiens | place: Madagascar | study: EMG produced TPA metagenomics assembly of the PRJNA485056 data... | reverse complement strand
TCACATTGAAGGCGGGAGTGCGCAGAATGCTGGAAAACCTTGCCAGGAGGGGGATTCCGGCGGTGATCGCCTCGGCGAGTGACCTGGATATGCTGGAACATGCATTGACCAGATGTCAAATTCGTCCTATGATAAAGAAGGTATTTACCTGCTCCGAGGTGGGCGCAGGCAAGACCAGACCGGATGTCTTTCTGGCAGCAGCCGAATATCTGGGCGTACAGCCGGAGCATTGTCTGATCGTGGAGGACTCTCTGCACGCGATCGAGACCGCGATTCAGGCCGGGTTTGTGACGGCCGGAGTCTACGATGAAAGCAGCAGGCTGGAACAGGATGACATCAGGAATCAGGTGACATATTATGTGGGAGAACAGGAGACCATCGACAGTCTTCTGGACCGGTTATAGAAAGGATGGGTACGAAGATGAGACATACAGCATTGACGATTGCAGGAAGTGATTGCAGTGGAGGAGCAGGCATTCAGGCCGATATCAAGACGATGGTGAGCAATGGAGTCTATGCCATGAGCGCGGTGACTGCATTGACGGCACAGAATACTACAGGTGTAGAAGGAATTATGGAATCCACACCGGAATTTCTGGCGCAGCAGCTCGACAGCATTTTTACGGATATTTATCCGGAGGCGGTCAAGATCGGCATGGTGTCTTCGAGTGACCTGATCCATGTGATCGTGGAGAAACTGACGCAGTATCAGGCGCAGAATGTGGTGGTGGATCCGGTGATGGTGGCGACCAGTGGATCCAGTCTGATCACCAGTGATGCCGTGGTGGCGATGACGCAGGAACTGTTCCCGGTCTGCAGTCTGGTCACTCCGAATATCCCGGAGGCACAGGTTCTTGCAGGAATGGATATCCGTGGGGCGCAGGACATGCAGGAGGCTGCGGTCAAGATGCATGAACTCTACGGCTGTTCCGTCCTGCTCAAGGGGGGACACAGCGTGGAAGATGCCAATGATCTTTTGTATCACGATGGAGTGATGAAATGGTTCCGCGCTGAGCGGATCGACAATCCAAACACGCATGGAACGGGCTGTACATTGTCCAGTGCCATTGCAGCGAATCTGGCCAAGGGATTTGATATGGATACCTCAGTTCTGCGTGCCAAACAGTATCTGAGCGGAGCACTCGGAGCCATGCTGGAGCTGGGACAGGGCTGTGGCCCACTCGATCACGGATTCTGCATGAACAATCCATATACCAGGACACCATCGGAGCAGATTTAAGCTATAGAAAAGGAAAGAAAACCATGATATTGATCAGAGGAGGACGTGTGGTGGATCCCACCACAGGAACAGATAACTGTCTGGATGTGCTGATCCGGGAAGACAGGATCGAGCAGGTCGGGGAGCATCTGAGCGTGGATGATCCGGATGTTCGGGTGCTGGACGCCACGGGACTGGTGGTAGCGCCGGGACTGATGGATGCCCATGTGCATTTCAGAGATCCCGGATTTACCTACAAGGAAGACATTGAGACCGGAGCGGCGGCAGCCGGACGCGGAGGCTTTACCTCCGTGGTCTGCATGGCCAATACCAAACCTGCCGTGGATAATCCCGAGACTCTTGCATATTGTTTAGAAAAGGGAGCAAAGACCGGTATACATATGTATCAGGCGGCTACCGTCACCAGAGGGATTGACGGAAAGACGCTGGTGGACATGGAGCAGCTGGCCGCAAAGGGGGCAGCAGGCTTTACAGATGATGGCATTCCGATCCTCGACGAGAAGGTGCTGGTCGAGGCGATGCAGCGCGCCAGAGCACTTGATCTTCCGGTGAGCCTTCATGAGGAAGATCCGGCCTTTATCGAGGGCGCAGGAGTGCATCAGGGAGAGGTGTCCCGCAGACTGGGATACGGTGGAGCATCCCGCACGGCGGAGGATGTGATGGTGGCCAGAGACTGTATTCTGGCTCTCCACACCGGAGCGTCTGTCTGCATCCAGCACATCAGTTCCGGCAATTCCGTGGAGCTGGTGCGCACAGCCAGAAAACTGGGGGCGGATGTCCATGCGGAGGCGACGCCACATCATTTCACATTGACTGATGAGGCGGTGCTGACCTACGGAACGCTGGCGCGGATGAATCCGCCGCTTCGCACGGAGCAGGATCGTCAGAAGATCATTGAGGGACTGAAGGATGGAACGATCGATATGATCGTGACGGATCATGCGCCTCACAGCAGGGAAGAAAAGGAACGCCCGCTGGCAGAGGCTCCGAGCGGCATTACCGGATTGGAGACTTCTCTGGGACTTGGCATCCGCTCTCTGGTACAGCCGGGACATCTGAGCCTGATGCAGCTTCTGGCCTGCATGAGCACCAATCCGGCCAGGTTCTACCGCCTGACACCGGCCAGTGTGACACCGGGAGTGGTGGCAGATCTGGTGATCTTTGGCGAGAACGAAGTATGGACCGTGGAACACTATGCGTCCAAGGCGTCCAACAGTCCGTTTACCGGATGGGAACTTCCGGGTAAGGTGCATGCGACGATCGCGTCCGGTAAGATCGTATATGAAGCAGAATAATGGAGGAACAAACCTATGTCTAAGAAAATTGGAAGAAATGATCCGTGCTGGTGTGGCAGCGGCCGCAAATATAAGACCTGTCATGAGGCATTTGATATGAAGATCCGCGGTTTTGAGAATCAGAGTTGCATTGTACCGCCTCATGAGATCATCAAGACACCGGCGCAGATCGAGAAGATCAAGGAGAGCTGCAAGATCAATGTTGCGGTTCTTGACCGCATTGAGAAGGAGATCCATGCGGGGATGGACACGGCACAGATCGATCAGATCGTGTATGACATGACCACGCAGATGGGAGGTATTCCGGCTCCGTTGAACTATGAGGGATATCCTTACAGTGTCTGCACCTCTGTCAATGAGCAGGTCTGCCATGGATTTCCTTCTAAGGATGTGATCCTGAAGGAGGGGGATATTATCAATGTCGACTGTTCCACGATCCTTCACGGATATTTTTCGGATTCTTCCCGTATGTTCTGCATCGGGGAGGTCAGCCCGGAGAAAAAGAAGCTGGTCGAGGTGACCAGAGAGGCGATCTACAAGGGACTCGAGCAGGTAAAGCCATGGGGATTCCTGGGTGATATGAGCCAGGCGGTTCATGATTATGCCTATGAGCGCGGCTATACGATCGTGCGTGAGATCGGCGGTCATGGTGTCGGACTGGAATTCCATGAGGATCCGTTCGTAGGCTATCACGGAACGGCAGGCACGGATATGCTGCTGGTTCCGGGCATGATCTTCACCATCGAGCCGATGGTCAATATGGGCACGGAGGAGATCTACACCGACCAGGACAATGGCTGGGAGGTCTACACGGCAGATGGCATGCCGTCAGCGCAGTGGGAGATCATGGTGCTGGTGACCGAGGATGGCCATGAGGTGCTGAGCTGGTAACCGGGGATTGCCATGGGGTGCTGAGCCGGTAATCGAAGAGTTTGGCCGGGAATTTGTGCTTGACAAATGACTGCTCAGAGTTTACTCTGAATGTATAAATAAAGACAAACCGTTGAAGTGGAGATAAAAATAGCGGTGCACTCACAGAGAGTCCGGGTGGCTGAGAACCGGGCAGGACGCAAACTATTAAATGGACCACTGAGGGCACAGTCAAAGGCGGAGACGCTGAGTATTCTGTGACGTGGAGGCATACGTCAGTTGCCAGGGATATGATGGTATCCTGCAAAGCGCACTGCATCAGAGATGTGGTGAATCAAGGTGGCACCGCGAAGAGATTCGTCCTTGACAGACCCGATGGGTCTGTCAGGGACTTTTTTAATTTATAGGATACTTCTATTTTCTATAATATAAAAACGCTCCGCGAGGATGCGGTCACTGCACAGAGGAGGATTGCAGGATAGAGACAGGTATTACACAAGGAGGGTAACGCTGTGAATAACATGAGACCGACATTGGAAGAGGCAAAGAAGATGGCTGCATCCGGAGATTACAGACGCATTCCGGTGAGCTGTGAGATTCCGACCGATGGGATCACTCCATCGGATGTGATGAAGAGACTGCGCTACGTGAGCAGACACTGCTTCCTGCTGGAGAGCGCGGAGGACAACCAGAAATGGGGACGTTATACATTTCTGGGTTACGATCCTGAGGTGGAGATCACCTGTCAGGACGGGCAGATGCGCATTGCCTCCAATACGGAGCAGTTACAGCAGGTGCAGCATCCCGGCGATGTGATCCGCAAGATCCTGGCAGAGAACAAAAGCCCGAGGATCCCGGGACAGCCGAGTTTCACGGGAGGACTGGTCGGTTATTTCTCATATGACTACATCAAGTATGCAGAACCTGTCCTGAATTTTGGACAGGAGGGAGCGGAAGATTTCAAGGATGTGGATCTGATGCTGTTTGACAAGGTGATCGCCTTTGACCGCAAGGAAGACAAGATCGTGCTGATCTGCGGCGCAAAGACCGGAGATCTGGACACCGCCTATCACAAGGCAGAGATGGAACTGGCGATGATGGCAGAACTGGTGACAGGCGGCAGACAGGCCGAGTTTGTACCGATCAGTCTGGAGGAAGAACTGAAACCGAGATTCAGCAAAGAGAGATATTGTGACATGGTTCGCAAGGCTCAGCATTATATTCATGAGGGTGACATTTTCCAGGTGGTCCTGTCGAATCCGCTGGAGGCGAAGGCAGCGGGAAATCTGTTTGGAACGTATGAGGTGCTGCGCCGTACCAATCCTTCCCCGTATATGTTTTATTTTGCAAGTGACAGCATTGAGCTGGCAGGAGCTTCTCCGGAGACGCTAGTGAAACTGGAGGGCGATACGCTTCACACCTTCCCGCTGGCCGGCACCAGAAAACGTGGTGCGACACCACAGGAAGACGAAGAATTGGAGCGTGGCCTGCTGAAAGATGAAAAGGAGCTGGCAGAGCACAATATGCTTGTGGATCTGGGACGCAATGACATCGGCAAGGTGAGCACGATCGGATCAGTTCAGGTAGAGGATTATATGCAGGTGCTGAGATTCTCCCATGTCATGCATATCGGTTCCACGGTAGCCGGCACGATCCGGCCGGATCTGGATGCCGTGGATGCGATGGATTCCATCCTGCCGGCGGGAACTCTGTCAGGGGCACCGAAGATCCGGGCATGCCAGATCATCCATGAACTGGAGGGCGGCAACCGCGGTGTCTATGGCGGTGCGATCGGATATCTGGATTTTGCGGGCAATATGGACACTTGTATCGCGATCCGCCTGGCATACAAGAGAGGCGACAAGGTGTATGTGCGCTCAGGAGCCGGAATTGTGGCTGACAGCGTGCCGGAGAGTGAGTTTGAGGAATGTATCAATAAAGCAAAGGCGGTCGTACAGGCACTGCCACAGGGAAAGGAGGACTAGATATGTTACTGCTGATCGATAATTACGACAGTTTTTCTTATAATCTGTTCCAGCTGGTGGGGGCTGTGGAACCGGATATCCGCGTGGTGCGCAATGATGAGCTGACCGTCGGGGAAGTCGGAGATCTTGCACCGGATGCCATTATCATTTCCCCGGGACCGGGACGCCCGGCCGATGCGGGGATCTGTGAGGATGTGATCCGTACTTACGCAGGGAAGATCCCGATCTTTGGGGTCTGTCTGGGACATCAGGCCATCAGTGAAGTGTTTGGAGCATCGGTAAGCTATGCACCACAGTTGATGCACGGCAAACAGTCCCGTGTGACCTTCCGGGGAGAGAGTCCTCTGTTTGAAGGCATGGGTGACAGCATGCCGGCTGCGAGATATCATTCGCTGGCGACGGTGGCTGAGTCGATCCCGGAGGAACTGCTGGTCACGGCGGTCAGTGATGATGGAGCGGTGATGGCGGTGGAGCACAGAGACTATCCGGTGTACGGAGTACAGTTTCATCCGGAGTCCGTCATGACACCGGAAGGGATCACGATCATCCGGAACTTTATGAAGATCGTAGAACAGTTTCAGAAAGGAACAAAGGCATGAACATATTAGAAGAAATTGCAGGTAAGACCAGAGAGCGCATTGCCGTGCGCAGACGTGAGGTTTCTCTGGAAGACCAGAAACATATGGCAGCGGAGACCGCCGGGATCAGAAGGGCGGATCAGAGTTTTCTGGATGCGCTTAAAAATCCGGGGATCGGCTTCATCTGTGAGGTGAAAAAGGCCTCCCCATCCAAGGGGCTGATCGCAGAAAATTTCCCGTATCTGGACATTGCCAGAGAGTACGAAAATGCGGGAGCCAGTGCCATATCCTGCCTGACGGAGCCGTTCTATTTCCAGGGAAAGAATGACTATCTGGACGAGATAAGCAGCGCAGTCAATATTCCGGTGCTGCGCAAGGATTTTACAGTAGATGAGTATATGATCTATGAGGCCAAAAACCTGGGGGCTTCCGCGATCCTGCTGATCTGTGCGATCCTGAGTCCATCCCAGTTACAGGAGTATCGTCTGATCGCGCAGAAACTCGGGATGGATGCTCTGGTGGAGACCCACAGTGAGCAGGAAGTAGAGATGGCGCTGAACAGCGGTGCGCAGATCATCGGTGTCAATAACCGCGATCTCCGGACGTTTGCGGTCGATGTCAACAACAGCCTGCGTCTTCGTGAAATGGTGCCGCAGGACATTGCCTTTGTCTCTGAGAGCGGAATCCGCACGGCGCAGGATATCGCGAAGCTGGCGCAGAACGGAACCGATGCAGTGCTGATCGGCGAGACGCTGATGCGCGCTCCTGACAAAAAGAAGATGCTGGAAGAATTAAAAAAGGGATATTGATCGATCAATATCCCCCTACGGAAAAGTGCATATAGTCTTTGGTGTGTGACCACAGACACTGCTTGAGTCCTCTTTTTTTCATGGCCTGCGCCACATCGCCGTTCTTTGGAATGGAGTATGGATCCTTACCCGGCTTCCAGTAGGAACCGGCCACGACCTTTCCCTTGACGATCATACAGTTTTCGTTGGCATTGATGTCCACGGAAAGTCCGAGGTTGTGAAGAGAAGAACTCTTCTTTCCACGCCATTCAAATCCACCGATCTCGTAGATCGGAAACTTGTCCTCGCCTTCATAGATCTCCTGGAAGGCTTTCTTAAACTGCTTGGCTACGGCTTTGTTTACGGTGACATATTTGATCTTGGTCACTTTCTTTCCCTTGCGGCCGTGAGCGAAATCCCAGACCTTAACCTTGATCGTCGTCATATGCTTCATGGCCTTTGCCTTAGTGGAACACTGTCTGCGGATCTTTGCTATGTTGATCCGTGAGGAGGCCTCTGCCTTGCTGGTGCGCGCTGTCTGCAGGTTGCATGTCAGGCACATCAGCGCGATACCTGCCACATAAAATACTTTCTTTACCTTCAATAATTTCATATATTTTCGTAAACCTCATAGGTTGAACCGTGGTGAACAGTCACACCGGTTCGTAAAAATCTTCTCTGTTTTGTAGTATCTGTTAATAAATGTAACATAATTGTAACAAAATATCAAGGAAATCTTAAATATTATTTAGAAAACGATTGCGAATGTTACAAAAAAATATGAATAAATATATTGAGGGAGCCTGTTTTATGTGGTATGCTTATTCAGAATTTGTGTAAAACTCTGTCCGGGGGCGAAGGCAGAGGCACGGCCAGGCCGGCACGACAGGAAGTATCGCTCGGAAATGAGGAGAACGATGAAGTTTATCAAGGATATTTTGAAGGGCGTGGTGATCGGAGTTGCAAATGCCATTCCCGGTGTAAGTGGTGGAACCATGATGGTTTCCATGGGTGTATACGATGATATCATCTTTTGTGTCACCCATATCTTCAAACAGCTCAAAAAGAGTGTGATGATCCTGCTTCCGTATGTGATCGGTATGGCGGTGGGGATTGTAGGACTGGCATATGCCATCGAATGGCTGATGGCACCGGAACATATTCCGATGCAGACCAGTCTGGTCTTTATCGGTCTGATCCTGGGTGGGATCCCGGCGATCTGGCAGCATCTCAAAGGAAAGAAGATGGGGATTTCCCATGGACTGGTCTTTCTGGTGTTTTTCCTGGCGATCATCGCGATGGAGGCATTTGGGGGCAGTGGCAAGGATGTGGTACTGTCTGCCAATCCGGTGATGCTTATCAAGCTGTTTGGAGTCGGTGTGATCGCTTCTGCGACGATGGTGATCCCGGGTGTCAGTGGTTCCATGATGCTGATGATCATGGGGTATTACAACCCGGTGCTGCACGCGATCAAGGATATTGTGAGTGCACTTAAAGACGGTCAGTGGGGTGTGTTTCTTGAGAACTGTATTCCGATGATCCCATTTGGTCTCGGTGTATTATTGGGAATTTTTGCGATTGCAAAAGTAATTGAATTCTTACTTGAGAAAGCGGAGGGTATCACTTACTGCGCCATCATGGGCCTTGTGATCGCATCTCCGGTAGTCATCCTGATGAGAGCCTACAAAGACGGCTATGCAGGAGACTTCACTCCGGGTAAGATCCTGACCTGCCTGATCGCGCTGGCTGTAGGAACAGCGATCGCGCTTCTGCTTGGCAAGCCGGATCCACAGGAGAGTGAACAGTAAACAGACAATACGTATTAATGAGATGCCTGATGAAGGGCGTCGGATGCCTGGCGGACAGCCTGGGCCAGTTGATCGGCACAGGAGGTTCCTTTGAAGCCACATTCGATGCCCTTTACTTTTTTCTCAATCTCATCGACAGTCAGTCCGTCGACCAGACTGGATACTGCTTTGAGGTTGCCGTTGCAGCCTCCGGTGAATGAGACGTTGGAGATGTGATCCTGCTCATCAATGTCAAATGAGATCACGGAAGAACAGGTTCCGCGGGTACGATATTCATAGTGCATAGTTTGTTCGCTCCTTTTGTTTGAGATTTTTATAGATTTTGTACGGCCCGGTCCAGCACGGTGGCAATGTCATCGTGGATCAGAAGATCGGCGCGGGCATCTGCCTGGGTACTGCTCTTGTTGATCAGCACCAGGTGGTCTCCCTGGAAATAACGCAGCAGACCGGCGGCCGGATAGACGACCAGAGAGGTGCCTCCCACGATCAGAGTGTCCGCCTCGGCGATCGCCCGGATCGCACCGCTGACTACCTCATCGTCCAGACCCTCCTCATATAATACAACATCCGGCTTAATGATGCTACCACAGTCTTTGCAGCGCGGAATGCCGGGAGCATCCAGAATGTCCTGCATCGTATAGAAGCGGTGGCAGCCGGTACAGTAGTTGCGCAGCACAGAGCCGTGAAGCTCGTAGACACAGCGGCTTCCAGCGGCCTGATGCAGTCCGTCAATGTTCTGGGTGACTACGGCGCGCAGGATCGACATGCGCTCGAGTGTGGCCAGGGCCCTGTGACAGGCATTGGGCGCTACGTCCGGATAGAGCAGTTTGTCCTTATAAAATGCATAGAAATCTTCCGGATATTGCTGGAAGAAAGTGTGGGAGACCAACTGCTCCGGGGTGAACTGACGGTTCAGTCTCTGGCTGAACAGCCCGTTGCTGCTGCGAAAATCGGGAATGCCGGAAGCCGTGCTGACACCGGCACCTCCGAAGAAGACACCGCGCTTTGTGTGGCGCAGGATGTGTGTTAACTGTTCAATCTGAGGATCCATGATCGTTCCTTTCCGGGCCGGTTATCTGGAGACGAGTCCGGCAAGTTCTGCCATCTCCCGGATACTTTTTTTGGAGACCAGTTTGCCATGGTACTCGATCAGCCCTTTTTTGCTGCCGGTAAAGATATCGGCAGGTTCGTATTTTCTAAGGATGATTTTACCATCTTCCAGAGAAATTTCCAACTCCTCATGTTCCTCCACGCCCAGAGTGCGGCGCATCTCGATCGGGATCGTGATCCGTCCCAGATCATCCAGTTTTCTGATAATTCCTGTAGATTTCATAGTGGTACTCCTTTCTGTCTTTCCGCCCGGAGGCGGGCCTGTGCAAGTCACCTCTAATATAGCACCCGCCGGGGATTGGTACAATTCGCACTGGAAATTACTGGAAAAAGAAAGTCAGCCAAACGGCAAACGGAAGAAAAAAAAGCCAAATGGGATAAAAAGGCTTGCAATTTGAAGCATCAGGTGGTAACCTTACAGTCAGATAGCAAAACGATGAAGAGAAGAGTACTGACGGGACCGTGATTGCAGAGAGAGACTGTAGCTGAGACGTCTTATCACCCCCGGAAGGAAGACCACCTCTGAGTGACACCAATCATGTCCGGTCGACACCGTTATCGTCGAGATGAGCAGTTTTGGACAGCGTACACCGCGGACAGGACTGGAAGCAGGGTGGAACCACGTAACAGATAGTACGTCCCTTCTGGCAGAGATGCCGGAAGGGATTTTTTTACTTTATAGGAAACTTCTCGTTTCCTATAAAGTAAAAAAATCCGCGAGGATGCGCATCTCGCGGAGAAGAAGTTAGCTGTAAACAGCACCGCTCGAGCGCG
>ERZ1034984.3807-NODE-3807-length-10475-cov-24.028503_pt1 | contig 10475 bp, 11 predicted proteins | sample MGYA00520589_ERZ1034984 | MGnify/ENA primary metagenome ERZ1034984 (study PRJEB33766, sample SAMN09781790) | gut metagenome | biome: gut microbiome | host: Homo sapiens | place: Madagascar | study: EMG produced TPA metagenomics assembly of the PRJNA485056 data... | reverse complement strand
TTTCGAATTAATATTTTTTCTGATTTTTTGGTATCACATCATTTACAATTATACAAATTCTTTCATATGAACAATATTCTATTACAAATTTGTTTTCTCTTTTGCATATTAATATTCCCACTGTATTATTGTTACATATTTCTTTTATATTTTTATCTATATAATTCATATACTTTGTGTTGACTGTCAAAAAGTAAATCGAATTATTTATTATATAATAGTTATGATATAATTAATGTGGTGATATTATGGAAAAGAAAAATATTTTTGATATAAATAGAAATGATTATATTGAATATAATAATGGTACTTCACTTGATAGAATGCTAAATGCTTATTATCAAGCTATTGATGAAAGTAATAAATTAATCACTCATTCAAATATTGCGGGTATGGATCAAGTTGTTGTTTCAACCGTTGATAAACCAATTATTGGTACACAAGCTTTAGATACTTGTTTTGGAATCCTATTTTACGATAGAAAAAATAAATTTGGAATTTGTGGACATGCTGATCCATATAATACTTTTGGTATAATTGTAGAAATGCTAAAACAAATTCCTGAAAGCACAGAAGGTATAATCGAGTATACAATTGTTCCAGGATATCGCACTATGAAGCAAAAAAATTTTGAAAGAGAAGATGAAATACAAGATATTTTAAGAAATTATATGTCAATAAATCCTAAAATACATTTCACTTCATTAAAAACACCACTCAATCCCTCAATGCCAAATGGCTTGTTATGTTACGATTTTGCTTTCGATACAATATCTGGAAAAGATGTTACAAGTATTGTATTTAAAAATTATGCTGAAGAACAAAGGAGACACCATATTTAATAAGGACAGATTATATGATCTGTTCTTTTAATATCACACTAATTCATATTCTCTAGCAATAATTCTATCATCAGAACAATAATCTATTGCATACTGATTATTTTGCTTACAAATAATAATACCAACAGTTTTATTATCATCAATACCTTTTACATTTTTATCAATACAATTCATATAATTTTGAATTTGACCTGTATGATTTGAATTTAACTTAATTACCTTCAGTTCTATTACAACATAGCATTTAAACTTAATATTATACAAAAGTAAATCGATATAATTATAACTATCTCCTACTTTAATTTTAAATTCATTATCTATAAAACTAAATCCAGTTCCTAACTCTTTCATGAAAGATACAATATCTTCCAAAATCAATTTTTGTAATACTTTTTCTGAAAATATATCATACTTATTGCTATTTTTAATCAAAATTGGATTCTTGATAAAATCAACTATATCGGATTCTTTTTGTTCTACTGATTTATTTTTAGTAGATTCCGGAAGTCTTTCATATTCATTAGATTTTATTCTTTCTCTTAACTGCCTAACTGATAAATTATTATTTTTAACTAATTCTATGTAATAATTAATTTTATCAGTATTCTCAAAAGATAGTAATTCACAATAATGCGACCAAGATAATTGTGCAGACAGTGTCTGCACTTTTTCATTCAACTCATAAAACTTTAACATTAACCATAGATTTCTCTTACTATAACCCTTACCTAATTCATATGTTAATCTCTTCGAATATTCTTTTATTATTCCTTCTCCATAATGATTACCTGCTTCACTTAACATTCTTCCAACATTGTAATATGCATCCAAATCACTCTTATTAATTGAATAATTTTTAACTTTCCGATTTATCTCATTATTTACTAATTCATTTTTTATCTCATTGTAGTAATTCATATCTACTCCTTTTTACGGACTATATGTCTCAATTCTTAATTTATTTTTTTTAATCTTAAACATGATACTACCATCTTGATCTGTTCTATATATTTTAGAATTACTTAAATTATTTAATACTTCTTTATTTGGATGTCCATACCTATTATTTTCTCCTACACTAATAATAGAATACTTAGGATTCATATTATCAATAAACTCTTTACTACTACTGGTATCTGAACCGTGATGACCAACTTTTAGAAAGTCTATATTTTCTATACTATATTCATTTAAGATATCTTTTTCTTTTTCTATACTGGCATCACCCATGAATAAAAATTGATAATTATCATAATTTAGATATATTACATTGGAGTTATCATTTTCATTGCCATATTCTTTAGTATTTAGAAATTGTAAGTTGTACTGAGATAAATTTAATTCATCTATACAACTATAATAAGGAATGCGTTTTTTCTTTAAGACTTTAATCAATTCTCGTTCTAAGTAATTATACCTTCCACAATTAAAAATAACGGTCTTTACTTTGAAACTATTAATTAAATTAATAGCCTCTCCCATATGATCAAAATCACCATGAGTTATTATTAAGTAATCTAGTTTTCTAATACCCTTACTTTTCAATAAAGGTAGCGTAGTGTTTTTAATGATGGATGATTCTTTATTTGTTTGTTTCCAGGCTTCTTGCTTATACTTTATTTTGCCACCGGTATCTATTAAGATACTTTTATTGTTCTTTGATATGAGAAGGCTATCTCCTTGCCCCACATCTATCATTTCTATGAGAAGATCATTATTAAGGTATGGATAAGTATAATGTATTACTAAGAGAATTAAGAGAGGAATTAATTTCTTTTTACTTTTGGATATTAGTCCTTTGATAAAGATAATTATTAGCATGTAATATAATAAATAAATACTTATATGGACTCTAGGAAATATTATAGTTAAGACTTTTATATTGGATATAGTTAGGGAAATAGTTTCTAGTATTTTTATTAATATTTCATAAATTGGTAATAAGAAGGGAATAAAAACAACTACTAAAGAAATGGGAAAGACAATTATACTGACATAAGGTACAAAGAATAAGTTATAAATAATACTTAAGATATTTATTTGATAAAAGTTATAAATACAGATAGGTATGCTTACTAAAAATGAGATGAGAGAAGTCTTTAAAAGACCTAATAAGTAATTATTATTTGCTATGTATTTTGTTGTTAGTAATAAGGATAGACTTATAGAAAAGGAATATAGAAAACCTATATCATAGATATAGTTATAATTAATTAAGAGAGAAATCGAGGTAGTTAATAAAAATAAATTAACTGGTTTTATATAAAAATAATAAATTTTATTTAGAGAAAATAATAAATAGAATAATACTCCTCTTAGAATAGAGGGCGACAATCCTACTAGAAATAAATATATTATTAATATTGTGGAGGTAATATAATAACATTTTGTTTCTGATAGTTTTAATTTTTTTAATGCTTTAGTAATTAATGATGATAATAGAGTTATATGCATACCTGATATAGCAAATAAATGACTTATTCCATTTTCTTGGTAACTTGTTATTATTTTAGTACTTAATAATGACTTATCACCTAATATAAATGTTTTTAAGTAGGCATTTTTATTAGTTAGATTAGTCATTATATTTTTTATATTATAATAGACATTTTTATTGTCTTTGACTTTAATTAATTTTTGGGTATTTATTATGAAAAAGATATTTTTATGATATAAGTATTTTTTATAATCAAAAAGATACTTTGTAGTAGCAGATTTAGGTTTTATAAATTCTCCTTCTACTTTGATATAATCTCCTAAATGGAATTTAGTTTGATAAAGAGTTTTCTCATTCTCTTCTTTGAAGTAATAATTTATGATTAGTTTTTCTTTGCTTTTTATAATTAGTGTTAACTTGTTACCATCAATACTTTGAGATATTATTTTACCAGTTACTTTAGTTGTAGTGGAATCATAAATACTAGTTCTTGGAATTTTGATATTTACAATAGTTATGATTATTACAACTATAAATATTAGATAGTATAATTTATCATGTAGTAATATAGTCCTTAATTTGAGCAAAAATACTTTCTCCGATACCTGGTACTTCTTTTATATCTTCTATTGTTTTAAAAGGTCCATTTTGAGTACGATACTCAATTATTTGCTTAGCTTTAGCTTCTCCTATTCCTGATAACTTTGATAGTTCTTCTATAGTTGCGGTATTTATAGAAACTAAGGATGTAGATGTAGTATTTTTACTATCATTTGTTATACAAGCATCATTTTTTAGAGAGTTTTCATCCTTTTGACGACATTTTTCTTGGACTTGTTCCTCTAGCTTTTTAGTTTCTTTAAAATTAGCAACTTCAGCATTACTATAAATAATTATAACCATCTCATCAGTTATCTTTTTACTTAGATTAATTACTGTAGTATTAGCATTTTCTGTTAGTCCACCGGCTTTTTCAATGCAGTCAATTATACGTGATGAACTTTTCATGGTATAGATACCAGGATTAATTACTTCACCTTTTATATCTATTTTGTATTCTACTGATGTTTCTTCATTAGAAGAATTTTTTTTGATACTCGAAGTCTTTTTAACTATAGTGGAGTCTTTTTTTACTTTTACTTTCTTATTATTTGTTACTAGAACAATAGTAATAATAGAGATAATTAATATTATTACTGCCGCTATAATTAATTGTTTTCGATAACGATAATGGAATGTTATTATTATCACCTCCTATTATATTATTCGAAAAAAAAAGAAAAGTCTTTGAAAAACTTTTCTATTTTTTTACTTTTTGATATTGAGGTGGAATTATTGATAGAGAATGAGATTCTGTTTTAGGACTTATTTTAGTTCCAACTACTCTTTTTAAAGCTTCTTCTAAAGATTTTATATCAGTAGTTTCAACTTTACAAGCAGCACTTTGGGCATTACCTCCACCAGCGAACTCCTCCATTATTTCACCAACGTTTATATCACTTTTACTTCTAGCACTTATTGATACTAATCCATCTTTTACATAACCTATTACAAAAGATGCATCTACTGGGTATTCTAATAATTTGTCAGCTGCTTTGGCTAGATCTTCTTTTTTATAGATTGTTGTTGGAAAGGCTCTATTTAGGGTAAAAGAAACTTGTCTGTATTGAAAAAGTGAACGCTCATATCTTTCAAAAATACTACCATTATAGACTAAGTTATTAATACGACAATCTGTTTCAAATTCAGCTAAAAATAGTCTATTGACAAAATCTGGGCTAGCACCTTTATCTATTAATTTTTCAGCTACATCATGAGTTATTGAAGTAGTATTCTTTTTATATCTATTTGTATCTAGTTCAATTCCCGCTAACAGATAGTTTGATACATCAGAAGTATATGGAACCTTAAAACAGTTTAAGAGTCTTGCGACTATTTCAGCAGCTGATGAGATATTTGGTTCAATATAACTATATGTAGAAGCTATAGTATGTTGGTCTGGATTATGATGATCTATTACAATTATATTTTTAAATAAATCAAGATATTCAGATACAGATAATTGATATTTTTTATTAGCATCAACAACTATTAATGAGCAGTTATCTCCTATTAAAGTTAAAAAGTCAGATAATTTAATTATATTATACTTATTTTTACTACTTTCTATTATCTTTTTAACACTTGGTTCTAGTTCTTGTTCAGAATCATTTACAATTATATATGATTCACAGTCAAAAGCAGTACAAAGATTTTGAATTCCAATTGCACTAGAGATTGAATCAAAATCTGGTTCATTGTGTCCTACTATAAATACTTTAGAAGAACTATTAATACTTTCAAGTAGTTGGTGCTTGAGATTATTACATATCTCAGACATTTTTCATCTTCTCCTTGCTACTTGCTGTATTATAGCATTATTGTATAAAGAAGTCAAAAATATTTAGCTATAATATAAAAAAACAAGGCAAAGAAAAAGGAGTTAAATTAACTCCATGTACTTATACTTGTTAATGATTCATTTAAATCATAGAAAGAGCCATCGGCTTTTTGAGCTAGTACAGTAGTATAGCCACTAGCACCATTGCCTCCAGCAGCTACTTGGTATAGTTTAATTATTCCTTCAACTCCAGGTATTTTTCCAAATGATTTAACTTTATCTGGACTAATGCCTGTATATCCTTTTTTGATAGGAATATATTCAATAGTTCCATCTTTCATTAAGAATAACATTGTATCATGAGATTGTTCTTGGCCAAAGCCACCAATCCTGAAGTCTGATACTTCTTGACTAAATGATATTTCTCCTCTTTTTTCATACTGTTTCTCACCTTCTGCAGCACAAGTTTCTTCATTCATTGTCACCCAGCCAAGACCGTATGTAAAATTAAATCTGCAGGCTGCTATATAAACTTCCATTGTTTTCTTTGTAGAATCAAATCTTAGATTCAATCCGCTATTGGCATAGCCTCCAACCAAAGTATATGTTTTACCACTAGTATTTAGAGATTTACTAGTATTAAAACCATTTTCAACAACTAGTTTTTCTGAATTGTTATTCTTATTTTCTTTACCAGTAACAATTGTTGTATTGTTACCTCTTTCTGTACTATTTCTGTTTGCTTTAAAATAAAAATATGCTGTACTACAAAGTGCTACTACTAATAATACTGCTAAAACTACGATTGCTGTTACTAAACCATTTGTGGATTTCTTTGCATTTTCCATAATTTTTCCTCCTTATATATTTTTATTATATAATGCTGATTATTCTTTTACATACTTTTTATGTTAAATATAATTACTTTACGTAAATGGTAATCTTTAAAATCTACTACATATGGTAATATTACCTTGGAAACTTTTATTTTATCTTTTCATACTCATCCATTACTTTAGAAGTTAATTGAGTTATTAATTTATCATCTATATATTTATTTTCTACGTTGGTAGTTATTTGTTCATTTAACTTTTTTTCTGTCCAACTTTTCAGTTCTTCTTTGGTAATATTTAAAATATCATAGTATGTTGGACTTTTTAGTTTTTCTTTTATTTCTATGAAGAATGTTGATGTCATATTTTCTTTAGCATATTCGTCCATACATTTTAAAAAGTAAGGATGAGGATCTAATAAGTCTTTATTATCTTCCTTTATTTTATTTGTTACATCTAGATAAAAATAATCATCAAATACGATATCAGTTAAAATATGAATTAAATAACCTGTTAGAAAAGCTTTATTATAATTATTTTGATTTTGCTTATAAAAGTTTATGATGTTTAGTCTCCATTTATTTAAATCTTTATCTCTGATATGAGAAGTCCATCTTTCTTCTTTCGAAGCAAAACCGTTAACATTTACAGCATCAGGCGATAAGGCTCCTAAGTAAAATTCTTTTGTGTCTAGATCTTTAATTTGTTTTGCGATAGTATAAGCTACTTTTTCATGAATCATTATATTAGGCATTTTTTAGACTTCTCTCTTTAGCTAGACCATTTTCTATACTTATTCTTTGAACTATAGATAAAGCAGCAATTAAACTGATAGTAAAACTTCCTCCATAACTTATAAATGGTAATGGTACTCCAGTTAGAGGCATTAGTCCTAAGATTCCCATTAAGTTTACTGCAATATGTAAGAAGATATAGATTGCTACTCCATAACAGATAGCACTACCTTTATTAGTTGGACTTTTTCTACCGATTACTAGAATTCGGCATAAGACAATTAAATAAGCAACAAGTAAGGCTATTCCTGCAACTAATCCTAATTCCTCTATAACAATAGCAAAGACAAAGTCTGTATATGGTTCTGGTAAATATAAATACTTTTGAGTTGAATTACCTAGACCAGTACCAGTTAGGCCACCATTATTTATTGCAATATAACAGTTACACACTTGGTTACCAGATGAAAGAAGACTGGCACAAGGATTAGAAAAGTCTAGGCGGGCTTTTTGACGATCTTGTAGAAGAGATTTACCAGATCCTAGAAAGGCAACAATAGCAAAGAATATTAGACCTATTACACCGAATGTAGTTTTAAACTTTATTTCTTTACTTATTGGTACAGCAAAGAATATAGCAGCAACAATACTGGCAAAGATTATCATAGTACCTAAGTCTGGTTGTAAAAAGATTAAAAAAGCTATAGCAGCACAAATACAAAGTGGAAATAGACTTGTACTATATTTATTTAAACTATTTTTATGCTTTTCATAAAAACTCGAGAGCCAGACTATGGTAATTACTTTAATAAACTCACTTGGTTGCAAAGTAAATGGTCCAATTTTAAACCAGCTTTGAGCTTGATTTTTTGGCTTTATAAACATTAGTAATAAAACTAGGCTAATCGAAAAGACAATTAATAAAAACCAGGATATTGGTCCATAAGCTTTTGTATCTACTCCAGCAATTACTAAGAATAAGAAAAAGCCAGCTAATAAGAATAAGGCTTGTCTTATGAAATAATAATAGGCACTTACATGATGTGACATATAGGCAATAACATTAGATGCTGAAAATACCATGATTAGGCCAAATATAAATAATAGTATAGAGACAATTAATAATGGTTTATCTATATATTTGAATATCTTCTTCATATTTTCTATATCACTCCAGTTTATTATAATATAACACAATTTTTATGAATATTTGTAATTAAATTTATTATAGGTCAGTTTTATTAACATATTTTGTCAATTTACATATTCTATAATAGATAAAGAAAAGGAGGCTTTAGTTATGTATTATTACGGTGGAGGATCAGGCTGCTGTTCTGGCCAATCATATCAAGTACCATACTATCCAACTTATTCAACAGGAAATAATAATTCAACTTACGCTATTATTTTAGTATTATTTATCTTATTAGTAATAGTTATTGGTACTAGATGGGCTGCTTAAATATTGACGTATAAGTAAAATGCTTATACGTTTTTTAATTTTATCTTTATTTTTTCGAGGTTTTTTGGTAAAATATATGCAGTGTGAGGTGGTACTAGGTGTTAAAGACAAAAGAAATATTAGATGAAAAGGATAAAAGATTAAGATTAGTTAGTAAGGAAGTTAGTTTTCCATTAGCACAAAAAGATAAAGATTTAATTAATACAATGATTGAGTATTTACGTAATAGTCAAATTGAGGAGTTAGCTGAAAAGTATGATTTACGTCCTGGTATGGGAATGGCTGCGATACAACTTGGTGTTGCGAAGAGATATTTTGTAGTAGTTGATGAAGTTTCTGAGGGTGTTTTTGAAGATTATATTTTAATTAATCCAAAAATTATAAGTAATTCCGTTGAAAAGATATATGTTGAACTTGGTGAGGGATGTCTTAGTGTTAATAGACCAGTTGAAGGAATTGTACCAAGATATGCTAGAGTTACAGTTGAAGCATATGACTTAGAAGGAAGAAAGATACATGTTAGAGCAAGAGAAGAACTTGCAATTGCGATGCAACATGAACTTGATCATTTAAATGGAATTATGTTTACTGATCATATAGATAAAAATAATCCTTATAAAGGAAAAGACCAGATGCGTGCTATCTAGTCTTTTTTATTTTGTGTGATATGAGTACCTATACATTACTAAAAAAAAGAAGACCTATACTACTTCCATATGGTCTTCTAATTTTACACTTACTAGTTTAGATACACCAGACTCTTGCATTGTAATTCCATATAAAGTGTTGGCGTATTCCATAGTTTTCTTTTTATGAGTTATTATTAGGAATTGAGTTTTGTCTCTATAATGATTTAAGTAAGTACCAAAACCGGCAACGTTAGCTTCATCTAGAGCAGCTTCTACTTCATCGAATAAACAGAATGGGACACTTCTAACATTTAAAATAGCAAATAGTAAAGATATTGCAGTTAGAGTTTTTTCACCACCTGATAAAAGAGAAATAGTTGTTAGTTTTTTACCTGGAGGAGATGCTACTATTTCAACACCTGTTGTTAACATGTTGGATGGGTCTGTTAGCTTTAGACTAGCTTGACCACCATTAAATAGTTCTTTAAATACTTTTTGGAACTCTATTTGAATAGCCATAAAAGTATTTTTAAATTCTTCTTCCATGACTTCATCCATTTCATTCATTATTTCAAGTAAAGTACTTTCAGCTTTATATAAATCTTCTCTTTGATTAGTTAAGAAACTATATCTTGTATTTACTCTTTCATACTCTTCAATAGCACCTAAGTTTACCATACCAATACGTTTAATATTGTTACGATAAGTATTTACTTTTACTCTAGCCTCTTCTGGTTCTATATCTAGAGAGTAGTCATTTTTAGCACGTTCAAAAGTTAGTTCATAGTCTTCAGATAAGATATTTAACATATTATCTATTTTTACATCTAAACGATTTATACTAATTTCTAACTCACGAGATGATTTTTCTAAGTTTCTTAGAGTAGAATTTTTTAATTTGTAGGTAGCTTGAGTTTCTTCTATTTTTACTTTTAACTCATCTATTTCTTTAGTTATATTTTTTAATTTTAGTTGAAGTTGTTCTTTTAGAGAACTTTTCTCATGGAAGAGTTTTATTAACTCTTGCTCTTTTTCTGAAACAGAATTATTACTTATTGCTTCTAAGTTCTCCCACTCTTTCTTTACTGATTCATATTCTTGCTTTACTCTTGATAGATCAATATTTTTACTATTTAAAAGTTCTGATATAGATATTTT
>ERZ1034984.3805-NODE-3805-length-10477-cov-5.145078_pt1 | contig 10477 bp, 9 predicted proteins | sample MGYA00520589_ERZ1034984 | MGnify/ENA primary metagenome ERZ1034984 (study PRJEB33766, sample SAMN09781790) | gut metagenome | biome: gut microbiome | host: Homo sapiens | place: Madagascar | study: EMG produced TPA metagenomics assembly of the PRJNA485056 data... | reverse complement strand
GATTTGTCGAGCTTCAGCGACGCCTGGATGACGTGGTCGCTCACCTTCACCGTGCTCTGCTTGACGGCGAAATTGACGCGGTCGTGTTTGTCGAATGTGGCCGAGTCTTTGTTGCGCACGCGCGTCTGGCGCACGTCGGTCTTGTCGGCGATGATGATCGCAGCAGTAACAGCGTCGACAGGATAGGCGTTTGGCTCGTCGTGATTGCCGATGGCAGTGATCACAGCAGCGATGTCCTCCGCCTTCATGCCCATGTGATCGAGAATGCGCATCGCCATCAGCGCGCCCGTCTGCGCGTGGTCGTGGCGGTTGACGACGTTGCCGATGTCGTGCATGTAGCCAGCAATGCGCGCAATCTCGATGTCGTGCTTGGAATACTCCAGCTCCTTGAGGATCTTTCCAGCCACCGACGCCACATGCGTCACATGCGGAAAGCTGTGCTCAGTAAAACCCATTCCCATGAGCGTGCGATCCGCCTTCTCAATATAAACGCGGATCGTCTCATCGTTTTTTACATCTTCAAATTTTATTTTCAAACAACCTTCTCCCTTCTTTTCGTTGTGCCCCTATCTTAGCACAGAATTGTTGCGATCGTTACCGGTATTTGATGAAGTTTGTGTAAAGTTTCGCCAGCGCGCAAAAACAGCGCCAGTCATTTTCTGATGATTATCTACCAAAGCTCCATACCGGTTTTTTATTGAAATATCATTTCGGCATATACTCCGTCTGGCGGTAACGTATCGTTACCGCCAGACGCCTTATATATAAGTTACTTCTATCGATACCATAAACGCTGTATACTGTACCCATAAGGAATGATACGTTGCAACGACCATTTCTATATTTGACTTAGATATCATGATGAATGAAAAGTGACGACTTAATCAGAATATCATGAATCAGCACGAAATAGACCTAATAAAGGGGAGGCTTTGAAATGGTTGCGAAAACTGCAAAAAACACAAAATGGTATATTAACATCATTATCATGTTTCTCATTTATTTCATCGTTTCTATGATTCCGCCAGTTGGTGGAATCACAGAAATGGGGATGAAAGTCGTCGCCTTAACTTTGGCATTATTATGGGGCTGGATCACGGTTGATCTTTTGTGGCCTAGCGTATTTGGATTCATTCTTTTACAATTTACCGGTTACACCACTATCACAGAAGGTTTAGCTGCTGGTATCGGTAACTCTACAGTCATGATGACCATCATCTTATTAGCGTTTGCGGTTTCCTTAAGTTTGATGGGAGTCAGTGATATCATTGCTGCTTGGGTTATTTCCCGAAAGATGTTCATCGGTCACCCTGTTATTTTGGTTTTCGGTTTATTGTTTGGTACCATCATCATCAGCGCTGCTGGCGGCGGTATGGCAGTCATCTTCCTGATTTGGGATTTGATCCGCGCCATCGCTAAGGCCAATGGCATTGATGACAACGATACCCTTAAAGGCTCCATCATGGCGATGGTTCTCTATTGCGGATTTGTTGGCTTTATCCTGCCGTGGCAGAACACAGTTTGGCTTGCTGGAGGTTTCTGGCAGCCTGCTTCTGGTGGTCTTGCCATTCCTACAATGGAGGTTTTCTACTGTGGTATCATTTGGGCTATTCTTTCTGTAATTTTCTTCGTTTTGGTTTTCAAATTCATCTATCGCATGGATTTCTCAAAGTTCTTAATCACAGAAGAAATCGCGAAAGAATTCAGCGGAAAGATCCATGCTACCAAGTACCAGAAAGTCGGATTGATTGGCGTAGCCATCTACATTGGTCTGTTACTTTTTGGTAATATCTTCAAAAATCTGGCAATCAGCCAATTTATCAATGGTTTAGGTGTTGTTGGCCTTTCTATTATCTATATGACCATCTTTGCAATCTGGAAAAAGGCAGATGGCAAACCTGTGCTTAGCGTAGCCAAAGCTTTTGAAGCTACTCCTTGGGCAGTTATCATGCTCCTTGCCATTACGATTCCTCTTGGTGATGCCCTTCAGTCCGAAGACACCGGCGTCATGGCAGCTATTGCAGGTTGGATCTATCCTCTCGTTCAAAATATGAGCGCTACCACATTTATCATCATTTGCACCATTTTCCTGACGGTGCTCACACAGGTCACACACAATGTTATCTGCGCCGCTGTATTCTACCCTATGTTTACACCAATCGTCATCCAGCTTGGCGGCGATCCATATGTGTTCTTCTTTATGGCATTCATCGGTTTGTTCAGCGCCTACGCAACACCTGCTGCTTCTATGTTTGCCGGATTGGTCTTTGGCACGAAAGACATCAGCACGAAAGCCGGCTATCTGGCAGGCTGGACTTACACCATTACGACCATCATCATTCTGGTTGTGTTAATGCCCGTGTGGACCGTTATTCTCCCTGCCTATTAAACAGAGATCTTAAAAACGTATATTTAATTTTCCATTAAATATAGAAAATAATCCGAAGGAGTGACATTCAATGGGAAAAGTAAGAAGTGAAAAGATGTTTGTCATGGGTCTTGATGGAATGGACCCTCGTCTCACGAAAAAATATGTTGAAATGGGCCTCATGCCTAACACCAAAAAGTTCATTGAAGCTGGGGCGCAACGCGAAGATCTGACCCTGCTTGGTGGGCATCCAACAGTAACGCCACCAATGTGGACCACTCTTGCCTGCGGTTGCTACGCCAATGTTCATGGTATCACTGGGTTCTGGCGTCAGGGTAAAGAAATTGATGAAATGTACTACAACCTGAATTCTCGCATGTGTGAAGCAGAACCTGCTTGGAACTGCTTTGCTGAAGCCGGCAAGAAAACACTTGTATGGCATTGGCCTGGTAGCTCCTGGCCTCCAACTTCTGACAGCCCTAACCTGTCTGTTGTCGATGGCGTCGCCCCTGGTGTTGTCGGTGCCAGCACCTGCACCCGCGATGAAGAAAGCATGTTCAAAGCCAGTGAAGATGTCACGGAAATCACCTTACTCAAAGGCACTGCCGACCAAGCAGCGCTGAAGAAATGTATCATCGATGATGTCAATGTAGAAAAAGTGGATGAAAACAGCATCACACATGCAGAACTGCGTTCCAACCAAGAAAAAATGTCCATGAAGGGTCGTCTCATCATGGGTCCAGAAGAAGGGCTTGCTGCTACGTTTGAAGGGGCCAACATTCTGACCGCTCAGTCCACCATCAAACCTGCTCATGGCTGGGCCAACGCCCCAGAAGGAGCTAAAGAAATGGTTCTTTTGACCAGTAAAGGACTCGTACGTCGCCCATTCCTCATTCTGCAAAACGAAAACGGTATTTACGACCATGTAGCCATGTACAAGAACAAAAAGCAAACCGAACCAATGGCTGTGTTCTACAAAGGTAAAATGGTCAGCAACATTGTCGACGACGCTGTGTTCAAAGACCAACATGTCACAGCTGCCCGTGCTATGAAACTTCTCGATATCGCAGAAGACGGCAGTGAGGTGCGTATGTATGTATCCGGCGCAATGGACACAGAAGCTTTGCGCGATGTGGTTTCCCCATCCAGCCTATATGACGAACTGGTCGCTGCTGGCGGTTACCCACCACCACAATCTACCTTCGGCTCTCACCAGAGAGAGCTGGTCGTTGATTGTATGATTGATGCTTGGAAATTGTCTGGTGTTTACCAATCCAAGTGCTTGAATCACTGCATGAACGATCTCGGCTATGAAGTCGTTTTCTCGCACTACCATATGATTGATCTCGTTGAACACAACTTTATCCGTTTCATGACAGATAAAGGGTACAACAAATCCCCTGAGTCAGAATATGAGTATTTTATGGAAGAACTGTATAAAGCTGCTGACGAATACATCGGCACCTTCCTGCATTTATTGGATGAGGGCTGGACAGTATTCATCGTCTCTGATCACGCTCAGGTTTGCCCTAAGCACAATGCCGTTGGACTCGGGGATATGAATGGGATTAATGTTGGTATCATGAAAGAACTGGGCTTGACTGTTTTGAAGAGAGATGAAAATGGCAAGGAAATTCCAGAAATTGACTGGACAAAGACCGTGGCTGTTGCACCTCGTGAAAGTCATATCTATCTGAACATTAAGGGTAGAAACGAACATGGTATCATTGAACCAAAAGACCAATATGAATGGGAAGAAGAAATAATGACCCGTCTCTATGGCTATCGTAATCCAGCCACCGGGAAGCGCGTTGTTAGCCTCGCTCTGCGCAACAGAGACGCTGTGCTGATTGGCTTAGGTGGGCCTCAGAGTGGTGACATTGTTTACTGCGTCGCCGAAGGCTACAATCAGGATCACGCTGACAGCCTTTCTACCACCTTGGGCGAATGTGACACCTCGGTATCACCAATCTTTATCGCAGCTGGACAGGGATTAAAGAAAGGCTACACAACCGACCGCTACATCCGTGAAGTTGACCTGGCACCAACCATGTGCGCACTGGGTAATATCCGTATGCCAGAACAATGCGAAGGCGCACCAGTTTACCAGATTCTCGAAGAAGGACTTGAGGCATAAATATTTCACAAATAATTGGAGCAGCGTTTACACTGCTCCAATTTTCCATATTGTCCACTAGAAATGACCAGCCTTTACAGAGTATAATATTGATAGATTTTTCAATCATTGTGAATACTAAAAAGCAATGACCACGAAAGGAGATGACTCTATGAAAACTGAAAGCCTCACTTTTTTTCTTGATCTTGCTCAGACAGGCTCTCTCAGTCAGACCGCTGAGCATTTTTTCACATCTCACCAGGTCATATCGAAGGCTATCAAAAATTTAGAGGATGAATTGAATGTTAAATTGATCACCACCAGCAACCAAGGTGCCACACTCACTGACGCTGGACAGGTCTTACTCAAATACGCAACGTTAATCACAAACACAATCACCGAATTGCAAGCAGATCTGGAACCCTGGTCCATCAAAACATCCTCGCCAAGGAAAAAAATCTATTTCTGTACTTCTCCTTATTTAACAGACAGCTTAATTTTATCTTTTGTCGACGATTATCAGGAGCGCAACCCCGAAATTACCTTTGAACTAACCAGTCTTCCTTTTTCTAGTATTATCCCAGAAATCAAATCGCCCAATGCTGTTTTTATCATCCCAACCATCGAATCAGCCACCCAAGAAAAACATTTTATTTCGACACTCAACGAGCATGATCTCACATTTTTCGTTTTAGCAGAACGTCCTATTTATATTTGTACACATCACAAGTCACCATTGTCTACCTATGACTTCATTACAGAAGACATGCTTGCGAAAATACCCCTGATCATTTCCAGTAACATCACTTTAAATATGGTATTTGCAGGCAACCAACACCGTCAACTTGTCAACAGCATCAGCGCACAAAAAAATCTCATCCGTCGTGGGAATGGCGTCGGCATTTACACCAAAGCGGAATTTGATTACTATTTCCGAAACGAGAAAAACTTTATTCTTATTCCGGCAGAGATGATTCCTGTACAATACATCTGTATCCGCCAAAAAAACTCTGAGATACCAGAGCATGTCCATCAATTTCTCACAGCCATTCGGCAATGTTTCTAAACAGCAAAAAAACAGCTTACCTCAATAAGCTGTTATAATTTGCCATTCATCATACTGCTCTATTTGAAGTTTTGATAGACGGAGCCGCTGGGGATGCCGAATGTACACATTTTCTTTCTCTTCTAAAACCAACGCAAATTGCTCGTGAAGAATAACAGGTACAGATTCAAATTCATCATAACATTCCAGGCGTTTTTGATTGATATCTAATTTAATCGAAGGAAATGTTGATTCCAACATATCTTTTGGCCAAATATCTCTATATAAAATAGCCTTGTTTTCACGAGATATCTCCACAAAATGCGCGACTACAATCGCTGGATCCAACTGTTGTAGCGTTTTTCCGCGATAGAATAGTTTGCAAACAGACCGATCGCTCTCAATATTATCTAGCGCTGCATCTGGCATTAGTTGCTCAATACATTCAGCCAGAAGAAAAGCCATCGTGCGATAATATAACGTCTTTCCTTCCTCATGGTCAAACAAGACAGGTTCAAGTGTGCAATCTTTTGAAATAGGAGTATCTATAGATGACAGCACACCATCAATAGTAACCGCTAAAAGCTGATCCGCGATTTCCGGCGCAATAAGCTCCACGATCTGCTCAGCCGTTGGTTTATGAAATGCACTGCGAATATTGTTATTGCCATGCCGATCGCCAGTATCTTCATAATGCAATACAGCTTCCCCTAAAGCAAAATCACTTAATGCCAGAGAATACTTTTTGCCATCAGAAAATGACACTTGAAACATATTTATCACCTAATTTCTACCAAGTAATTTCTATTAAAATTATACTCCACTGGCTATTTTACTAGAAGTAATAAATGACGCAATCAGCGACTGTAACCGTCTGTTACCATATAAAACTTTAACACTACAGTACATATTTTTTAAGTTTTCTCCCATGCTGTCAAAAAATCATCGCTAGCTAATCTCCCTGGACATTCTCACTGAAGGCAAAAGCGGCCATCGTTACGCCTCGCCCGAACTCTCTACAAAACGTTTAAATTAAAAATGACCTGAAAATTATTTCTGTAAATCCTCTTCAGCCAAATTGTTTAGTTTTCCCTGCGGCTCGTCGCCGGCGAGCCAGCGCTGGATATTCGCGGCGAAATAGGCGATGCGTTTTGCGTGAAATTTCGGCCCGTCGGGATAGCCGGCGGTGTGCGGTGTGAGGATGACGTTGTCGAGCTGGCGCAGCGAACTTTCAGCAGGGAGTGGTTCTTCGGCGAACACATCGAGACAGGCGCCGCTGATCGTTCCGCGCTGCAAGGCACGAACGAGCGCTGCTTCGTCGATGAGTCCGCCGCGGGCGGTGTTGATGAGCAGGCTGGTGGGCTTCATCTGTGCGAGCGCGGCGGCATCGATGAGATGGCGGGTGTTGGCTTTGAGCGGAACGTGCAACGAAGCGATGTCGCTTTCCGCGAAAAGCTGCGAAAGCGATACAGGCGCAACGCCGGAAATCTCAATAGGCCGATAGCTCCAGCCGAGCACGCGCAGACCAAACGCCTGCGCGCGCACAGCGACGGCGCGACCAATGTGTCCAAGGCCGACGAGCCCGAGGGTGCGCCCGCTAAGCTCGCCGCCGCGATAATCCGGCAGCGGCGATGTACCGCCGGCGTGCATAAAGCGGTCATGACGGCAGATATTTTTATAGTGGCAGAGCAAAAGTGCCAGTACATGCTCTGCGACGGCGTCGGCATTGAGTCCGGCGGCATTACAAACCTGCACGCCGCGCCGACTGCAGGCGGCAAGATCGACGTTGTCATAGCCCGCGCCGACCTGGACAAAACGCAGCCGCGGCGCCTGCGCAAGAAAAGCGTCGTCGACAAGAACATGCTCAGGGATCACCGCTTCTGCGTCGGCGAGATGCGGCGCGCAGGCATCCGGCGCAGCGATGGTGATCTGCCACTCTGCGGGAAAGGCGGCACGCATCTGCGCCTGGGTGGCGACGGGATAATCACCGATAATGAGTAGGTTCATAGCTGGCTCATTTCTCCGGCTGATGGTCGCAGACGAGGGTCATCGCACCGGTGTAGCTGTCCATGACATAGCCAGCGACGTGAATATCCTTCGGTACGAGGGGATGGTTCACGACGACATCGACGGATTCTGCGACGGACGCTTCAACGGTCTCAAATCCAGCAAGCCAACGCTCGAATTTGACACCGCAGTAGCGCATGATGTCGATATCGTGCACGCTCACGCCGCGGGTTTTCATCTCTTCGATCATGCGGTCGCTGTCGATGTGACTGACGCCGCAGTCGGTGTGGCCGATGACGAGGATCTCCTGACAACCCAGTTCATAAATGGCGATGAGCAAACTGCGCATGGCGCTGCCGAAGGGGCTGGAGATGACGCCGCCGGCGTTTTTGATGATCTTAGCGTCGCCGTTTTTGATGCCGAGGGCAGCCGGCAAGAGCTCGATCAGGCGCGTGTCCATACAGGTGACGATGGCGAGCTTTTTGTTGGGATATTTGTCGGTGACAAATTCTTCGTAGCCCTTTTCGGCGACGAACTGCTTGTTATATGCGAGAATATCTTCGATCATGAGAGATCCTTCCTTTCATTATAAACAGCAAAGAAAAATCTGCCGCCGGGCAGATTTTTCTTTCTAGTGTAGACCAACGCCGGCGATTTTGCAAGAGAAAGCGTCGCGCCTTGACAGCGCGCGGCAGTAAGGCTAGAATAACTACAAAGGAGGGATGCAGGATGAAACGATTATTCATTGGCGGTCTGCTCGTCGCGGCGCTGATGCTTGCTGGCTGCGGTGCACAGACGTCTGCGGAGGGACCGTCACAGTCGCGCGAAGTCTACGCGATGGACACGGTGATGACGCTGGAAGCCTGTGGACAAAACGCAGACGCGGCGCTGGACGAGGCTGTCGCCGAGATCGAGCGGCTGGATGCGCTCTGGTCGATCGCTTCAAGCGACGGCGAGATCGCGCGACTGAATGCGGAAAAGCAGATCACAGCTTCTGCAGACACGCTGGCGCTTTTGACGCGCGCGAAGGAAATCTCCGCGGCGACAGACGGACTTTTTTCAACGACGATCGCGCCGCTGATGGAAGCCTGGGGATTTACGAGCGGCGATTATCGCGTGCCGGATGGAGTGGAGCTGTCTGCGCTCCTGGCGCGCGTTGATGACGAAGAGATCGCGATCTCTGACAGCACAGTCACGATCCCCGCCGACGCGAAAGTGGATCTCGGCGGCATTGCCAAAGGCTTCACATCGGCGCGGGTGATGGAAATTTTCCGCGAAAATGGCGTCGAAAACGGCATCCTCTCCCTCGGCGGCAATGTGCAGGCGCTGGGCACAAAACCGGACGGCAGTCTCTGGCGCGTCGGTCTGCAGGATCCGGCGGACGAGCGCGCGCTTTTCGCCACCCTCGAGCTCGCTGACAAGGCGGTGATCACCTCCGGCGCTTACGAGCGCAATTTTGAGCAGAACGGCATCGTCTATCACCACATCATCGATCCACGCACAGGCTATCCTGCGGAAAGCGGGCTCAGCTCGGTGACGATCGTTTCCGACGACGGCACGCTGGCGGACGGACTGTCGACGGCGCTCTTTATTATGGGAAAAGAGGCGGCGGTTGAATTTTGGCGATCCCATCGCAACGATTTTGATATGGTGCTGCTTGCAGATGACGGCGCAGTCACCGTCAGCGCAGGGATCGCAGACGCGCTCACCCTGTCAGACGGCAGCGCAGCGGAGGTTGTCTCATGAAGCGGCGCAGATTTTTGCTCGCTGCGCTGGCGCTCGTGCTCGTGATCGCAGCCGGAAGTGTGTACTGGTTCTGGCTGCGCGGCGCCGATGAAACGATCGCCACGATCACGCTGGACGGAGAAGTCATCGCCGAATACGATCTCAGCCAGGTGCGCGAAACAGAAACGTTCACCGTCGGCGCGCCCGGCGCGGAGAACACGATCCGCGTTTCGCCGGAAGGCATCGCCGTGATCAGCGCCGATTGTCCGGATCAGGTTTGCGTGCATCAGGGCGTGCGCAGCCACGGACCGCAGCCGATCGTCTGCCTGCCGCATAAACTGAGCATCACCTTTTCTGCAGATGCGAACGGCGTCGACGCCGTCGCCGGATAGCGAGGAACGCACCATGAACACGCCACATTCTCACGCCACACGCCTAACGCAGCTGGCGCTGCTCACCGCCGTTGCGCTCATTCTTTTTCTCGTCGAAGCGCAGATCCCGCCACTCGTTGCCATTCCTGGCGTAAAACTCGGACTGGCAAACATCATCACCCTCGTCACGTTCTATCTCTACGGTCGACGCGATGCGCTGATGGTGCTCGTGGTGCGCATTTTTCTCGGTAGCGTCTTTTCCGGGCAGATGCTGATGTTGCTTTTCAGCCTCAGCGGCGGACTCTTCTGCTACGCCGTCTGCGCCCTGCTCTATCCGCGCATCCCGCTGAAAAAGCTCTGGCTGCTCTCGATGATCGGCGCTGTCTGCCACAACATCGGCCAGATCCTGGCAGCGATCCTCGTGCTCGGCACAGCGGATGTGCTCTGGTATCTGCCAGCGCTGCTCATAAGCGGACTCATCAGCGGCTGCTTTACAGGGCTGGTCGCCGGCGCAGTGCTCGCACGACTGCCGCGCGCGTAAAAAAGTGCTCGTAAAAATGCGAGCACTTTTTTATGAGCACCTTTTTCTCAACCCCTTGACACCACGGGCGCGCGCTGATACATTATTGAGAGACAAGGAGGAAACGAATCATGAATCGACGACAACGACGCCGCCTGCAGGCGCTGATCGCGCTCTGTCTGTTTTGTGTGGTGATCGGAACATTGCTGGGCATGCGCCATACTGGCGAGGTGCTGCACACACAGCAGACACAGGCGCTGGGCACCTCGATCCTCATCGGCGCTCAGGGCAGCGAATCGCGGCCAGCGCTGGCGGCAGCGGAGCG
>ERZ1034984.3804-NODE-3804-length-10479-cov-5.095357_pt1 | contig 10479 bp, 5 predicted proteins | sample MGYA00520589_ERZ1034984 | MGnify/ENA primary metagenome ERZ1034984 (study PRJEB33766, sample SAMN09781790) | gut metagenome | biome: gut microbiome | host: Homo sapiens | place: Madagascar | study: EMG produced TPA metagenomics assembly of the PRJNA485056 data... | reverse complement strand
GTCTTGTTGTGTTAGAGTTCTCTGCGCGGAATGTCGGTCCAAATGTATAAATATTACGGAATGCCTGTGCATAAGTCTCTCCGTTAAGCTGACCACTTACTGTAAGGCTTGTCTCTTTTCCAAAGAAATCCTGTGTATAATCTACAGTTCCATCCTCATTCTTTGGAACATTATCCATATCCAGTGTTGTAACACGGAACATCTCTCCTGCACCCTCACAGTCACTTCCTGTGATCAGCGGAGTGTGCACATATACAAATCCTCTGTCCTGGAAGAACTGGTGAATCGCATATGCTGCCAGAGAACGAACTCTGAATACAGCCTGGAATGTGTTTGTTCTCGGACGGAGATGAGAAATTGTTCTAAGATACTCAAAGCTGTGACGCTTCTTCTGCAGTGGATAATCCGGTGCGGATGCTCCTTCGATCACAACCTCTTCTGCCTGGATCTCAAATGGCTGCTTAGCCTGTGGTGTTGCTACCAGTGTACCCTTAACAATGATTGCTGCCCCTACATTCAGCTTGGAAACTTCAGCGAAGTTCTCCATCTTATCATGATATACAATCTGTAATGTATCAAAATAAGATCCATCATTCAATACGATAAATCCGAATGTCTTAGAATCTCGAATGCTTCGAATCCAGCCCCCAACTGTTACCTCTTTGTCCAGATATGCCTCTCTGTTCTTAAATAACTCACGAATTGTTGTCAGTTCCATACCATTTACTCCTTCAAATAATTCTTCTATCTTTTTCTATTATCAAAATCTTCAAACAGATGCCTCCCGGCAGTCTTAACAGCTATTATAACACTCCAGGAGCGCAGAGTAAACAAGAAACAACTGATATCACTATGTATTTCATCTATTTTCTCAGTTTTTCCAGTTCTGCCCTCAACCGGATCAGTTCCTTTTCTGCCTCCAGTGATTCTTTCTCCGCTTTCGCTTCCTGCATTTCTGCCTCCAGTGATTCTTTCTCCGCTTTCAGTGTTTCCCTTTCCTGCTTTATTGCTTTTACTTTTTCCCTTTCCTCTCCAAGAGCCTCATCCAACTCGTCAATCATTAGTTTTACTGTATTACGATCCAATATTTCCAGTTCTTTTGAAAACATCCCCATCATCCTTTCGCTGTTCCGGCAGATGTTATAGATTTCTTCATAAATGTCTCTAAATTCAGAATTTTGTTCCAACAATTTTATAATCATATCGGGATCATCCTCTTTAAGAAATACGAGCCATTCTTCTAATCTACCGTCTATTTTTCTGCCTTCATTGTGAATGATGTCATCAAAAATGTCAAGGCAAATAAACGTGTACTCCTGTAAAAGGTTCAGTTCTATTCCTGAATCACTTTGTTGCTGAAACCGATGAATATAAATGTCCTTTGAAAAACTCTTGAAAACACTATTACTTTTTTCAAATAGAACTATCGTATATACTTTTTTATGTCTCGATAATGAAACTTTTTTCCTAATTCTCTTCTTACTCTTTTATACTGTCTTAATAACATATCAGCCGAATAACATGCACTACGCTCCCCTGGAAAAAGATATCCGATAGTGTTTCTCCTTCTGTTTTTTACTCCCGGCCAGAAGTAGATATAGAATAATTTGATGCACTTGAAATTTCAATGTGTTTTTTGTTCGTAACTCATCTTTTTTGTTGATAAAATGAGGATATCTTTTTTTCTACACAAAACAATATTTTTCTAAAATTTTCTAGGTGAATAACTTTATAAACATATTTTGCATAATTACTATTGCTTACGGATGCTTATAAACCGTACAAATAACTGTCCTAAAGCAATAAAAATCCCGAATTTTGTATCTATATATAAACATGCCTTTCCACTCTTGAAATCCAATATTTTCTAGTATAAAATATTCTCGTTAAATTCTTGACGAATAGCAATATAACAACGGCAGTTCTCTTACTGTGTTACCATTCACAGCAAGAGAGCTGCCGAATTACAAAAGAATAAGGAGTTATATCATGGACAATCATTTTAACACTCCCGCAGAAGTCATTGATCTGAGTATCAAGGCCTGCGAGAACAAAACCCGTCTTCCACTTGGAAAAATGATTCTGCTCGGCATCATGGCCGGTGCGTTTATTGCTTTCGGCGGTGCTACAAGCAGCACAGCAGCGCACGCAGTAGAAAATGTTGGCGTAGCAAGAGCTCTTGCCGGATGTATCTTCCCTGTCGGACTGATGCTCATCGTATTTCTCGGCGGCGAACTTTTCACCGGAAACTGTCTGATCATCATGGATGTATTTGACAAACGTGTCACATGGGGCGGATTATTCCGAGATCTTTTCATCGTATTTTTCAGTAACCTGGTCGGTGCTCTTTGCGTGGATCTGCTCATTGTATACAGTGGAAACCTGAACTACTCAGGCGGGCTTCTCGGTGCTTATACAATCAAAGTTGCTGTTGGAAAGATCGCAATTTCACCACTGCAGGGAATCACTTCCGGAATCTTATGTAACATCCTGGTATGTCTTGCAGTACTGATGGCTACTTCCGCAAGAGATATTGCCGGTAAGGTATGGGCAATTTTCTTCCCAATCTGTGCCTTCGTAGTCGGCGGATTCGAACACTGCGTTGCCAATATGTTCTATATCCCGGCTGGTATCCTTGCTTCACTTAATCCGGCTTATGTTGCGAAAGCAGAAGAAGCTTACGGAATTACAGCTGAACAGATTGCAACACTGACACCACTTCACAGCCTTGCAAACTTTATTCCGGTTACACTTGGAAATATGCTCGGTGGTATGATCTTTGTCGGACTTCCGCTGTATCTGATTTATAAAAAGAACTGGGAAAATAAATAAGAACTATTTTAAAGAAAAACTCATGTGAATTTCTTCTAACGAACTCACATGAGTTTTTTCTATCTCTGAGATTGTTGATGTAGGCACTCATAAAAGGGATTTTAAAAATCCGACCGCCATGAGCACGATGACGGCGAGCAGGCTATTAATGATCAATTCCTGCCGCGCTGTCTTTTCTGTATTTTCTGTATACCAGGACGCACAATCCGAGGATGATCACTGCAACTGCCACGTCAGCGCCGATCACAGCTTTATGCCATGTCGGAAGACCGGTATCCACTCCGTCCTCTTCATATACCCAACTGTTCACTACGGTGTACATCACGTTCTTGCACGCCTGCCGCATATATTTTACAGAGGAAGCCGCTTCCGGATCCTGTACTACGTTAGGGCCGCCCGCGTATGTGGAAAGCATCGCATCCACACCGTTTGCCAGGGCTGCATCTGCGTTCATGAATCCATGACCATTGTTTCGGAAGAAATCAGTCAATGTAAATCCTTCAAATCCCCACTCATCACGAAGCACGGTCTTAAGCAGGTTGCTATTCTCTCCGGACCACTTGATACCGATAAAGCTCCAGGATACCATAACCGCATGGGCGTCTCCGTCTTTTACACAGATTTCAAATGGTTTCAGGTATATCTCACGCATTGCCTGTTCATTGGACCATACGCAGACCATCTTGGCATTCATCTCATACATCGCAAAATGCTTGATGTATGCATATACGCCATACTCTGCAGAGCCTTTCACCGCTCCGGATGCGATATAGCCTGACAGCGTGCCGTCTTCCGAGAAATATTCATAGTTTCTTGCCCCGAACGGCGTCCGGTGAGTGTTCATGCCCGGAGCGTACCATCCGGCAATATTCATCTCACGACACATCTTGCCCATCATCTCGCCGTAGCTCTGAGCCAGCTCCTTACTCCATGTACAGGCGACCATCGTCTCTGTCGGGAATCCGATGGAGCCCTCGCCCGTAAAGTTGTTGTTGATGGACATAGGACCGTCCGCATCGATCGTCTGGACTTTTCCTACAGAGTCCATGGCCGGAGTCTGATATCCGGACAGGGCAATCATGTTCGTCATATCTTCCACTGTCAGCTGGTCGAGGAGCAGTTCCCACCGCTCGTCGTCGTAATCCGCGCCCCGCAGTTCATTGAGCCGGATGCCGTTGTCCGCGCCTGTAGTCGGCATCTCATCGTCTTCATTGATATATGTCTTATAGTCAAAGTTGCTGTTCAGGTGATACTGAGCCATAAGGTCGTTGGACAGCACGTCAGACGCCGGGGCTGCTGTCGCTTCGTCATAGTTTGCGAACCCGTCCGCCCTTGAAAGATAGGTCACATCCCCTGCCACATCCTCGAACTGGTTTGTGGCTGCGATCTGGTCGCTCTCACGCTTGTTGTCTCCCTCGTAACGGACCGTCTCATCCTGAGTATAGATCTGCTGGTCCAGCACCGTATGGGAATCACTGTTTACAGAGATCGCATAGTCGCCCTGCTCCAGCACATAGCATCCGTCGCCGGACATATCGTAAGAAGCCATATCTTCCGCATCAAAGGTGATCGTGATCGTCTCGGATGCGCCCGGCTCCAGCATCTGTGTCTTCTCGAAATCGATCAGGTTGGCGGTTGCTTTCTCGATCCCGCCGTTTGTGTAAGGCGGATTGTAGTAGATTTCCACCACATCTTTGCCTGCCACGTCTCCCGTATTTGTAACCGTCACATCAAATGTGATCTCGCCGTCTTTTACAGTCAGATTACTCATCTCCTGCGTAAATGTAGTGTAGGACAGTCCATAGCCGAAGGGATACTGCACGGTTGCGTCATAATCGATCTTCCCATCGTCGTCCGCTGTCTCATAATATTTATATCCTACATAGATCCCTTCCACGTAATTCGTAAAAGACGGGTAATACGTCTGCGCCATACCGGAGTTCATACCCTCTACCGCCATGTCTTCCATATTCGAATAGCGGGTTGCCTCCCAGTTATTCCACCACGGTGCCGCCGTCATATTGTAGATAAACGTATCAGATGTCCTTCCGGATGGATTCACCTCTCCGGTCAAGATCTTGCCCAGTGCCTCAAAGCCTACGTTGCCCGGTCCCTGGCACCAGAGTGCTGCTTTGATCTGGTCGTACTGTTCTACAAATCCAAGTTCCATCGGGTTCGCTGAATTATAGAGCACGATAACATTGTCAAAATTACTGCACACCAGATTTACCAGATCTTCCTCTGTCTGGGAAAGCTGCAGGTAATGTTCGCCTGCCGCGAAGTCTTCATATCCGTTTGCTGTATTATCATAAGATGCCTGTGTTACATCTTTCGGCATATCATTGTGACCCTCGCCTGCCACACGGGAGAGCACAATTGCTGCCGTGTCGGAAAAATCTTTCGCGCTCTGCAGCAGTTCGTCAGAATATGCGGAAGCCGGAGCCTCTGTCAGCGTCCAGTTCTGTGTGGACAATGACATCTCCGCCCGCTCTGCGGAAAATTCATTATAGAAATCCACCAGCTCCTGATTTACGTTAAATCCTGCATCTGTCAGGCTGTCGATCAGGCTGACCTTCTCGTACAGGTCGTTGAGTCCGCCGGACCCGGTACCGCCGTATGCCGGGTTAACCGAAGACCAGCCGAACAGATTGATGTTGGATGGGTCGCTGATTGGAAGAATCCCGTCGTTTTTCAGAAGGACCATGCCTTCCTCCGCAATCTGTCCCGCGACTTCCTTTGCCTCTTCTGTCGTCTCATTGCTCGTCGTTCCGCCCACTGTGGTCAGGTTGATCATGGCATACATGGGACCAAGAACGATCATGTTCACGATCACGACAAGGGAAACAAGCATGCTTAACGCGGAATATTTACGGATCATCCGCTTTTTGCTCTTCTTTTTCACCTTCATACAGACGATCATAACTACAACTGCTGCGATCCACAGCACGCCTAGCGCGATCAGATAAGGTTTGCATGTCTGAAGGACGCCAATGACGTCTTCCCATTGAATAGCTATCATAATATTTCCTCCTCATTTCTGAATCTGAACTTTCCTTTGATGCTGCCCCAAAAATACCTCAGCCTTCCTGTTCGGGCTGACATTACAGCTCAACGAAACTCCCTATACGAACATAAAGCAAGTCGTTTTGTGTAAACATATAAACCGATTCATTCCAAGATGTCTGATTCTTTACATTTCAGAAAGTTCTTGACACATTGTTTAATATGAAGATACAATATTTGCAGATGAAATACAATTCACACTTTTCTTGAAAACAGACGTTTCTTGACATCCTCAAGAAAAGTGTAAAGAAATTATTTAATTTTCGTAAAATTGAGGTGAATCATATGGAAGCAAAAACTGGAAAAGAAGCAAAAACAAGAAAGACAGACCGGCGCACCCTTTATACGAGGAATGTGATCAAAGACGCTCTTCTGGAAGCACTAAATGAAAAGAACTTTGAGCAGATCACCGTCACAGATGTCTGCCGAAGGGCGGAAATCACGCGTGCAACCTATTATCTGCATTATCAGTCACTCACGGAAGTGTTGGATGAGCTTCTGGTCGACGCGCTACAGACAGCAGAGGACAGCACTGTCAATCTCAATGCGGATGTAGACCAGACCGTAGCTCTGCTCACATCCGACGGCACAGCCTCTTTCAAGACAAATGAATCCCTTCTCCCGGTCTGCCACAGAGTCGCGCAACTCCCGAAATATCAGGTTATCTTCCACGATGAGACAATCTCAGGCTATGTGGTAAACCAGATCTATCAGTGGCAGCGTCCCCGACTGGTCCCATCTTTTATGAAGGAGCTTGGAATTACGAAGAAAGAGGCCGAAATGCTGACCCTCTTTATCATCAATGGAACCTACAGTGTCAACAAAGCGCTGCACTGGAAAAAGGATGATACATGGTATCAGGTGCACTCCATGCTACTGAAGTATACAGCAGGAGGATACAGCAGGCTGAACCGGAAAAAAAAAGATGATACTCACTCATAGGGCAGAATGCATTCAGCTATCCGAAACCAATTCCCTGCAAAGAAAGATTCATTAAGCTATTCATCTTTTATTCGATTTTATGCGATTTTCAGCGGTCTTAAGTTTAAATTTTTTGTTGGAATGAGTTTAGAAAAGATGATATAACAAAAAGAACCCGAAAAGCGTTGATTTTTCGGGTTCTTTTTCAGAGGCGCAGACCGGATTTGAACCGGTGAATCAGGGTGTTGCAGACCCACGCCTTACCGCTTGGCTACTGCGCCGTATTTATTTAACTATTAAAGTATAGCAAAATACACGCAGTACGTCAATGGTGTTTTCTTTGATTTTTAACTTCTTTTATTATTCAACTTCTACAGGAATGAATGAAAATGTTGTCACATCAAACAATCCCATATCTGTCAGCTTAATCTCCGGAATTACTGCAAGTGACATAAAGCACAGTGTCATTACCGGCTCAACATCTCCACAGATTCCAAGTTCTTCATATGCTTTTTCATGAATGTCTGTTAATTTCTGATCTACCCATTCTCCGCTCTGATCACTCATCAGTCCAGCAATCGGCATTGGCATGCTCTCGATCACTTTTCCTTCCTTCACAAGAACAATACCACCTTCCTGCTCGATCAGACTGTTCACGGCAAATTCCATCTCTTCATCATTAACTCCAACAACAATGATGTTATGAGAATCGTGAGCCACTGAAAGTGCTACAGCACCTTCTTTGATTCCGTATCCTTTCAGGAATCCACAAGCTACATTCCCTGTTCCCTGATGACGCTCAACAACAGCTACTTTTACAAGATCAACTTCTGGATTTCTTACGAACTCTCCATTTGCATCCAACTCAATCTCTGCTGTATCTTTCGCTGTTACAACTCCACCCGGAAGAATCTTGATTACATTTACTTTGTTTGATTTCAAATTCATTTTAAATTTCTCTTTGGAGAAATCTTTTACGATCACACTTCCCTTAACGGAAGAAATATCACATTTTTTGATCTCCGGCAGATATTTTCCTTCTTCTGCCACCAGAGCACCTTCTACAAATACACGGTTTACATGGAAATCTTTCAGATCATCCAGAAGAACAACATCCCCACGGTATCCCGGTGCAATTGCTCCTCTGTCTTTCAGGTCAAAGCATTCTGCTGCGTTAAGTGTTGCCATACGAATTGCTGTCACAGGATCAAGACCTTCCTCTACACAGATACGCAGATGATTATCAAGATGTCCTTCGTGAAGGATTGTCTTCGGCTGACGGTCATCAGAACAGAGCAGGCATCTTCTGCTGTTCTCTGCTGTTATCCCCTTGATCAGTGTGCGAAGATTGTGACATGCAGAACCCTGGCGGAGAAGAATGTACATTCCTCTTTCCAGACGGTCATTCATCTCTTCTACTGTAGAACATTCATGATCTGCTGCGATTCTTGCAGCGGCATATGCATTCAGCTCTTTTCCTGTGATTCCAGGTCCATGTCCATCAATAAATTTGCCTTCCTGTTTTGCTACAATGATCTTATCCAGATCACTGTCTGCTGCATTGATCACACCCGGGAAATTCATGAATTCACCAAGTCCGGCAATTCCTTCTCTTGTGATCGGCTCTTTCATTGCTTCTGCATCGATCACCGCACCTGAATGCTCGAATGGTGTAGCCGGTACACAGGATGGAAGCTCATATTTCACATCAAGCACTGTGTTCTCAGCTGCTTTCATCATATAGTCCAGACCGGCGATTCCACATACATTTACGATTTCATGTGGGTCTGCCATAATTGTTGTTCCTCCATGTGGAACTAACAGGCGTCCAATCTCTTCAGGACTTACATAAGAAGATTCAATATGGATGTGGCTGTCGATAAATCCCGGCGCTGCATATCTTCCTTCTGCATCAATCACTTTCACGCCTCCATACTCACCGATACCTGCAATCTGATTACCTGAAAATGCAATGTCTCCTTCCTGGATCTTTCCTGAAAATACGTTTACACTCTTACAATTTTTGATCACCAGATCTGCCGGAACTCTTCCTGCAGCTGTATCAATAAGTTTCTTTAATTCCACCTTCATTGTTGCTACGTCTTTCACGTCAGAAGTCCTCCTCTTTATTTTTCATCTGAATCCTCTTTACTTTTAAATGGAATCACTTCGCATTCATTTGAAGCTTCTTCGTCTTCGTCTGAATCTTCTTCGTCATCTTCTTCGTCATCTTCTTCAAGAAAGCTTTTGATTTTTGATAAACAAATTTTGATTTTCCTGAACGAATTTTCACTCTTTACATCGGTTTCATCTTTCTCTGCGTCCGGCACAAAATTCTCTGATGACTGTTCCTCTGTGTCCTCTGTAATCACAGGCATCGCGATTGTCTGACCAAAAGTTTCAGAATCTTCTGAGCTATCTCTGTTTTCGGTCACTGCCTCTGTTTCAGTCGCCGCATTTATTTCTGTAACTCCTTCTGTCTCAGCCGTTTCATTTATTTCAGATGTTACTTCTGTCTCAGCTTCTTCTGTAGTTGGATCTGTCGCAACTGCTCCTTCTGCTTCTGTAGTCAGATCTGCATCCGTCTCCTCTTCCGTTTCGTCCGCTCCATCAATTCCTTCTAACAGCGCATCAACTGTCTTCTCTTCCTCTGACACTTCTTCTACTTCTGCCTCTGGCTTCGGTTCACACGGCATCCCCACTGTAAAGCAGCTTCCGGATCCCAGGATACTTTCTGCATCCACCCATCCATCATGTACTTCAGCAATCCATTTTACAACAGAAAGTCCCAGTCCAAAATGACCTTCTCCGGCACCTAAAGGATCTCCTCTGAAAAACCGATCCCATACGTGCGGCAGATCCGTCTCCGAAATTCCAATTCCCGCATCTGCAATCTTGCAGGTAAATTCACTGCCTTTGCTTTCAACAACAACTTTGATCAGTCCAATCTCCCGGCTATAATCAATGGAATTCTCCAACAGATTTAACAACATCTTCCGATAACAGTTCTCATCCACTTCTGCGTAGATTTCCGGTTCAATCTCATAGTCTATCTGCACCGGTTCATCTGCCTCCTGAAGTCTGCTGATCTGACCTTCTATAATTCCTGTTGTCAGTTCACTGATATTCATGCGTTTTTTATAAGCTGGCTGGCATCCCTGATCTGCCTTTGCAAAAAATGAGACTTCCTGAATAAAATCTGAAAGAATCTGTGCCTTCTTCTGCACCAGTTCAATCTGCCAGCGCTGACGCTGGGACAGTCTCCAGTCGCCAAGGCACCATGCGCTTCGTGTAAGGATCACACTGACCGGCATCCACATCTCCTGTACAACATTTTCTGCAAAATGTCCCTCCTCGCGCACATCCTCAAGTAATTCATTCAATGTCAGCTGCAGTCTCTCCAATTCCGCATCAGATTCTTCCAGTTCCAACTGTCTGGAGAAATCTTTTGTTCTACAGATTTCCGCCGCTGACTCTGCCAGGTCTGCAGTCCGTTTCAGAACCTCTCTTACCAGAAAGTATCCAATTGCAAGAGATGCGATGAAAACGATTGGAAGTACCACCTTCGCCATCGCTTTTGCTGACTGCGCATCTGTTCCACTTATCACTGCAGCAAGAAACAACGCAATGCCTGTTGCCACGAATATGCACCCTGTATATTTT
>ERZ1034984.3803-NODE-3803-length-10479-cov-12.398216_pt1 | contig 10479 bp, 8 predicted proteins | sample MGYA00520589_ERZ1034984 | MGnify/ENA primary metagenome ERZ1034984 (study PRJEB33766, sample SAMN09781790) | gut metagenome | biome: gut microbiome | host: Homo sapiens | place: Madagascar | study: EMG produced TPA metagenomics assembly of the PRJNA485056 data... | reverse complement strand
CTTAAAATCCCTTGGCCAGTAATGGCTGTGCGGGTTCGAGTCCCGCTCGCGGCACACTCCTTTTAAATTTTTCATGATGAAAAAGTTTGCTTACATCCTCTTATTATTAGCGACTGTTGTACTTGCCTCTTGTGGTGCAGGTAGTGGTCGTTTCAAGTTTGAAGGCAAATTTCTCAACATGAACCAAGGTGAATTTTATGTTTATAGCCCTGAGGGTGGCATCCATGGCATGGACACCATCAAGGTGGAAGGTGGTCGCTTCACATACGAATGCGAATGCAAGGATCCTTTTACGTTGGTCGTCGTCTTCCCTAACTTCTCTGAGCAACCTATCTTTGCTGAGTCAGGCGCATCCGTTGACATCAAGGCTGATGCCTCTCACCTGAAAGAACTTTCGGTCAAGGGAACGAAAGCCAATGAACTGATGAACTCATTCCGTGAGAACATCCTCAATGTTTCTCCACCTGAGGAGAAAGCCAAGGCTGAGCAATTCATCAAGGATCACCCAAAGTCTATCGTCAGCATCTATCTCACCCGAAAGTACTTCATCAGCAACCCACAGCCAGACTTCAAGAAGGCATACGCCTTAACTGAGACTATGGCGAAGAAGCAGCCGAAAAATGGAGAGCTTCAGAAGATGCTACAGCAGTTGAAAGGACTGAAAGACGTGGGAGTAGGCTCCAGATTGCCATCCTTCACCGCATACGACACCAAAGGCAAACTCATATCCAGCGCCGAACTGAGCAGTGCGCCAGTGGCAGTCATCAACACCTGGGCTACCTACAATTTCGATAGCCAAGACCTTCAAAGGGAGTTGAAGAAGCGCATGAGGGCATCGCAAGGCAAACTCAAGGTGATGAGCATCTGCCTCGACCCTAGCAAGGTAGATTGCAAGAGAAGTCTCGACAGAGACTCTATCTCTTGGTCCAACATCTGCACCGGCGACATGCTGGAAGACAAGACCTTGCAGAAACTAGGAATGACCTCCGTGCCAGATGTCATCGTCTTGCAAAATGGCAAGATCGTAGCTCGTGGCTTGAAACGACAAGAACTGTACGACAAGCTCGACCAACTGCTGAAATAAAAGCAGAACCAAAAGGAAATCAAGTCCCTTGCCTCTTGACGAGGGCGACAACATATATTATTAACAACATCTAATTTCAAATATATGCAGGAAACTCTATTCCTGCAGGAAAGGAATGAAATGCTAGTCAAAACTTTTTGCGCCGCAGTCAACGGATTGGACGTGACTACGGTTACCGTGGAGGTAAGCCTCACACGTGGAGTCCAATATCATCTTACAGGTCTTGGCGACGAGGCTGTAAGAGAGAGTCGTAACCGCATTGCCGCAGCCTTGCAGTACAGCGGTTTCAAGTTTCCTATCGCCGACATCACCATCAATCTTGCTCCTGCCGACCTCCGCAAGGAAGGCAGCAGTTTCGACTTGCCCCTTGCCATCGGCATCTTGGGAGCCAACGAGAACATCCCCGACACGCACCTCAAGGAATTTATGCTGGTAGGCGAGTTGAGTCTGGACGGCACGCTGCAACCTATCAAGGGAGCACTGCCTATTGCCATTCGAGCCAGGGCAGAGCACTTCAAGGGATTGATTGTGCCGATGCAAAACGCCCGTGAGGCGGCCGTGGTCAACAACCTCGAAGTCTATGGTATGAACAGCTTGTTTGATGTTATACAATTTATGAGTGACAAACAAGCTTTCGAGCCTACCATTGTTGATACTCGCAAGGAGTTTTATGAGAATCAGACGCATTGCGACCTCGACTATGCCGATGTACGTGGTCAGCAGAATGTGAAGCGAGCCTTGGAAGTGGCAGCAGCTGGTGGTCACAACCTCATCATGGTGGGACCTCCCGGCTCAGGCAAGTCCATGATGGCGAAGCGTCTGCCTTCCATCCTTCCTCCCCTCACCCTATCAGAGAGCCTGGAGACCACACAGATACATTCCATCGCTGGCAAACTCGGCAAGAATGTATCGCTCATCTCCCAACGTCCTTTCCGTGCTCCTCACCACACCATCTCACAAGTGGCTTTGGTGGGTGGTGGCAGCAATCCACAACCTGGCGAAATCTCGCTTGCCCACAATGGCGTACTCTTCTGCGACGAGTTGCCTGAGTTCAACAAGACCACGCTCGAAGTATTGCGACAGCCGCTCGAAGACCGCCACATCACCATCAGCCGTTCCAAGTATTCCACCGACTACCCTTGCAGTTTTATGTTTGTGGCAAGCATGAACCCTTGTCCTTGCGGTTACTATGGCGACCCTACGCATCATTGCGTCTGTACCCCAGGTCAGATACAACGATACATGAACAAGATTTCAGGTCCGCTTCTCGACCGAATCGACATCCAGTGCGAGATAACGCCAGTTCCTTTCAAAGACATCTCCAAGGCTGCCCCAGGCGAACCGAGTGCCAGCATCCGTGAGCGTGTCATCAAGGCACGAGAGATACAAGCCGAGCGATACAAGGACTACAAGGGTATCCACTGCAATGCCCAGATGAGCGAGCGCATGATTCACCTCTTCGCCGAGCCCGACGAGACTGGCATGGATATGCTTCGCATGGCGATGGAGCGTCTCTCCCTCTCCGCCCGTGCCTACAGTCGCATCCTGAAGGTCGCCCGCACCATCGCCGACTTGGCAGGCTGCGAGCAAGTAGAACCCATGCACCTCGCCGAAGCCATCGGATACCGAACGCTGGATAGAGGCGATTGGGCGGAGAGAGGGCATATATAAGGGCGGAATCATGATTTCCCAAAACATATATGCCTCTTTATTGCATAATTCAAAAATAAATCGTAACTTTGCAACATTTAGATGAAGCAATATAAAACCAGATCCATTTATGAGTAACGACCAACCTAACATGATCATATATCGGACAGCAGACGGCAAATCGTCTGTTGCCCTTTTTGCCAAAGATGGCAAGATTTGGCTAAGCCAACAACAGATGGCAGAACTTTTTGCCACCTCCAAACAGGTCATCAGTCATCACATACTTAACATACTAAAAGAGAACGAGTTAAATGAAATTTCAGTTGTCAAACAATATTTGACAACTGCTGCTGATGGCAAGAATTACAACGTAGTTTTCACTCAGCAGCGACTATGTGAAAGAAGACAAAGCCACCCAAATGTTCTTTGCAGAAACTCAAAATAAACTTCTCTATGCTATCACTCATCAGACTGCAGCAGAACTAATCGTTACTAGGGCTGACATCAACAAGCCTAACATGGGTCTCACCACATGGAAAGGGAGCATAGTCAGAAAGGGCGATGTCATCACTGCCAAGAATTACCTTCTGAAAGACGAGATTGATGACTTGAATCGCCTCGTAGATATTTTTCTGACGAGTGCAGAAATGCGAGTAAAGGAACGCCGAGACCTCACTTTGGACTATTGGCGTAACAATGTTGACGCTCTTCTCACTTTCCAAGGGAAAGATATCCTTCAAGGCAAAGGAGAAGTATCCAATGCCTCAATGGAGTCCATCGCTCATAAAGTATATGATGAATTCAACACCAAACGCAAGCAGCTAGAAGCCAAGCAAGCAGATGCTGATGATTTAAAGATGCTAGAAGACATCGAAAATCAAATCAAAGGAAAATCATAGACTTCCCTTGCGACCAAGGCCGATAACTACGACAACCAACTTGCTAGCGTCCTAGCGCAAAGCCCGACGAAGCCCACTGCATACTATAAAATACAACTTATATTCAGTTGCGCCTAACTTGCATTTCATCAAATCTAACTTGGATTCCATGAAATATAAGTTAGGCGCAATAGTATGCAGTGGACTGCTTCTGGTTTTATGCTAGGGCGTTGAAGATTTGGTGCTAGGCAGAGGAAAGGTTTATACTTAGGAGCGTAAGCTTCTTGTGCTAGGGATATGAATGCCACCTTATCCATAAAAGAATCCACCACTCATCTTACAAAATGTAAGCAATTTTGGCTGCAAGTATCGTTTTTCACCCACTTGCAGCCAAAACTCTAATGATTCGAGCATCTTTTCGCTCTCTACGATAGTGGTCAAAACCACGAGTCCTTCTTCACGACATAATATCTCGTAGGGAATGCCACAGCGAAAATCAAGGCGAAAATCAATACGGCAACGATTCCGATAAGGATATAGGCTATCACAACGCAAACCAGGTAAATAGCAGCAATACTGAACAACGAATAAGCCATCATCCATAGTGCCGTCTTCTTACCATACTGCTTTTTGTCTTTCCTATATCTATACCAAAGAGTGAGGCTAGGCATTGCTGCCGTGAGGATGATACCAAGCATAGCCAAAAGAATCTGCCAAGTACTTTCTGAATCCACCACTGATGCTGCATATCCAAATACCAAGGTAGATGCCACCGTTCCCAATGCGGCGAGCACAGGAGCTATCAGCAACTTGTTGAATCGCTTGGCTGGTATCACATCTCCTTCACATCTCTTATTAAACCATCGTGCCAAAGCCCCATAGTTAAATACATAGAAGAACGTAAACACAATGGCTACCAAGCCTAAGATGCCCCCCAATATTCCCAAGATGAACAGAGCTATCATGAGGGGTATTCCTCCATCTTCAAACTTTTCACTTATTGGATCGGCAGCATCTTGGGCTGTCACCTGGACAGAATCCTTTTTGTTGGAAGCCTCTACATTTTGGTTGACAGGCTGACCAGTAGGCTCTGTGGTGGTTTCCTCCACTTCTTGTGGGGCAACCGATTCTCCTTCCTCAACATCCTCGTCAGAATCTGGCTCCGGCTCAAATCTTTGGCAGCAGTTAGAAGACACGTAGGCAGTCTTGCCCTTGTAGAGGAACTTGATCATGTCGCCATCCATACCTTCCTCCTCGAAGGTATCCCCTTGATGCATCATGCCCAACTTATTCAGGTAATTGGGCGAATCCCACACGGTCAAGTCGGCATCGGTTACCTCCCACATATCACCTTTCTCGGCAAAACAAGCCAAGGAAAGAAATGCGAAAATAAAAAACAAAAGAAATCTCATGCACTTCATAAGCCTTGCTCCTTATTATTTTACTGTACGCTTGATAGTCCACTTGGAGCTATAAGTCTTTTGGTTAGACCTATACGCATCCACAACAGCTACTACTTCTGCCTCTGTCAGCTTAGAATAGGTAACTTTCACTGTGTACGGAGTACCTTCATCTACACTAAGATACTCTTTCACCAAGTTCTCGGTACGTTTGCCCAACTTTCCTCCTACTGCCAGCAGCTCTAGCACCTCTCCATTGGTACCCTCAAAGAACTCCTCGTCCATAATCAACAAGTGATTCAAGTCCAAAGTCGCAAAAGGATTGCGCGAGCTACCATCGTATGTGAAGGAAGAGGTGACATTAAATTTAGGACATCTCACCTGGGACAGATTGCCATTTTGCCAATCGAAATAATGGATGTTCCAATCATCTGTTCCGTCATCCCCAATATCATTATAACGCATTTCTTTCAACGTGCCATCTGTGTCATAAGAGAGTTCGAATGGACGTTCACCATTCATCCATGACTTGCGGATGGAGCCACCTTTCACTCTGCCATTCTCAACATTGGCTTTATGCGTTGCAGTCGTCACTTCAGACTTGCCCGAGGGATAGTATTCTTCGCGATAAGTCATAGTTGTCGTGATGATATTAGTATAAGCCAGTTCTGCCTCTGTTATATTGTCACAATAAGAATCGGCAGGACTACCTACAGGACTATCTATTTCATCACGTGACACAGCTTTGGCACGCATTATGTTTCCCTTCGCAAATTCAAACCTCATCGTTTTCGTACCATCGTCCTCAACATGAGAGCCAGAGACAACAGAGTTTTCGACCGTAATCTCATAAACTTCCGAAACTGCCACAGAACCAGGATTATCTGGACTCTCAGGAGAATCAGGGTTTTCGGGATTGTCTGGATTGTTTGGGTCATTAGGTCCATCGTCACCACCGCATGATGTCATCACAAAGAAGAATGCGGTAAGAACAGAAACAAAAATCAAAAAGCTTTTCTTTCTCATAAAATATAGCATTAAGTATTACTAAAAAATGATTAAACTCTTCACAAAGATAGCGACAAATATCAGCATGATGGTGCGACTTGTGCCTAAAAATCGGATTTTTCCTCGATTTCCACGGAATACCGCCGCATACTACCAATGGTTTTCCGTAGGCACATAGTCTCATTTTCGAAAAAACGACACTTGCCATAAACTTTAACAGAAGAAAAAGAGTGTCTTCAGATTATTTTTCATATCTTTGCACGGACAACCATTCATCGCAAAAGCAAATGAAGCAAATGATACATCATAGACAATACACTATTTTTACATATTTTTTCCTTCTTCTATCCACCATCGCCTTTCTTTCCGCTTGCCAACAAGACAAAGGGGAAGACGAGAAACGAGCATATTCCTTGTTCATAGAAGCCACCAACTACAATGCCGGAGGCGAGAAGGAAAAGGCCATCCACCTCATAGACAGCGCACTCCAGATGGACTGCGCCGACACCACACGCAGTTGGCTTACCAGCGAGAAGATGACCGCATACACAGACTTGGGAAAGATGAGAGAGGCCATTGCCATCGGAAAGGAAGGCATCCCGTTTGCCGAAAAGATAAAAGACGACGACGGCATGCTTGCGATGTGTGGTGCCATGGGCATCTGCTATCGCAGAATAGGCGAACTGGACTCCTCACTCACCTATTACAAAAAGGGCATCCATAAAGCAATCCAAAGCGAGAATGCAGAATATGAGATTTACCTCTACAACTGTATCTCTGTACTTTTCAACGAACAGAAGAGATACAAAGAAGCCATAGAGTACTCCGACAAGGCTGAATCAAAAGCCATTGCCACCAACGATACCATCGAGCGACTGTCTGCACACGCCAACAAGGCAGCCATCTTCATGCGACAAGGCGAATTTCAGAAATGCGTCAACACTCTGACACCGATATGGAGTATGGTAAAGCAAGCCAACTATAACGTGTTGATGCTCAAATATCTTTCCCCACTACTCAAATCATATTTGCAACTGGGCAAGACTGACTCCATCGCCCTCTACCTGCCATACGCCGATGAAGCCAGCCGCAGTCTCGCCGCTACGAGCAATGGCGTGCTGGGCATACTGGAAATCAAGGCTGACCTACTGGGGCAACAGAAGAAATACGCTGAGCAATGGGCACTGCTCGACAGCATCGCCAAACTATCGTCCACCAACCAGGCGATGCCTAAGGACAAACTCCTCGCCACGAAAGCCAAGTGTCTTCACAATATGGGAAAATCAGCTCAAGCATATCAAACCATGCACGAGGCTTACCTACAGAGCGACTCCCTCAAACAAAGCGACATCGACAAGCAACTAAGCGAGTTCAACGTCAAGTACAAGACCTTGGAGAAAGAGATGCAAATCGAGAAGATGAGCCACGAGCAGAGTTTGCTCTACATTCGTATTCTATGGCTCATCTTGGCACTCATCATACTATTGATAGCCATCCTCGCCATCCTATACCGCAAGAAACTGGACAAGCAACGTGCCGAATTGTCTGAAAAGACCTCTTACATCAATGGTGTGGAGAACGAGCGCAAGCGTCTTGCCAAGGAATTGCACGATGGCGTATGCAACGACATCCTGGCAGTTAACATTATGATGCAAACCAACAGGGAGGAAGCTGAAAGATTGCTCAAGAACGTGGGGCATAACGTTCGCCACCTGTCACATGAACTGATACCACCAAGATTTGACAACACATCGCTCACAGAGTTGGTCGAAATCTATTGCCAGTCGGTAACTGCCGAAGATGGAACCATCGTCAAGCCATTCATCAGCACCTCTTTCAAGAAACTGACCATCCCTAGCGACAAGGCTCTTGAAATCTATCGCATCATCCAGGAATGCGTGTCCAACGCCATCAAGTATGGTTACAGCAAGATGATCAGCGTCGTACTTGATACCATCGGAACCCAAGGTGTCATATCCGTCACCAACGACTTGTCACCCGTTCATCCTATTACCCAAAGCAAGTCTGGCATCGGGAAAGACACCCTGAAGTTGAGAACCGATGCGCTGCAAGCTGAGCTACAAGTAAGAAATACGGACGAAGAGTATCAAGTAGAAATCAAGTATCAACTATAAGCAATGAGCTTTGGCTCATGAAAGGCTGCATTCAATTAGTATCATCATGAAAATAAGCAAAAGCATTCTCGTCGTTGACGACCATCCTATCGTATTGGCAGGTTTGCGAACACTCATCTCGCAAGATGGTCTATACACCAAGATACAATGTGCTTCCGACCTTCCATCTGCAAGGGAAATCATCAACCAAGAGAACATAGACACCGCCATCATCGACTTAGAACTAAGCAATGACAATGGTTTGGAACTCATCAAGCTACTCCACCAGGAGCATCCTAAGACTAAGATTGTGGTTTATACGATGCACCAAGAAATATGGACGATAAGGCAACTGATGAATGAAGACGTAGATGCCATCGTATTAAAAAATGAAAATCCACAAGAGCTGCTCACTGCCCTGCACAAGATAGAGGATGGGAAGGGGTATTACAGCCAACAGTTTGTCAGGCTCATCAACCTGCAGAATACTAGACAAGTCAACCTATCCAGTAGAGAGTTGGAAGTCTTGGAATATATTTCTGATGGACATTCCACCAATGCCATTGCCCAAGAGTTGAACATCAGCGCCAACACCGTAGAGTTTCATCGTCACAACCTGATGAGCAAGTTGCATGTGAACAATGTGGCTCAGATGGTGAAAAAGGCGATGCAGATGGGGCTGGAGTTCATCATGGGATAATTAAGTCCGTATAGCTAAATATTTCCTACGGAAAACTTCCTCATTTCCAACATTTTTTGTAATTTTGCACCCAAATAATAAAATATATTAGCTAATATGGAACAAAAGAACTTTAAACGTACCACCGTGACGGCTGCTTTGCCTTACGCCAACGGTGGTGTGCATATCGGTCACTTGGCAGGTGTCTATGTGCCAGCCGATATCTATGTTCGCTATCTCCGCCTCAAGAAGCAAGACGTTGTCTTCATCGGCGGTAGCGATGAGCACGGCGTGCCTGTCACCATCCGTGCCAAGAAGGAAGGTATCACCGTACAGGAGGTAGTAGATCGCTATCATAACATCATCAAGAAGTCATTTGAGGAGTTCGGCATTTCTTTCGACATCTATAGCCGCACTACTTCAAAGATTCACCATCAGTTTGCCTCTGACTTCTTCCGTACCCTCTACGACAAGGGCGTATTGGAGGAGAAGGTTGAGGAGCAGTTCTGCGATGAGGTAACAGGCGAGTTCCTCACCGACCGCAACATCGTGGGTACTTGTCCTCGTTGTGGCGCAGAGGGTGCTTATGGCGACCAGTGCGAGAAGTGTGGTGCAACTCTCTCTCCTGAGGAGTTGATCAACCCAACCAACAAAAACAACCCTGGACATGGACTCATCAAGAAGCCTACCAAGAACTGGTATCTCCCACTGGGCAAGTACCAAGACTGGTTGAAGCAGTGGATTCTCGAAGAGCACAAGGAATGGCGTCCTAACGTATATGGTCAGTGCAAGAGCTGGCTCGACATGGACTTACAGCCTCGTGCGATGACCCGCGACTTGGATTGGGGTATTCCTGTTCCTGTAGAGGGAGCGGAAGGCAAGGTGCTCTACGTTTGGTTTGACGCACCTATCGGATATATCTCCAACACCAAGGAGCTTTGCGATGCTCACCCTGAGAAGTGGGGTACTTGGCAGAAGTGGTGGCAAGACCCTGAGACACGCCTTGTTCATTTCATCGGAAAGGACAACATCGTGTTCCACTGCATCATCTTCCCTACCATGCTGAAGGCTCACGGCGACTATATCTTGCCAGACAATGTACCTGCCAACGAGTTCTTAAACTTGGAGGACGACAAGATTTCCACCTCTCGCAACTGGGCAGTTTGGTTGCATGAGTATCTCGTAGATATGCCTGGCAAGCAGGATGTATTGCGCTATGTATTGACTGCCAACGCACCTGAGACCAAGGACAACAACTTCACTTGGAAGGACTTCCAGGAGCGCAACAACTCTGAGTTGGTTGCCATCTATGGTAACTTCGTCAATCGTGCCCTCCAATTGACCAAGAAGTATTGGAACGGTGTCGTTCCTGCTTGTGGTGAGTTGCAGGAGGTAGATAAGAAGGCCATCGCTGAGTTCAAGGACGTGAAGGAGAAGGTAGAGCAGTTCCTCGATGTCTTCAAGTTCCGTGAGGCTCAGAAGGAAGCCATGAACTTGGCACGTATCGGTAATAAGTATATCACAGAGTGCGAGCCTTGGAAGGTTTGGAAGACCGACCCTAAGCGTGTGGAGACCATCTTGAACATCTCCCTCCAGTTGGTAGCCAACCTGGCCATCGCCTTCGAGCCATTCTTGCCATTCTCTTCAGAGAAGCTCCGCAAGATGA
>ERZ1034984.3801-NODE-3801-length-10485-cov-3.887728_pt1 | contig 10485 bp, 7 predicted proteins | sample MGYA00520589_ERZ1034984 | MGnify/ENA primary metagenome ERZ1034984 (study PRJEB33766, sample SAMN09781790) | gut metagenome | biome: gut microbiome | host: Homo sapiens | place: Madagascar | study: EMG produced TPA metagenomics assembly of the PRJNA485056 data... | reverse complement strand
TACGGACGGGGCGTCCGTTGAAAATATAAAACCCGTTTATCAATACCTCTATAAGAAAGGGATTATCACTACAAAAACAGTCTGGATGTATTCTCCGAGAGATTATTTTCCGGGTGACAGCATGGAGAACGAAGCTTATCGGGATTATGTGGTCGGACTGCAAAAGCAGGGCTATGAGATTGCGCTGCATGACGCAGGATCGGGGCGGTTTTCGGGTGCGGAAATTAAAAATGCCTTAGAGGAGTTTCGGGAGATTTTCGGGAGCTATCCGAAAATGCAGATTAATCACGGGGATAATCCGAGCAGCATTTATTGGTGCGGCAAACGGTTTTCGCCGTTATTGGCGCGTCTTTATAACTTCTATAAAAAGAAAAAGGGCGCGTTCGTGGAATCGGAGGGCGATATGCCGGGAAAGCCTGCTTTTTGGGGCGATGCTTGTAAGGCGCATATCCGATATATCCGAAACCGCGTCTATGGGAAATTGAATCTGCTCAAGTGTGACCCATATACGCCGTATCGGGAAAAGCAAAAGGACGCTTATTCGAATTATTGGTTTAGTTCGAGTGACGCTATGACGGCAGATTTGTTTGTACAGTTGTTGTCAAAGAGAAATATCGACAGACTGGTGCAGCAGGGGGGCTGCGCGATTGTTTACACACATTTCGGCTATGGATTTGTGGATGAAAAGACAAAAAAGCTCCGAAACGATGTCAAGGAGGTCTTGGACTATCTTGCGGAGCAGGACGGATGGTTTGCACCGGCGTCTGAAATTTTGGATACTTTATTGGAACAAAAACATGGAAATGAATATTTGTCCTCCCGGAAGAGTCTGAAACTCGATATTCGGTGGCTTGCGGAACGGGTTTATAGGAGATTGAAATCCAAGGTTTAAGCGAATTCGGGAGATTGGAGAGAGGGGTGGAGTATGAAAGAATACAAATTCAATAAAATCCTGGAACGGTACAGCGATACATTATGGGTATATGATTTACATAAGGAGCAAATTTATATTTATCATGATACTTTATTTCCGGATATGGTCGGTCACTGGTATGATCCGGACGAGCTGACAACGCTTTATGAGGGGCATCTGTTTAAAGCGGATCTGGACGTATGGGAACAGTATCTGACAAAAGAAGCGCTGAACAGTTTTGGGGATGCCGATACAGAGCATGCAGAGTTTGAACTGCGGTTTAAATTTGAGGGGACGATACCGCGGTGGTATCACGTTCACCTTGACCGGCTGAATGACCATCAGCTGAGCATTTCGGATCGGAATATTTATAATGACATCAAAGAAATGTCCTTGCGAAGCACTGCGGAAAATGTTTTTGATAATATCTTTTATGTGGATATTGAGAGCAAAAACTATATCATTCATCTGGCAAATCCGGTTGTTACGCCGCCGGGGGAATGTGTGGATTATGAAGTGATGATGGAGCGGTTTATCCGGTTGTATACGGTTGAAGAAGAAATGGAAATGCTGATTGAGCGCACAAAGCTTGCACATGTAATCAGAATGTTGGAAAAACGGGATATTTACACCATTTATGTGACGCTGCACAACAAAAAAGGACAATTGGAATATAAAAAGCTGGTATTTTCTTATCTGGATGACAGTAAGAAGATTTTGACCTTGGTAAGGCTTGATGTAAGCGATCTGGTCAGCGAATACGAACATAAGCTGAGACAATATAAAAATGCGTCTTATCGCGATTCTTTGACGGGGGCGTATAACCGAAAATATTTTGATGACAAAATGAAAAATCTCACACTTGACGCAGGCGTGGCTGTTATTGATGTGGATGATTTTAAGCTTTGCAACGATATGTTCGGACATGCTGTCGGGGATGAGGCGTTGACGGCAATTGTGCATACGATTCATACCAATATTTCAAAGCATGATCTTTTGATTCGGTCTGGCGGCGATGAATTTTTTCTGGTAATTCCCCGAATTACCGAGGAGGCTTTGAATGAAAAGCTCAAGCAAATTCAGTGGCGGGCGAGCGAAATCGTATTGCCGCAGCATCCGGAAGTGCGGCTTTCCATCAGCGTGGGCGGTGTTTTGATGCATGGCAATACCTTTGAAGAGGCGATCAATCAGGCGGATCGGCTGATGTATCAGGCAAAAAATCAAAAAAATATGGTGGTGACTCCTAACGCGGCAGGGCGCAGAAACGGACAGGACAGCGAAAGATTTAACCCTGAGGAGATGAAGCAGCAGGTTTTGATTGTGGATGATTCGGAAATCAACCGTGAGATTTTAGCATCCATGCTTTCGGATGATTTTGAGATCCTGATGGCAACCAATGGCAAGGAATGTATTGATATGATTCGGGAACACGGTACGGCGATTTCAATTATTTTGCTGGATATTATTATGCCTGTAATGGACGGCTTTGAAGTGCTGTCCTATATGAACCGCCATGGGTTGATTGATGATATTCCGATTGTGATGATTTCGGGGGCGGATTCGGATTCCTATATCCGGCAGGCGTATAGCTTGGGTGCGTCGGATTACATTAGCCGTCCGTTTGATTCCAAGGTGGTTTATCGCCGTGTGTTCAATATCATAAAGCTGTATTCAAAGCAAAGACGACTCATTTCGATTGTGAGTGAGCAGGCGCGGGAAAAGGAAAAGAATAATCGAATGATGATTGATATTTTCAGTCAGATTGTTGAGTTTCGAAACGGCGAAAGCGGAATGCATGTTTTGCGTGTGAATACGCTCACGGCGATGATTCTGGAAAGTCTGCTGAAAAAAACCGACAGATACAATCTTTCGTGGGCGGATTGTTCCTTTATTGCGACAGCTTCTGCGCTGCATGACATTGGGAAAATGAGAATAGACCCCGCCATTTTGAATAAAAAAGGAAAGCTGACCGATGAAGAATTTGAGATTATGAAAACGCATACGATTCTGGGGGCGGAGATGCTGGAGGAGTTGGACATGTATAAGAATGAAAAGCTCGTTAAAACTGCAATCGAGATTTGCAGATGGCATCATGAGCGATATGACGGAAACGGGTATCCCGATGGCTTAAAGGGGGATGAGATCCCGATCAGCGCACAGGTAGTGGCATTGGCGGATGTGTATGATGCATTGGTGAGTAAGCGCGTCTATAAAGAGGTTTATGCACATGATAAGGCAGTTCAGATGATTTTTGACGGAGAATGCGGAAGCTTTAATCCAATTTTGCTGGAGTGCTTTGAAGAACTTTCCGACAGGATTCAGCATGAGATTTCCGAACAGAAAGTATGGAGATAGTGCATATGAAGAATAGAGTAATTGCTGTGATTTTGAGCATTTTTACGATTTTGACTTTTTGCGGCTGTGATCGCCGGGAGGAAAGGGTATATCCGGAACCGAAAGGCGTTCTGGTGATCGGCAGTGATGAATATGAGCCGTATAATTATATGAATAATAACGGGGAATACATCGGAATTGACGTTGATATTGCAAGAGAGGCTTGCAGACGTATGGGATATACCGCAGAATTTAAGAAAATCAAATGGAATGAGAAAAATCGTTATCTTGAGGATGGCACGGTGGATTGTACATGGGGCTGTTTTACGATGAACGGCCGGGAGGATGATTATCTCTGGGCGGGCCCATATTTGCACAGCAATCAAGTGGTTATCGTTCGTGCAAGCAGTGATATTTACAAGCTGAAGGATTTGGAAGGCAAGATGGTTGCAATTCAATCCAGTACAAAGCCGGAGCAGATCTTTTTGCAGCGTGAGGATGAAAAGATTCCTAAGGTGAAAAAGTTATATTGCTTTGCAAGCATATCCGAAGCAGTTGCCGCTTTCAAAAAGGGATATGTTGACGCCTGTGCAGGGCATGAGCTGGCATTGCAAGTCCTTATTCGAAGCTCGGACGAAGCTTATCGTATTCTGGACGAGTCCCTGATGAAAGCCGATTTGGGCGTGGCGTTCTTGAAGAATCACGATCCTGAAGTCGTTGAAAAACTAAACGAAGTTCTCAAAGAAATGCAGGCGGATGGCACGATTTCTTCCATATTGCAAGAGTATAATGCAGATTCCGGAAAAAGATAGGGGGTCGATTGATCTTGAGCTTTCGAATAAAAAAAACAATGAATCGATTCCTTGTTGCAGCGATTCTGCTGGGATTCGTATTAACGGGTTCAACCTGGGCGATCGGTAATCGAGCGGACTTCAGAAATATCAATCAAGAAATGAACAAAACGTTAGAGGATATGAAGCGGCAGTGTATCAGCTATGATGAAATCGTTTCGGCGGATAAAGCGAAGAGTCTGATTCGGGTTACGGAGCAGGCTATGGAGATCGAAACGAATTTAAGGCGGGATCCGGAACTGTTCAGTGAGGATTATTTGCGAGAGTACATTGATAATCAGAGAATTTCGGGTGTTATGATTCTGAATGATAAGCTGGAGCTGGAACTTGAGTGCCGGAATCGGGATGTAGGCTATTCTGATTTTGAAGATGAAATCAGAAGCGGTGCGGTAAGCGATATTCCGGAGCATCCTGAGAAAATTTATGCGGAGCGAATCATGCGGCAGGGGAGCTATTACGATATTGCGATGGTTGCCCGAACAGATCGGAAAGGAATCATATGCTGTTACCGATACCAGGACGCAGAGGTAACAGCGCTGAATCTGGCTTCAATCGAGAATCTGATTGCCGGATATAAAATCGAAAAAGGCGGAATCGTCTATGTTGTTTATGACGATATTATTCACGGCAGTAACAGTGAACATATGCGCGGAAAAAAGGCGGCGGAGACACCGGTGATTCAGGAACTTGACAATTGTGCCAACAGCAGCAAGCCGGTTCGGCTCAAAGACGGAAAGAATATCTTTTACGGAAAAAAGGCAAAATACAGCGTATATAGCCTATATATCTACTATCCGCTTGACCAGGTGTTTGAAACCAGCCGCCGGCTTACGGCTTCGAGCGTGGGAGTTTATTTAGTATTGTGCATGCTGGTATATATTTTGCAAAATCGTGAGGAGAAACGGCATCTACTGGCATTAGACCGGCAAATGGGAATCACCCGTGCGATCAGCGGAATTTACGTAGTGAGTATGCTGATCCGATTGCAGGAAGATCGGTTCACCGCCATACAAACACCCCGAAGTATTCGGGAATGGGTGAATGAGGACGGAATGACCGCAAGGCAGTTGATGGAAAAGATCAGCAACAGTCTGATTGATCCGAGGTATCAGCAGATCTACAGGGATTTTACTGATTTGTCCACGATCAGCGAGCGACTGTCGGGGAAGAAGTATATTGAGTCGGTTTACTGCACCAAAGCAGGGGTGTGGCTGCGTGATCTGATGATTCCGTATGAGCAATCCGAGCAAGGTGAGATTCAGTCGGTGATTCTGGTTACGAGAAACATTGATGAGCAGAAGCGGCTCGAACTGGAGTATCAGGAAAAGCTGAAAGAAGCAACGGAAGAGGCAGTGAACGCAAATCAAGCAAAGACGGATTTTCTGCGCCAGATGAGCCATGATGTCCGCACGCCGATTAATGTAATTATGGGTATGGTGGAAATCGGCAACAAGCATCCGGAGGATATGAAGCGACAGCAATATTGCCGTGAAAAGGTTTTGGTAGCGGCGGCGATGCTGTTGGATTTGGTGAATGATGTGCTGTTTATCAACAAGCTGGATTCTGTGGGTGTTATGCTGGAGGAACAACCGTTTGATCTGCGGATGGTTTTGGGGGAGATTTATTCCTTAGTTGACCTTCAAGCCCAGGAAAAGAATATTGATTTGCAGCTTATTCCGCTTAAGACGCAGCATGCGCATTTGATCGGAAGTCATGTTCATTTCCGGCAGATTATAATGAATATTATGACAAATGCTGTAAAGTATACACCGAAGCATGGAAAGATTATGGTTTCTTGTGAGGAAGCATCCTTTGATGATGAGAAATCGCTGCTCCGGTTTGTGTGTGCGGATACGGGCATCGGCATGAGCACTGAGTTTCAGCGGCGGATGTTCGAGCCGTTTGCGCAGGAGCAAAACGGTATTAAGGCGAAATATAACGGCGTAGGATTAGGACTGGCGATTGTCAAAAAACTTGTGACAACGATGCAAGGCACGATTCAGGTGGTCAGTGAAAAGAATCAGGGAACGACGTTTACGATTGAGCTGCCGTTTAAGATCAATCATTCAGAGAATCAGCTGAGTCAAATCCCAAAAAAGACAGAGGAATTTTCTTTGGACGGTATCTCTGTTTTACTGGTGGAGGACAATAAGCTGAATATGGAGATTGCCGAGTTTATTCTTGAGGAACGCGGCATGAAAGTTACAAAAGCATGGAACGGAGCACAGGCGGTAGAAGTATGGAATCAGTCCGAACCGGGAGATTTTGACATCATTTTGATGGATTTGATGATGCCGGAGATGAATGGCTTTGAGGCTGCGCGCGAGATATTGGCAACGGAACGGCCAGATGCCACAACGATCCCGATTATCGCGATGTCAGCGAATGTCTTTAAGGAGGATGTTGAGGCATGCAAAGAAGCCGGGATGAAGGATCATATTGCGAAACCGTTGGATATACAGCGTATTTTAAATATCATTGAAAAATATGTGAAGAAATAGGTTTGAAAGGGATAAAACTACTTGCGGCGCTGCCCCGAAAGCTTCATCGGGCAGCGTGATAAAATGATTTTTTTTGACTTTTTGGAGGGAAAGCATCAATATGACGATGAGAGAGTTGTACGGACAAATCGGCGGCGATTATCAAGATGTTGTACGGCGATTTGGCAGTGAGATGATAACGAAACGTTTTGTTATAAAATTTTTACAGGATAACAGCTTTGAAATGCTGGGAAATGCAGTACATCATTGTGATATAAAGGGAGCGTTTCAAGCGGCGCATACGTTAAAGGGAGTTTGTCTGAATCTGGGGTTTGGTGATTTATACCAGGTCAGTGCGGATGTAACGGAGAAGCTGCGCGAGGGCGATTTTGACGGTGGAAAGCAGCTTTATAATGTGGTCGAGGAGCAATATGTAAAGCTGATTCATCTGATACAAGGTCTGGACGATTGAAGTCTGAACGGTTGACGGATTCAGAGTTTTGTGGTATAATATACCGAGTTAAAGAAAGGAAGTTATCAATATGAATCAGCAGGCAATACGGCTTTCACCGGCGTTCAAGGATTATCTTTGGGGCGGTACAAAGTTGAAAGAAAAATACAATAAACATTCCGATTTGGAAAAAGTGGCAGAGAGCTGGGAGCTTTCCACGCATAAGGACGGTCCGAGCATTGTCAGCGGCGGAGAATTTGACGGATTGACGATGAATGAATATCTGGAAAAGAACGCAGGCTGCATTGGGGCGCGGGCGGAAAAATTTGAATATTTTCCGATTTTGATTAAGTTTATTGACGCATTGGATAATCTTTCGGTTCAGGTGCATCCGGATGATGAATATGCACTGCGCGTCGAGGGCGAATATGGCAAAACGGAAATGTGGTATGTTCTGGAGGCGGACAAGGGTGCATCTTTGTATTACGGTGTAAAAAAGGAAATCAGCCGTGAAGAGCTGAAAGAACGGATTGAAAATAATACGCTGCTGGAGGTTTTAAACGCAGTTCCGGTGCATACGGGCGATGTATTCTTTATTCCGTCGGGAACGATTCATGCAATCGGCAAGGGAATTGTTCTGTGCGAAATTCAGCAAAATTCCAATACGACATATCGCGTCTATGATTATGACCGCCGTGATAAAAACGGGAATCCGCGTGAATTACATATTGCCAAGGCGTTGGAGGTTGCAACCTTGACTCCTTCTCCGGCAACTCCTGTCGATCATTCCGGCGGCAACGATATTGTGTTGGCGTCTTGTAAATACTTTACGGTCAGACGCTTGCTTCCCAAAGACGGTATGAAGGTTTCGATTACGGATCAATGCTTCCATTCGTTGATTATAACCGATGGCAGCGGAACGCTGACTTTAAACGGTGAAACGATGAACCTCCAAAAGGGGGACAGTATTTTTATCCCGGCACAAAACGGAGAATACACACTGCAAGGCGATTGCAATGTTGTATTGTCTTATGTTTGATTTGAGGACAATAAAATAAATAGGGACACTAAAATTAAATAAGGGGACAGTAAAAGTGGCAAGGCATAAAAAGTGCAATGCCGCTTTTTTAATGAATCTTTTAGAAAACGCTTTACTTTAGCGTGTGAAAGTGGTATAATAGGAGAGAATGAAAAAGTGAGAAATACCGCTGTTGGCGGCAGGGGAGAATGTTATGGAGAAATTAAAGAATGAGCATCTGGACGCGTTGTTTCGGGCGATTTTACAATTGCAAACCGTTGAGGAATGTTATAGCTTTTTTACGGATCTTTGCACGGTGTCGGAGCTGAAATCGCTTTCGCAGCGGCTTGAGGTAGCGGTTATGCTCAAGAATAAGCAGGTATATAATGAAATTGCGGCGAAAACGGGGGCGTCCACGGCAACGATCAGCCGTGTGAATCGGTGTATCAATTACGGCGAAAATGGGTATAATATGGTAATCGAGCGAATGAAAAACGGAAGTGACGCGCCGACAAAATCGGAGGAATAGAGTATGCAGGCATATTCGGAATTTGCGCGGATCTATGATCGGCTGATGCATGGGGACATTGATTATGAGCGGTATGCGGATTATATTGAAAATTTGTTTATTCTGAACGATCGGAATCCAGATTTGGTCTGTGATTTGGCATGCGGTACGGGGAATATGACGATTCCTTTGGCGAAAAGGGGATATAATATGACCGGAGCGGATCTTTCGGCGGATATGCTCAATATCGCGCGTGAGAAAAGCATGGGCTTGGATATTCTGTATTTGAACCAATCCATTACAAGTCTGGACTTGTACGGCTCGATGGGGGCGTTTCTGTGCGTTATTGACGGGTTTAATTATATGATCTCTCCGGCGGCGCTGGAGAAAGCGCTGCGGCGAATCAAGACGTGCTTTATGGATCCGGACGGGATTTTGATTTTTGATGTCAGTTCGCGGTATAAGCTCAAAAATATTGTGGGCGGAAATACGTTTATTTATTCGGAAAAAGATATTTTTTATTCGTGGCGGAATCGGTATCTGGAAAAGCATAATTTGTCGGACATGCTGCTTGACTTTTTTGTTCGGGACGGAAAGGATTACCGACGCTTTGAGGAGCGGCATTTGCAGCGTGCGTGGAGCGAGGAGGAGCTGCGCTTTCTGCTGCGGCGTGCCGGATTTACGGAAATCCATACATATGGTTATATGACATTTGAGCCGCCGGCGGAGGATTGTGAACGGATTGTGTTTACGGCGGTTTAAATAAGAGAAAATCAATGACAATATACACAAAAAACACCGTAAAAGCTTGCATTTTTGACCTTTTTGTGGTATAATTGGTTCATATGGCTTTGATTTTTACGTTATCCCCTGTCTGCCCGCGGACAGGGCAGTGATGCGTAGTTTAATTTTATGCGGGCAGAAAGGTTATGGATATTTTTATGGCGAAAAAATCCAAGGAACTTGAGCTGAATATGGAGGCAATCCAGAATCAGAAAATTATTGATGTAGATTTGAACCGTGAAATGAAAAATTCCTACATCAACTACGCGATGAGCGTTATTGTAAGCCGTGCGCTGCCGGATGTGCGCGACGGTATGAAGCCGGTACATCGTCGTATTTTGTACGATATGTACGAGGCGAATCTTGTATATGAGAATGATTTCCGAAAGTCCGCCACTACGGTCGGTGACGTGCTCGGTAAATATCATCCGCACGGCGACGCATCGGTTTATGATGCATTGGTGCGTTTGGCACAGGATTTCTCCTTGCGTTATCCGCTGGTTCAGGGAAAGGGTAACTTTGGTTCGATTGATGGTGACCCTCCGGCGGCTTATCGTTATACCGAGGCGAAGATGTCGAAGATTGCGGCGTTGATGTTATCGGATATTGAAAAAGAAACCGTAGATTTTGTACCAAACTTTGATGATAAATTAAAAGAGCCGGATGTTCTTCCGTCCCGTTTCCCGAATTTGCTGGTAAACGGCTCCTCAGGTATTGCGGTCGGTATGGCAACGAATATTCCACCGCACAATTTAACAGAGGTTGTGGACGGTATTATTGCGGTCATAGATGATCCGATGATTACGATTGACGAGCTGATGAATTACATCCCCGGCCCGGATTTTCCGACCGGCGGCGTGATCATGGGCAAGAGCGGAATCCGCAGCGCCTATACCACGGGTCGCGGCAGAGTGATTTTACGTGCGAAGGCAGAGATTGAGGAGGACAGCAAGGGCAAGACGAGAATTGTTGTTTCCGAGATTCCGTATCAAGTCAACAAAGCGCGTTTGGAAAAGCATATTAATGAATTGGTTCGTGATGGAAAGATTGACGGGATTGCGTCCACACGGGACGAGTCCGCGGAGGAAATTCATTTTATTATCGAATTGAAGCGTGACGCGAATCCGAACGTTGTATTGAATAATTT
>ERZ1034984.3799-NODE-3799-length-10489-cov-6.762316_pt1 | contig 10489 bp, 7 predicted proteins | sample MGYA00520589_ERZ1034984 | MGnify/ENA primary metagenome ERZ1034984 (study PRJEB33766, sample SAMN09781790) | gut metagenome | biome: gut microbiome | host: Homo sapiens | place: Madagascar | study: EMG produced TPA metagenomics assembly of the PRJNA485056 data... | reverse complement strand
CTTTGTTAACAACCTTGTCTGTGATAGGTCACCAATACATTTTATGATATGGTGCAAACGCTTTTTTCACAACCTCAAAAAGTTCAGCCAAACGGCTGAACTTTTGTTTTCCATGAATAACTTTCAAAGAGCAGCCGCTGTCTGGAAAGCACTGTTTCTACGAGAGGCATTGGTCAGAATGTTCAGCTCCCGGTTTGCGTGGGGCTGGGTCGTGTTGGAGCCAGTGGTCAATATCCTCTGGCTGGTTTTGATCTTTACCGTCATCCGCGTGCGGCATATCGGTGGCATAGAAACGCCGCTCTGGATTGCCATCGGCATGCTGGTGTTCATGACGTTCAAACGCACGGTGTCTCAAGTCCAGAACGCCGTAGACGCCAACTCTGCATTGTTTGCCTATCGCCAAGTACGTCCGTCTGATGTTGCCTTGGTCCGCGCCGTGCTTGAAGGCGTCACCATGCTCGTCATCAGTACAGCGGTTTTTGCTGTGGGCGGAATTTTTGGCTGGATGGCCTTGCCTGCTGCGCCACTGCTGGTGCTGGAAGCCTTTTTGCTCGCCTGGTTGTGCGGCCTGGGCCTGGGTATGTGCTTTGCCGTACTCATCAAGCTGGTGCCAGAGCTGGAGCGCATCATTGGCTTCATCATGATGCCGCTGATGATGATCTCTGGCGTCCTCTTCCCTCTGTCTATGGTGCGGCAGCCTTATCTGGACTGGCTGCTTTACAACCCCCTCGCCCACGCCATTGAGGCTGCGCGCCTTGGCTTTGCACCTTACTACCATGCTGTCACCGGGCTAGACGTAGGCTATGCCTATGGCTGTGCACTGGTGTTGAACTTCATGGGGCTTGCCCTGTTTCGCCGTTATACCCAGCGCTTGGTGATGCAATGATTGAAGTGATTGACGTACATAAGCGCTATTTCACCGAGCATGGCATGGGCCCCTGGGTGCTCACCGGCGTGAACCTGAATATTCCCACCGGCTGTAGCGTGGGCCTGGTAGGTGGTAACGGGGCTGGTAAATCCACCTTGCTGCGCATTATTGGTGGCGTGGACTATCCCACCAAAGGTGAAGTGATTCGCCACTGCAATGTCTCCTGGCCCATGGGTTTTGGTGGCGGTATTCAGCACAGCCTCACCGGCCGCCAGAACGCCAAATTTGTCGCGCGCATTCATGGGCTGGAAGATGAGATTCCACGCATTGTGGAGCAGGTACAGGCCTTTGCCGAAATTGGTGAAGCCTTTGACCGCCCCGTGCGCACTTACTCCTCAGGCATGAAGTCACGCCTGCAGTTTGGCCTGTCGCTGGCTTTTGATTTTGATGTGTATATCTCAGACGAAGTGACAGCCACGGGTGATAAGCAATTTCAGCAAAAAGCCGCCAAGGCATTTAAAGACAAAGTGGGCAAAGCCAGCCTGATCATGGTCTCGCACAGCGAAAAAACGCTCAAAGACTTTTGCCAGGCAGGCATCTGGCTGCATAACGGCACAGCGCACTGGTTTGACCAGATTGACGATGCCATCCGCGCCTACCACGACAGCATCTCTCTTTCCCGATCATGACCATTGCCATTGCCTCCCTCACCACGCGCAGCCTGCAGTGGCTACGCAAAAAACCGCTGCGTGCAGTCACGGCCATTGCCTGCGCATGCAGTGCTATCTACTGGCTAGGCATTGCCTCAGACCGCTATGTGTCTGAATCGCGCCTCATCATTCAAAGCACCAATTTGCACAGCGGCAGCCAGATAGACCTGGGCAGCCTGATCTCTGGCGCCTCTGGCGGCAACCGTACCGACCAGCTGCTGCTGCGCGAGCACCTGCGCTCGCCAGACATGGCTGAAAAGCTCGACGAGCAACTGCACCTGCGCCAGCACTTTGCCGGGCAGGGCGACTGGTTCTCTCGCCTGTGGAGTGCAGAAGCAAGTGCGGAAAGCTTTTACGACTACTACCTGCGCCGCGTAGCCGTGGAGTTTGATGAGTTTGCAGGCGTGCTCGTGCTCAAGGCCCAGGCCTATGAGCCTGAAATTGCCCAGCGCATCAACCAGGCCCTGCTCAAAGAGGGGGAGCGCTTTATGAACCAGCTGGCCCATGCCATTGCGCAGGACCAGGTGGACTTTCTCTCGCAGCAAGTGCAGTTGCTGCATGACAAAGTGCAAAGCACCCGGCAGGAACTGCTGCGCTTTCAGGAAAGCAAGCGCCTGATATCGCCTGAAGCTGCCGCACAGGTGGTGGCCTCCATCATCGGCAACCTGCAAGGCCAGCTGGCAGACCTGCAAGCCCAGCGCAGCGCTTTGCAGGCCTATCTGGTGGAAGACCACCCCAACATCGTCTTGTTGAACCAGCGCATCAAAGCACTGGAAAAACAGATTGAGCAAGAACAGACCAAGCTGGCCGCCCCCGGCGGTAAGACCCTGAACCGCACGGCAGAAGCCTACGCCCAGCTGGAACTGCAGGCCCAGTTTGCGCTGGATATGTACAAAACCGCCATCACCGCGCTGGAGCAGGGCAGGCTGGAAGCCACCCGCACCCTGAAAAAAGTCTCGGTACTGCAGCAGCCCAATCTGCCTCAGGAGGCCACAGAGCCTCGCCGCCTGTACACCACCACCGTCTGGGTGGTAGTGATTTTGCTGGTTGCGGGCGTGATCAGCTTGCTGCTGGCCATTGTTCGTGACCACAAAGACTGAGGCGCAGCGTATGACCACTCGCACCATGAACAAGCTGACCAATAAAACTACTTTTTTTGTAGCTGCTAGCGCTGATAAAATCTTGCATTCACATACATTTCACCCGCAAAGCGGCATTGCACCAGTGCAAAGCACTCCTTTTATGCAAGCAGTCAAGCGCTGCACACAGCGTTGGCACTGGCTGGCCGCTGTTGGTCTTGCCCTTGGTTTGCAAACCGCCCATGCGCAATTGGCTTATGAGGCGCTGATGGGCGGCAGCAATACGGCCCACGCTGCTTCAGCCTCTGCCAGCAGGCAGCAGCCAAGCACCCCTGCAGACCCCCAGGCTGCAGCCATGTTGGGCTACCCAGCAATGGCTAACCCCACTTCTGCCAGCAAACCCATGCCCCCCAGCGCCTTGCTGACGGAAGACCACCTGCGCAACCAGGCCAGTGATGTATTTGGTGCCCAGCTGTTTACCGGCGCCTTCAGCGCGCCCGGGGCCATGCAGTTCAACCCAGACTACGCCATCGCCATTGGCGACCAGATTCAGGTACGCCTGTGGGGGGGCGTTCAATTTTGAGCAAACACTCACCGTAGACCCGCGCGGCAACATCTTTTTGCCCCACGTAGGCCCGGTGCCCGTGCTGAGCGTGCGCAACAACGAGCTGCAAACCGTGGTGCAGACCGCCGTGCGCAAGGCATTCCGTAATAACGTGAGCAGCTACGCCACGCTGGCCGCCGCACAGCCCGTGCGTGTGTTTGTGGGCGGCAATGTCAACCGCCCCGGCCTGTACAACGGCACCAGTATGGACAGCGTGCTGCACTACCTGGACATTGCCGGTGGCGTAGACCCTGAGCGCGGTAGCTACCTGCAGGTGCAGGTCAAGCGCGGTGAGCATGTCAAAGCTACGCTCAACCTGTATGACTTTTTGCTGCAAGGCACCATTCCCATGGTGCAGTTGGCAGATGGTGATGTGATTTTTGTACCCGCCAACGGCAAGCGCATCAGCGTGAAAGGCCTGGTGGTCAACGCCAAGCGCTTTGAATTCAAGGGCGAGCAGCAAACCGTGGCGCAGCTCATGAAGCTGGCCAAACCCTTGCCTCTGGCCACCCACGTGCGCGTGGTGCGCAACACAGGCAGCCTGCGCAATGTGGAGTACTACCCGCTGACAGATGCTGAGGCCATTGCCCTGAGCGATGGTGACGAGCTGGAATTTACCGCCGACAAAAAGCCCGGCACCATCACCGTGCGCGTGGAAGGGGAGCACGACAGCGCACAGGAATATGTGCTGCCCTATGGCACCCCCATGGGTGAACTGCTGCAGCGCATACAGCCCCGCCAGCACTCAGACATGCAAAGCGTGCAGCTCTTCCGCGAAAGCGTGAAGCAGCGCCAGCGCGAAATGCTGCAAACCAGCCTGCACAACTTGGAAATGAGTTTGCTCACCGCCCGCAGCGGCAGCAGCGAAGAAGCACGCCTGCGCACAGAAGAAGCCGACCTGGCCCTGCAATGGGTAGAGCGCGCCAAAAAAATTGAGCCCATCGGCCAGGTGCAAATTGCCAAGGCCAGCCAGCTGGACAGCATCTTGCTGGAAAACGGAGACGTCATTCGCATTCCCCGCAAAGATGACATTGTGCTCGTCAGCGGTGAAGTGCTGTTCCCCAATGCCGTGGCCTATGAAAACAACTTGAGCCTGGAAGGCTATATCGACCGCGCCGGTGGCTTTACCCAGATGGCAGACAACGCCCGTGTCGTGGTCGCCCGCCGTGATGGCTCGTTTGAACAGGTCAACCCCAAGCGCCTGTTTGCCAATACCAATATTCAACCGGGTGACCAGATTCTGGTGCTACCGAAGGTGGATGAGAAAAAACGCCAGTTCTGGAAAGACATGACGCAAATCCTCTACCAGATCGCCGTCAGCGCCAAGGTGGTGTTTGGCAGTTGGTAAATCTGTAAATCCTTGCCTTAGTAATAAGGGCAAGGCTTTCGTTTGCCCGGCTTTGATGTGCCACGGTTTCTGTTTTAAGCATTCCTTCCGCCCAACCCTATTACAGAGAAAAAACATGGAGCGAACCCAACAACCCCTGTCAGTTGGCCAAAAAAAGAACAAAACCCAAGCGCAAGCCAAGCAGAGCGCTGTACCAACTGCCCCGCACAAAGACCAGCGCAGCAAACGCAGCAAAAAAATGCAACCACAGTCTGCCCAAGCACCTGCTCAGGCAGGCATGACACAACCGCGCGCCCATACCGGCTTGCAGCCCATGCCTGCGCAGCAGGCAGCAGCCCCCGCTACGGCATCTACCCCCGTAGCGCAGCAGCCCAGAATGACAATGAGCAAAACTAAAAAAACCGTAAAAAAAGCCGCGGCCAACCACATACTGGTGGTGGCCCACCCCAGCGCACAGGCACAGCAAGTGTTTGAACTGCTGAAAGCCGCTGGCGTGCAGGAAGCCTTGCCATCGCGCCGTGAACAGCTTTCTGCCCAGGCGCTGACTGAGACATTACTCAAAGCCCATGGCCTGCAATGGAGCAATGGGCAAGTGCCTACAAGCATTGAAAGCGTGCAAGCATCCCCCATGTGGCAAAGCCTGGTGCTGGACCTGGTGCTGGGCAATATGGATCAGCCCCTGTGGGCCTGGCTGGACCCGCAAGCCGTACACCTGCTGGACTTCTGGCAACAGCAAAGCGCGCACACCGTGTTCATGCTGGTGTATGACGATATTCACAACATCTACCAGCAATGCCTGCAAAGTGGTGCAGAGGCATCGCCCGAAAGCATCAACGCCAAAGTGCAAAGCTGGGTAGCCTATAACGAGGCCCTGCTGCAATTCCACCTGCGTAACCCAGAGCGCAGCTTCTTGGTACACGCCAAGCAAGTGGCACAGTCTGCCCAAAGCTATGTGCAGCAAATTAACCAGCGTGTAGCCGCACCGCTGCAGCTGGCAGCAGGCCATAGCACCGCTGCAGAACAGCCTACTGATGCGGTGGAGCAGCCCAACAGCCAGCTGGCCAGCATGGGTGAACCGCAAACCCTTCCATCTGCTACGACCCAGCCTGGCACAGAGGGCTTGACCAACTGGCTGATTGAGCAGCTGGTGAACACCCAGTCTGACGCATTGCAACTGTATGAAGCGCTGCAAGCTGCCGCCAACCTGCCATTGGCCCAACCTGTCGTATCAGCCCCAGCAGCATCTGCTGCTGCATTGCAGCAGGCATGGGCCAGCTTTGCCGCAGCACAGCTGCAATACCGCAGCAACTGCCAGCAAGTGCAAAACCTGCAGCATCAGTTGCAAGCACAGGCTCAGACCATGGCGGAGGCAGCCCAGCAAAAGCAGGGCGCTTTGCAGGCACAACTGAAAGCCGCAGAGGAAGAAAATGCACTGCTTTTAGAACAACTGCATAAAGTGCAGGAAGAACTAGAAAAACTTTACCTGCAAGGCAAAGAAGATAAAAAAAATCTGGAAAACCAGAATGCACAAATAAAAAAACTGCAAGAGCAGCTATCCGTTGAACAGCAAGCAGCTAAAAAGCACAAAGACCAGCTAGCAGCAGAACAGGCAAAAATAAAAGCACTGCAAGAGCAGTTAGCTAAAGCACCATCAAATCAAAAAACGGATGCCTCTGTCACTGAACTCAAAGAAGAAAATGACTTGTTGCTCAAGCAACTGCATATTGTGCAAGAAGAGCTGGAGCGCTATTTCCTGGAAAGTCAAAAGTACAAGAAGCATTCATCTAAAAAGACGGACGTAAAAGAGTATTACGGTGCAGCAGAGCGTGTGAAGCAGCAACTGTCTTACCGGCTGGGTAGTACCATGATTAATAACTCCCACAGCCTCAGCGGCTGGCTCAGTATGCCATTTGCATTGAATGCAGAGGTAAAAAAATTCAGGCAAGACCAAGAGAAAAAAGAAAATCAAAAACTGCCACCTATTTCTGCATACATGGACGCCTATGAAGCCGAGCGAGTAAAGCAGCATCTTTCATACCGCTTAGGTGCTTGCATGATCAAGAACTCGAAATCTATTGGCGGGTGGCTGTCTATGCCCTGGAAGCTTTCGCAGGAAGTTAAAGATTTTAGAAAAAAACAGGCTGATTAATTATTTGATGGGAAGATTCATGAAAGTATTAACCGTATTTGGTACACGGCCTGAGGCCATCAAAATGGCACCCTTGGTGAAAGCGCTGGAAGCATGCAGTGATTTTGAAGCCAAAGTATGTGTAACTGGTCAGCACAGACAAATGCTGGATCAGGTACTTGACTTGTTCCATATCAAGCCAGATTTTGACTTGAACCTGATGAAGCCCGGTCAAGACTTGTATGACATTACCAGCAATGTGCTGCTGGGCATGCGTGATGTTTACAAGCAGTGGAAACCAGATATTATTTTGGTACATGGTGATACCACCACCACTTTAGCTGCCAGCTTATCTGCCTATTATGCAAAAATCAAAGTAGGGCACGTAGAAGCAGGCTTGCGTACATTCAATAAATTCTCGCCATGGCCTGAAGAAATGAACCGCTGCCTCACTGGCAAGGTGGCAGATATTCATTTTGCACCTACTGTAAAGTCTCAGGTTAACTTAACACTGGAAGGCATAGATGAACACAGCATTCATATCACCGGTAATACGGTGATTGATGCCTTGCTGCAGGTGGTAGAGCGCATTCGTACAGATGCCAGCTTGACCCAAGCATTTGAAAGCCGTTTCAGCTTTCTGGATAAAACGAAGCGCATGATTCTGGTCACTGGCCACCGCCGTGAAAATTTTGGTCAGGGTTTTGAAAATATTTGCCATGCGCTGGCAGCACTGGCGCAGCGCGGTGATGTGCAAATTGTTTACCCCGTGCACCTGAACCCACAGGTGCAAGAACCTGTACGCCGTATTTTGGGCGGTGTCGCCAATGTGCATCTGATTGAGCCGCAAGACTATTTGCCCTTTGTGTATCTGATGGACCGCTGCAGCTTGCTGGTGACGGACTCGGGTGGCGTGCAGGAAGAAGCGCCATCGCTGGGCAAACCCGTATTGGTGATGCGTGACACCACAGAGCGGCCTGAAGCTGTAGAGGCAGGCACCGTCAAACTAGTGGGTACGGATAGCCAGGCAATTATTCAAAATGTAAATGCTCTGCTGGATGATCAAAGTGCCTATCAAGCCATGGCACATGCCCATAACCCGTATGGCGATGGAAAATCAGCCCAGCGCATTACAGAAATACTGCAAGCATTTGGCATGCAGCATGGCCTGCTGTTGCAGGAAAATATGTCCAACAACGGATAAAATCGAAATAAATTTTAAAACCTAAAAAGGAAAAAATGTTTGAAACTATTTCCATGATCGGCCTTGGCTATATTGGCCTGCCTACCGCCACTTTGTTTGCATCGCGCAAGAAAAAAGTCATTGGCGTAGATGTGAATCAACATGCCGTAGATACCATTAACCAGGGCAAGATTCATATTGTGGAGCCTGAGCTGGATGTACTGGTGCAAAAAGCGGTGGCAGATGGCTGGCTGCGTGCCACCACCAAGCCTGAAGCAGCAGATGCGTTCTTAATTGCCGTGCCTACACCATTTAAAGATGGACACCAGCCAGACTTGAGCTATATCGAATCTGCAGCCAAGGCCATTGCTCCAGTGCTGAAAAAAGGCGATTTGGTGGTGTTGGAATCTACCTCGCCCGTGGGCGCTACAGAGCAAATGGCTGCCTGGCTGGCTGAAGCTCGTGCAGATTTGACATTCCCTCAGCAGGCTGGAGAAGAGGCCGATGTGCAAGTGGCCCACTGCCCTGAGCGCGTGCTGCCTGGCCAAGTAGTGCGTGAGCTGGTGACCAATGACCGCGTCATTGGCGGCATGACGCAAAAAGCCAGTGAAATGGCCGTTGCACTGTACAAGACATTTGTAGAAGGTGACTGCATTGTGACCAATGCGCGCACGGCAGAAATGTGCAAGCTCACTGAAAACAGCTTCCGCGATGTCAATATTGCCTTTGCCAATGAGCTGTCCATGATTTGTGACAAGCAAGGCATCAATGTGTGGGAGCTGATTGCACTGGCCAACCGCCACCCTCGCGTGAATATTTTGCAGCCTGGTGCAGGCGTGGGCGGCCACTGTATTGCTGTTGACCCCTGGTTTATTGTTGCCAGCAACCCGGACGAAGCCAAAATTATTCGTACTGCGCGTGAGGTGAATGACTACAAGCCTGAGTGGGTGCTGGAAAAGGTCAAGTCTGCGATTGTGGATGTAATGGCTAAAAAGCCTGGTAGCACCATCCAAGATATCAAGGTGGCGTGCTTAGGTTTGGCATTTAAGCCTGATATTGATGACCTGCGCGAAAGCCCTGCTGTGGTAGTTACAAAGAATGTAGCTAATTTGGGTTGCCAAGTGCTTGCGGTTGAACCAAATATTGAAAATTTGCCTGAACATATGCTAAAACTTCAATTAAAACATGTCTCTTTTGCCGAAGCTCTAGAGAAGGCTGATGTGCTTTGTGTACTAGTCAAACATAAAACATTCATTCAGGATTTAAATAATATGCGTAACGATTGCTTTATTATTGATCCTGTAGGATTGATTAACTAAAAGCTGATATTTATTTTATTTTTATTGGAGTAGAGTATTAATGAATGATGTTAATTTTAACTCTGCATTTAAAGAGTATAAAAAGGGTAACTACGCTAAAGCGTATGAGATATACAATCAGTTGGGAGATTTATTGGGAAAGGGGGTAGTTGCTGCAAATGTTTATCTGTGTGAAAAGAAATTAAAGAAAAAGCTTCCTTTCAATAATAATTCTATTAAAAAAAATATTTCTAAGCAATTCAAAGCAATCTCTATTATGGATGAGATATCTGAAGAGTGCTGGAAGTATGAATTTAAATCTTTTCCTATTGTAAGAAATAATTATAAAAACCAAATTGAAGGCTCTACTGCTGATTTCTGCTTTCTTGAAAGTTGCTGGAAAGGCAATAAAGGGAATTGGGAGTATGCATTTACATCTCCTGGTTTAAAGCACGCTAATGCTCAGGCACTTTTGGATTTAATTCCGAAGGTAAAAAGTAAAATGCCCCTGGTTTTCTGGAATAAAGAAGATCCTATGCATTACGAGCGCTTTTTACCCATAGCCAAATCAGCTAATATCATATTTACCACAGACTCAAACAAGGTCGCAGATTATCAGCGTGATGTACCTGATGCTCAGGTTTATGCAGTACCATTTGCGGCACAACAACGTATCTGCAATCCATCAGACCGTTTTAGAAAACCTGCAGAATCTGTTTGTTTTGCAGGCTCTTATTATGGTGTCGGTCATGATGAAAGAAAGCGTCAGATGGATGCTTTACTGCCATCTATCATTGAATTTAATGGCGCAATTTATGATCGTATGTCTTCCATTGACAGTGATCGTTATAAGTTTCCAGAAAAATATCGTCCTTATATTCGTCCGTCTGTTCCTTTTTCAGAAGTTGTCAAGCTTTATAAGCAATTTAAGGTTTTTCTTAACGTGAATACCATTGTTGATTCTCCAACAATGATGTCGCGTCGAGTGTACGAATTACTTGCTTGTGGAACTCCTGTTGTTTCAACACCATCTAAAGCGATAGAAGAGCAGTTTAGCGGTATTGTGCACGTTGCGAATAATACTAAAGAAGCAAATTCAATAATATCTTCATTATTATCTGATGAGATAAAATGGCAAAAATCGTCGCATCTAGGTTATCGTGAAGTGATGCTTAAGCATACTTACTCTCATAGATTAATAGATATAAGTAGTGCTTTAGGCTATCAATCTTTTGCTGAAATTCCTGTGGTTAGTATAATAATGTATACTC
>ERZ1034984.3797-NODE-3797-length-10497-cov-7.787780_pt1 | contig 10497 bp, 6 predicted proteins | sample MGYA00520589_ERZ1034984 | MGnify/ENA primary metagenome ERZ1034984 (study PRJEB33766, sample SAMN09781790) | gut metagenome | biome: gut microbiome | host: Homo sapiens | place: Madagascar | study: EMG produced TPA metagenomics assembly of the PRJNA485056 data... | reverse complement strand
GTACACCGCGCCGGCCCACCCCTACACCAAGGTGCTTCTTGCCGCCGCCCCCTCCATGGAGGAGAACAAGGTGGACGACAAGAAGGCGGCTGTTCTGGGCGAGCTCCCCTCCCCCATCAACCTGCCCAGCGGTTGCCGCTTCCACCCGAGGTGCCCCTACGCCGACGAGCTGTGTCGCACCGAGAGCCCCAAGCTGCGCTGCCTGGCGCAGACCCCCGAAGGCCCGCACATGTGCGCCTGCCACCACCCGCTGGTGTAGGAGCACGGCACGGCGCAACGCCGCGATTGCTTGCTTACGAAAATCCCCCAGTCCACATGGCGTGGGCTGGGGGATTTTTCATGGCTGGTTCGATGCGGGACGTCTCGGGCGAGCCCTACCTACCTAGGCTGGCGTCGTGCTTGGCGCGGGCCTCGGCAGAGTAGCGCTGCTGGTAGCGCACGTCCACGAGCTCGGCGACGATGGCGATGGCGAGCTCTGCGGGAGTCTTGGCGCCAAACTTGAGGCCGATGGGGCGCTTGACGCGCTGCCAGTCGAGCTCGGTGCCGCCCTGGGCCAGCACGAGGTTATGCACGGTGTCGTTCTTGCCCTTGCAACCCATCATGCCCACGTAGTGCGCGTGCTGGCGCGTGCCCCACACGCAGCCTTGCGGGTCGAACATGTGGCCACGGGTAAGGACGCACACATAGTCCTCGGGAGCGCACTCGATGTCGTCGATGCCGACAAAGCCGGGGCCAGGGAGCAAGATACGCTCAGAGGTGGGGAAACGCTCCTCGTTGATGTAGGCGGGGTCGTAGTCCACGACCGTCACGCGGAAGCCCACGTGCTCGGCGAGGGCGGCCGTCTCAGCGGCAGCGTCGGAAGCGCCGAGCAGCCACACGTGGACCTTGTCGAAGAGCGGGGCGCTCATCCAGGTGAGGCCGGCGAACTGGTCGTTGTGCATGCCCGGGCCGCGCGTGATGTCCTTCATCTGGAACAGGTCGCGCGGCGAGTACTCGCGGCTGGCCACGACCTCCTTGGCATCGCTGCAGAAGAAGACAAGCGGCTCACCGTCGGCAGAACCCTGCTCGCCATACTTCTTGGTGACCTCGTTGTCCACGTTGGACTGAGCGGCCCGGGGGTCGAACACGAGCTTGAAGCCGATCCAGGCAAGCTCGCCAGCGTCCATGGCGGCGATGGCACGCTCGAAAACGGGCACGTCGGCCACAGTGATGCCGTTGACGAGGGCATCGAGCACGACGGGCGTCACGTTCTCCTTGCCCGCAAGGGCCTCCGGCTCGAAGCAGGGGAAGTCCTCCGCAGGGAAAACCGGCGTCTTGCCCTCCTTGAGTGCCTCGACGATGGCAACGAGCGTTTCCTTCTTCATGCAAACATCCTCTCTTTAGCAAAGCACACGGATGCAGTCCAGTATAGCCCCTTTGCCCGCTGGGACTGTTGCATTTGCAACGAGGAGAGCCGGCGTGCCATTGTAGACTCCTCCCCTTGTGTCATTGCCAGGTAAGGACGCGGGTGCGCATGGCCTCGACGTCGAGCACGCCATAGGCGAAGCCCTTGCGCACGAGGCATTCGGGCACGAACTCGTCGTACTTGTCGAAGATGGGCACTTCCTCGGGATACACGAGCTCCATGGGGTCGGCAAGCGCAAGCGCCTCTTGTTGCACCACCTGCAGGAAGTCGTCTCGCTCGGCCGGCATGCGGAACTGGATGTAATAGGGTCGGGCCGAATCGATGCCCTTGATGCCCAGGCGAGGTGCACACTTGATCTTGATGAGACGCTCGAGCGCCAGGAACGCATACGTGCCTAACCAGGGAAAAAGCGCCCAGGTGTCGCCACCCAGGTTGATAAGCCAATCGCCCTCGGCCAAAGAGGCAGCGGCAGCATAGGGGAACTCGCCTGCGTCGGAGCCGCGCATGAGCGCCTCGTTGTCACGCACGCCCCCAGGATCGGCGACACCTGCATCCTGCCAGTCAGCTGGATCCTCGCCCCACACGGCATCTTGCGCCGCCTGGCGAGGCAGACGCGCTGCTCCTGCAGGCAAAGCCCCCGCCGGGCAGGCCGGCCCCGCAACAAGCCCCGAGGCCCGCGCGACGTGGCGTGCCTCCTCCAAGCGTGCCTGGGCGTTGCCCATGAGGTACATGTACTGCGCGTCTTCGGCCAGCACGCGCTGCATACGTTCGAGCACATGAGTGTGGATGTCGCCCGCAACCTCGCCAAAGTAGGCCGGCACCTTGCCCTTCACCTGTGTGCAGTACACCACATGGCGCTTGTGGTCGACCTCCTCGACAATCCACACATGGCCGGCGATAGCAATCTTCTCGCCCGCAGGCGGCGGCTGCACGATGGTACCGAGTTCCATGGACTCACTGCGGCAGGTGTACTCCTCGTTGTCCTGGAACGTCGCATAGAACTTATAGGAACTCGTGACGCGCTCGCCGGCGAGGCCCACGATGAGTCCATCCTCGTCGGTGCGCTCGATGTGGTCGATGTCAACAAGATGACGTAGGAGCACCCGATAGTCGTCAGGAGAGATGGCGTCGAAGCACGACAGGTTGAGCACCTGGTTGGCAAGCTGGGCGGGGCTCATCTCTCCACACGAGGCAAGCGTCGCCATGGTTTGATGATAGAGCAAGCTGAAGGGCATGCGGCCCGTGCGTGGCGGCTCGACCCATCGTTCCTCCAGGTACACCTGCACAAGGGCGATGCCCTGCACAAGCTTCCAGGGAATGCACTCAGGCATAAGGGCGCGGGCCTCGGGTTCCTCCTCGCGCATGACAAACCACATCTCGCAAGGCCGCTCACGCCTGCCGGTGCGACCCATGCGCTGCAGGAAGCTGCTCACCGTGAACGGCGCGTCTATCTGAAAGGCCCGCTCGAGCCTGCCGATGTCGATGCCAAGCTCGAGGGTTGCCGTGGTCACGGTCGTAAACACGCGATCGTCGTCGCGCATGGCGTCCTCGGCGCTTTCACGCAACGACGAGGAGAGGTTGCCGTGGTGGATGAGAAAGCGGTCGGGCTGCCCCGTGGCCTCACAGTACTGACGCAGACTCGTGGTGACAGCCTCGGCCTCCTCGCGCGAGTTGACAAAGACCAGGCACTTGGCGTCTTTGGTGTGCTCGAAAATATAGGCGATGCCGGGGTCGGCGTGCTCGGGCGCCACGTCGCTGGCAGGCTCAAGCGCGGGTCCTGCGGCTCCAGCGGGCTCGCTTACCTGTGTGCGCGGATGGGGCCCGCGCTGCACCGCCTGGGGACCGCTCACAAAGAAATGCTCCATGGAGAGCCGCCAGGTGCGCCCCTGCTCTTTGACCTGCGGAATGACGCAGCCCCGCCCTGTGCCGCGCGAGAGAATCTCGCCGGTGAGCTCAGGGTCGCCGATGGTGGCCGACAGACCTATGCGGCGGGGGTTGACGCCCGCCATGCGCGAGAGGCGCTCGATGCAGCACAGCGTCTGTCCTCCGCGATCGCCGCGCAAAAGCGAATGCACCTCGTCAATCACCACAAAGCGCAAATCGCAAAACAACCTGGCCACAGCCGAGTGCTTGTGCATGAGCAGCGCTTCGAGCGACTCCGGCGTAATTTGCAAGATGCCCGAGGGGTTCTTGAGCATGCGCGCCTTGTGCGAGGCGCTCACGTCGCCGTGCCAGTGCCACGCAGGGATACCCGCCTCGGCACACAGGTCGTTGAGACGGTAGAACTGGTCGTTGATGAGCGCCTTGAGCGGTCCCACGTAGATGGCGCCCACCGACGCAGGTGGGTTCTCGTCGAAGAGCGTGAGAATCGGGAAGAACGCGGCCTCGGTCTTGCCCGAGGCTGTGGAGGCCGCCAGGAGCACGTTGTCGTCGGTGTTGAAGATGGCGTCGCCGGCGGCCACCTGGATGCCGCGCAGCGACTCCCAACCATGCGAGTAGATGAAATCTTGGACGAAGGGTGCGTAGCGGTCGAAGACATTCAAGGGAACCGCCTAGATGGTGAACTCGGCGAAAGTGCGCGGTGCCGCGACCGGCTCGGCCGCCACACGCGGGGTGCCAGGCGTCTCGGAGGCAGCCGGCTGGATTACCTCGTCATACAGCGAGGATGTCGGCTGCGTGGCAGATGCATGACCCAGCCCTGGGGCAGCATTGTGCGCGACGGAGGAAGACGGCGAGGCGGCCGGCTGCGTGGCGCAACGACCGGAACCGGCCCGCCCAAGACCTGCCGCCGATGCCGCGCCGGCGCCGACAGGCATGCGGCCCTCGTCCTCCTCGCAGGGCAAGGTGGCCAGACGCTGGGAAAACGCCGGGTCGTTCACGAGCTCCTCAAGCGTGAGCGCAGGATTCTGATAGAGGATGTCGAGCAGCTCCACGAAGTCGCGGATAATCTCGCGCGGGGTGATGTGGCTGTCGGCGCCCACGCGCGCGAGCTCTACCTGCAAGAAGGCAACCAGGTCCGCCTCACACAGAGTGCGCTCGTAGCCGAAGAAGCCCGCATGGATGTCGGCGAGCTTCTCCACGAGCACGAGCAGCTCCTCGGGAGTCAACGGCTGGAGCTGGATGACGGGGGCAAGCATGTCCACGTGACCCTCGCCCGCAAAGCGTCCCTGTGTCAGACGGCTGCGCAGCGCCTCGTAGCTGTAGAGGCCGCGGCGGCGGTCCTCCACACACTGGGGAGTGCCGCTCATGATGATGCCCAGGTAGCTCGCACGGCCTTGGAGCGTGTCGTTGTACATGGTGAGGATCTTCTCGTAGTTGTACTGGCGCGCAACGGCGTTGGGAATCTTGTACAGGTTCACGAGCTCGTCGACAAGCACAACGAGACCCGCATAGCCCGCGCCCTTGAGGAAGCTCGCAAACAGCTTGATGTATTCGTACCAGTCGTCGTCGCCGATCACGATGTTCACGCCCAGGTCGGCCTTGGCCTCGGCGCGGGTGCGGTACTCGCCGCGGAACCACCGTACGACATTGGCCTTCGTCTCGTCGTCGGACTCCACGTAGGCGCGGAAATACATGGCGAGCAGGCGCGCGAAGTCGTATCCGTGCACCATGTCCTGCAGCTGGCGAATGACCACGTAGATGCGCTTCTCGACCTCAGCGGCAAATGCGGGGTCGGCAGGGTTTGTCAGGTCGAAGCCGCCCTCGCCGGCCACTTCCATCTGCACGTTGGAGATCCAGCGGTCGAGAATGAGCGTGAGCGCGCCGCCCTCGGGACGCGTCTTGGTGGAAAGGTTGCTGATAAGCTCGCGGTAGGTGGCCAGACCCTGGCCCTTCGTGCCCTGCAGGCGGCGCTCGGGAGACAGGTCGGCATCGGCCACGACGAAGCCCTTGCCCATGGCGTGGTTGCGGATGGTCTGCAGCAAGAAGCTCTTGCCCGAACCGTAGCGGCCCACGAGGAAACGGAACGACGCGCCGCCCTCCCCTACGAGCTCGAGGTCGTGCAAGAGCGCCTCAATCTCAGCCTGGCGGCCCACGGTGATGTACGGCAAGCCCACGCGCGGCACGACGCCGCCCTTGAGCGAGTTGATGATGACCGAGGCGATGCGACGGGGCACCTTGGGGGTGTCGGCGACACTGGAGGCATTTGCTTTGGCGTTCATCGGGCAACCTTTCTGCCGGCAGGCTCCTGAGCCCACCGATAAGCGCAATCGCAGATAGGATACCAAGTGCAGCGGACAAAAAGCCCCCACGGGCCAAGTCAACACAGCGCGCAAGGCAAGCGGACGTTACGAGAGAAGCTCCTCCACATCGGGGCGATAGTCTTCCACAAGTTGCGGGGTGTCGCCGTCGAACTCGATGGCAGCATCGCCGATCTCGTCGTAGAGCTTCTCGTTCACCGCATCCACCATGAGGCTCGCCATGCCGACGCCTACGGCCGCCTTCGCGCCCGCCACATCACCGGCAAGGAGCGCCTGGAGAAACGCCAGCTCAGAGGCAGTAAGACCACAAGGTGTGCCTGACGCAGCGCAATCCACGGCTTCCTTGCCCGCTGCAGGGCGTCCATTCAACCCAGGCGCCGCACCCAGCGCAGAAGCCGCATTCGAAGTGGAAGCCATAGTCGACTCACCCGCCATGAGAGCCACGCCTGAAGCAGCCTCCGTGCCCGATGCGGCAATCATGCTAGAAGCGAGAACCGCAGGTACCTTGCCTGCCGAGAAGGCTGTACTCGAACCAGCCGCCACGCCCGCCATGGAGGCCGCGCCCGAACCAGGAGTCGGGGTCACCCCGCCCGCTTGAGGCACCGCATGCAGACCGTCTTCCTTGCTCGGCGTGGCCGATGCAGTCGCAGTCGCGGGCACCGTCGGCGCAACGCCCACGCCCGTCACCGCGGGTTCCTCGGCTCGCTCCTCATCTACCAGGAGCGACTCGCGCGTCTTGACGGCGGCCGTGCGAATGCCGCGCAGAAGCGAACGGTCGATATGAATCTTGGGGGTCTGCGCCGCAAGCCAGGCCTCGTGGGCGGCCGTGGCCTCCTTGGTAACGAATCCCTCAAGGTAGCGAGGCACCTCGTAGGCGCGCACCTGCTTGGGGTACTCCCAAATGCGACGCATCTCGTGATCCACCGTGTGCATCAAAAGCCCCAGGTCGCGGCTGCGCGTCTCCTCGGCACAAGGCACCTTGCGTCGCCAAGTGCCGTCACGGCAGATGTAGGCCTCGGAATCGCTCACACGGTACGTCGCATCGGGATGGGTCTGCGGGGCATAGAACACGGCGCCGTAAAACATGGGATGGGCACGGCGCTGCTCGGCGCCAAACAGCCCGTCGACATAGCCCACCTTGCGGCGATGGGCGCAATGCTGAACCAAGCGCGCAAAGACACCGCAGGTCACAGCCTGCGTCTCAGCCGGATAGTCCTTGTAGAACTTTGAGCCCGTGAGGCGAAACGACGACGCCAGGCACATGGCGTCAAACGTTTTCTGCGCCATGTCGCCCGCAAGGGAACCCCCGGCAAGCACAAGCGCCTCGGCCTCGCGCAGCACGGGGACGGCGGCGTACACGTCAACGACATCGCGCTGGGAGGCGGGGCCGCTCACGCGCTCAAGCAGCGATCGGTCGAGGCCGTGGTACACGATGTAGTCGCGCAGCCAGATGTGCAGGTAGAAGTCGAGCAAGCCGGCATCTGTCGTTGCCTGCTTCTTCCAGGCGACCCAAAAGGACGTCAGCGCCGCAAGCACGGGCAGACCCTCCTGCGCCCCCACGCCCATGAGCAGCTCGTAGATATAGACGAACGCATAGCTCGCCGTGGAGGCAGCGATGACGCCCTTGCGGGCCTGGGTGCGCCATGCCAGATACGACGAGAGCTGACGGTCGTTCATAGCCTGGTAGGTGGGGAAATACGACTTGAAAGGCACCGTGGGGTCGCCCGTGCCGTCGAAGTCGGCAAGGGCGCGCGCCTGCTCGTAGAACACCCTCGCCGCGGGGGCGTACCTCAAGTCCTCGCGTTGGACAAGCTGATGGATGAGCTGATAGGGCCGCGATGACTCCGTGTCGCGGCGAAACTGGCTCCCTGTGCGCAGGATGGGCTCGTCTTCGTACACCGAGCTCGAGAAACGGCTCGATTGGAAGGCCTGGGACGAGGCGATGCGGTCAAGCGCCGCTCGGGCGTCGCCCGGCTTGAGATGCCTGTCAAACTGTGCCTGAGCCATGTCCACCACCCCGCTTGTACCGCGCGTCACGGCACGCCTGATGCGCCGCGACCCCTTTGAAACCCCCACTTAAACACAAAGCGGGACCCGCACCATCCCGGAACGGGCCCCGACAGAAAAGAAGCGAAATGCAAGCGGCAGATGCGCCGCGCGGCCTTACTCGCCCAAGATGAGACGGGCCAATTCGGCCGGCGTGTCGACGATGAAGTCGGCACCCGCCTCGACAAGCTCGGTACGAGGGCGGAAGCCCCAGGTAACGCCGCAGGCAGCGATGCCCGCGTTAGTGCCGCACGCGATGTCGACCGAGGTGTCTCCCACCATGAGGGTCGACTCGGGGTCGGCCCCCAACGCCTCCATGAGCGCGTGCGTCATGGGAGCGGCGGGTTTGGCGGGCAGCGTGTCGAGCCTGCCCTGCACGGCGTCGAAAAGGCCCGGAAAGAACTTCTCGACAAGCGGGATGGCCTGCTCGTGGTTCTTGTTCGTAAGCACGCCCACATGCACGCCAGCGGCCCTCAGGCGCTCCACGCAGGCGACGATGCCCTCGTAGGGGCCCGTCGTGTCTTCCTTGTGGGCGCTGTAGAGCTCGACAAACTCCTGGTAGGCAGCCTCAAGCGCGTCGGGGTCGGCCGCAACGTCCTCGGGAACGAAACGCCTCACGAGCACGCGCTGGCCGTCGCCCACCATGCGCTTGAACGGGTCGATGTCATGCGTGGGCCAGCCGTGCGCCTCGCACACGAGGTTGCCCGCGCAGGCCAGGTCGCCGATGGTGTTGAGCAGCGTGCCGTCACAGTCGAACAGCACGTACGAAAAACGAGGTTGGGTCATAGACTAGCGTGCCTCCACGTAACCCGTGCCGGCAAGGGAGGTCATGATGTCGGACAAGGTCGCGCAGTCGTCAAGCGTGGCCGTCTCATCAGTCAATGCGAACACAACGACAAGACCGCCGTCATCGGAGGGCATCATAATGAGCTCGTAGAAGCAGGGACGCTCTTCGGAGGCCTTGAGGTAGCCCAGGTCGAAGATGGGCGTGCCGTCTTCGAGACTCGCGCATCCCGCACTGAACACGGAACTTTCCGTCTCGAGGTAGACGAGCTTGGACTCGTCGGCCATGGTCTGCGCTATGTCATACCCAGCGCCGCCCAGAGCATCGGGCGTAAGCTGGGCGCAGATAAGACCGGCAGAGCTCGTGTCGTTGGTGGCGATATAGGCGGCGCTCACGATATCCTCGGCGTTGTCGAGCTCAAACGCCGCGGCGATTTCTTCGGGAGTCAGCTGCTGAAACGCGAAGTCGCCCGGGATGAGCATCGAGGCACCGCCGAGGGTAAGCTGCTGGGCGGTGGGATCGTCTGCCAGATAAGGCTCCCCGCTGTAGAGCACGGCATCCTCAACGATAAAGTTGTTCTCGGTCAGGAAGGTATCTGCGGCGTCAATCAGGTCAGCGAGGGAATTGACGGCCTCGTTCGCCACGGCGTTGAAGGCTTCCTTGACCTGCGCGGTCGTAAGGTTCACCTCGGCAAGACTCTGGGAGGCCTCGTCGATGGCAGCCTGAGTGTCTGCGTCGATGTCGTTGCCCAAAGCGTTGGTCACGATGGAAAGGTCGCCGGAAAGAATCTGATCGAGCGCGGCGTCGTCAAGACCAAGCATCTCCATGACCAGGGCCGCATAGTCCGCATCGGAATCTACAAGGAAATCCGGGTCGACGTCATCGGGATCGTCGGGCATGGTGGCCTGGCTCGTATCCGGAGCGGGCTCGGCAATGGGAGACGCAATGGGAGTCTCGGTCGAGGACTGGCCCGAGAAACCAGAACCAAACACCGAGTTGGAAGCGGCATAAGCAGGAGCGGCAAAGCAGGTGCCCGCGAGCGCCAGCGAGGCAACGGCGGCGGAGATGCCCTGGATACGATTCCTCTTCATAAGAGCGACCCTTCTCATAGCGTGTGCCCTGCAGGTTGTGCGACGGGCACGTCCGATCCAGCGTATGGCGCAAAGCCTACCACACGCACGTTTCAAAACCGTGCTGCGCATGTCATATGTTTCGCGGCCTTGGCGCGGATTTTGACCATATGTGTGCTGTTTATGAATCGCCTGTTTTGACTAGCCAAGAGGAGATATGACGCGTATAGTTACTCCTCGCACATGCGGACTTGGCTCAGTTGGTAGAGCACAACCTTGCCAAGGTTGGGGTCGCGGGTTCGAGTCCCGTAGTCCGCTCCAGTGATTATTCAAGAGGCCAGCGCAAGCTGGCCTCTTTTCGTTTAGCTAGTAGTTCTCAGTCGAAGCAGCGGATTTGGCATGGACAGCACGGCTCCAGAAGCTTGCCCGTATACGTTTCTTGATGAAGCGTCGCGTGTTTGTACGCCCCTTTGGGTAACTCGACCGTATACATGACCCTTTCGGAGGCGCCGCTCACGGCGCATGCCCGGCTTCTGTCGTTTCCCCCTCCCCACCTGAAATAATCTGAACACTCACGTGTCATCGCGGTGGAGGTCTACTGGATCCCTCCACCGCGATCCGACACGGACGCCACTTCAGCGCATTGAAATCGAGAGATAGTGCCGCAAAAGTGGGGTTCTCCAGCCGCGTTCTTGGCTGCCGATGCGCAACGAACCACTGAATGTGTTGGGCATTACATACTGACAAGCCTATGAGCGGGCATTTTGTAGTGAGGGCGCTCAAGCAATTCCAGTGCACCGCCTTCGTTGGCTGTCCCCATTCGTCTTTGGCGGCTGGAGAACCCGGGTTTTGCGGAAACACTTTGCGCATACGTTGCAGGTTCGCAGGAAGGGTTTCGGGAAATGACAAAGCAGGCGGCGACCCATATCCCGATAACAAAAAAGGGGCTGTAACAAAAGCCCCTATAACGAATTCACGCCCCGTTCGGACCGG
>ERZ1034984.3796-NODE-3796-length-10497-cov-8.252155_pt1 | contig 10497 bp, 8 predicted proteins | sample MGYA00520589_ERZ1034984 | MGnify/ENA primary metagenome ERZ1034984 (study PRJEB33766, sample SAMN09781790) | gut metagenome | biome: gut microbiome | host: Homo sapiens | place: Madagascar | study: EMG produced TPA metagenomics assembly of the PRJNA485056 data... | reverse complement strand
GCGGCGCGCCAGTCCCGCAGGGTCTGGGCAAATTCTTCGGGCAGGATATCCGCCCCCCAGCGGTTGGTCAGGCTGGCCAGGCTGATGGCAAGGTCCATCCAGGGGGCCAGGGCCGGGGCGCGGCGCTTCTGGATGTAAGGCATCAGGTGCAGCGTGCGGTTCACCGGCCGCCCGCCGGACGGGATCACATCCACCATCCGCACTGTTGCACCCAGCAGATGCACGGCGGGGGTGGCCTTGTCGTTTTTGCTGTACAGGTAGATGCGCAGCTGCGCCTGGGTGGCACACTTGCTGTCCAGCAGCAGGCAGTCCGGCGTAAGCTGCAAGGGGCCGCGCTCCCGCGGGGCCGCACCGGCGCGCTGCAGGTAAAGGCTCCACTTGCCGAAAGCCATCCAGGCGGTCCAGTTGCCGTCCACCAGCACACGCACCTGCATCTCTACGGCGGTGTCCGGCGGGGTGGCGGCGTTCCAGCTCGGCCACAGTGCGTCGAACAGCGGCAGGGGAATGGGCGCGCTGGTGTAGCAGCCGTAGGGCACATAGCCGCCCTGCACCAGATCCAGCACGATGCTGCCCCCCGCAACGGTCACGTTGTCCAGCTCGCCGCGCATAAAGGCTTCGGTGTCCTGCAGCAAAAAGGTGTTTCTTTCCATAAGCGTGCCTTTCAGCGGTCGTTATCGGCCATATAATCATCCAGCTCGGCGTCCCGGCGGGCGGCGAGGGTCTCCTCCAGCTTAAAGGCTTTGTCCAGGGCCGGGTACAGGATCATCACCGCTGCGCTGACCGGCAGCCAGAAGCTGAACAGCAGCAAAACCGGGATGGTATACGGCATGTACAAAAGGGTCAGCCCCCAGTACACCAGCAGCACCAGCGCCGCTGCCAGCGTGCGCGGGAAAAAGCCGAAAAACATCAGCGCAGCGTTTTTTACCAGCTGCCCCAGCGGCAGGTCCAGCAGCGGCACCTGCACCAGCAGCCAGGCCAAAAACCCGGTGCAGATAAAAATGCTCACCACGGCCACCACCCACAGCGTGGCGCTGGGGTTTGCGGCAAACCGGCCGTCCAGCATCGTGCGCAGCAGCCAGCCCCAGCCGCCCAAAAACAGCCCCAGCAGTGCGCCGGGCACCAGGCTCTGCCGCCAGTTCTGCTTCCAGGCGCGGCGGTAGGTGTGCCACCAGTAGCCGGGCTCATCGCGCAGGCTGCGCAGTACGGTGTCGATCATGCCGCTGACGAACGGTGCGCCGACCAGCCCGGCCAGCAGCCCGCCCAGCAGGCTGTACAGTGCCGAGCCGCCCATCAGGCCGAACCACAGCAGCACGGCCCCCGGCAAAAAGCCGACCGCGCACAGAAAGCCCGCGCGGTAAAAGGCCCACAGGTCGCGGCCTACCATCTCAAAATAGCGGGGCAGTCCCACCTTGCGGGTAGCGTGCAGCTCCTGTTGGATAGATTCGTTGTTGTCTTTTTCGTTGGGCATGGTCGTACTCCTAATCACTATTATTATAAGTATGATACCCGCTTTACGGGCAATTTGCAAGGCGGCGTCAAAATAAGTTTACAATTCCCCCTTGCATTTTGTGGTATAATAAAGGCAATACCGCACAATTCTAAGTGCCGATATGGCGAGCGAGGTGCGCTGACTGCTAAGCAAAAAGCGCAGAGAATACTTTGTGTATTCTCGAGCATTTTTGCAACGCAGACGGCGTGCCGCAGCTGCCGGAGCGGTGCTTAAGCCGTCAGGCGGGAATTGTGCGGTGTTGCCTAAATAGAAATTTGGCTTTACAGCCCCCAAAGGAGCGTGCGCCCCATGGCATGGGTCACAAAAGACAGCGTAGAACAGTACGACCAAACCCCCGAACCGCCGAAAGAGTACACCAAAAAGGAAAAAGCCCAGAACTGGTGGCACTACCACAAGTTTATTGTGCTGGGCGTGGTGCTGGGCATTGCTGCGGTGGTGTGGATCGTGAAAGACACCGTGTTCCAGACCCGGCCGGATGTGCAGGTAGGCTACATTGGCCGGTATGACCTGCCCATTGATACTGTAAACGCCTTGCAGGACGCGCTGACGCCCTACTGCACCGACCTGAACGGCGACGGCAAGGTCGTGGTGCAGGTGAACAGCTACACGGTGGATTTTGACAGCGAAAACGCCAGCGCCGACGCCTATACCCAGATGGCGGGCGTGACCCGCCTGAGTGCCGACCTGGGCGAGAGAGGCACGCTGTACGTAATGCTGATCGAGGACCCGGCGGGCTTCCAGAGCTCGACCGGGGCGCTGGCCTACCTGGACGGCACCCTGCCCGCCGACGATGCCGACGACTGGCAGAATATGGTCTACCGCTGGACCGACTGCCCGGTGCTGGCCGGGATGGACCTGGGCAATTACGACGGCTACACGCTGGTGGACGATGCCACCGGCACCAACCAGAGCGTGCTGTCCACCCTGTATGTGGGCCGCCGCGCCATGCTGGATGATGAGCAGGCCGCGCACTATGCCGACGGCGAGGAACTCTGGCAGGCGCTGACCGCAGGGGCTGTCTCGACAGCCGCCGCCGAATAATGCGCCGCACCATGCCCCTACCATCGTTTTTTTACGAAGAACCGCAGTTTGGAAGAACTGGCGAGACAGGAAAACCCAAGAACAGAACCTGACGGATGAACGCGGGAAGTACTATTGCAGTATCAAGGTATGCTTACCGATACCTTGATACTGCAATAGTACTTTCCGCTTTGCGGTTTCAGGGTGAAATTTCAAAAGGCAGGGAGTGAGAAAGTGAAATAATGAGATTTTGAAATTTTAGGTAGTTATAGATAACCATTATTTCGCTTTTTCTCTGCCTGCATAGGCAATAGATTGATTTATAACGTAAGAGCGATAGTATCTCAAAATCTCAAAATCCCACGTTTCTTTGCATAAGGAAAGTGGGATTTTGCGGGGGAGATTCTTTGGAGGGGGCAAGATCCCTCCCTACAGTACCACCCGACAAAGGCTCCCCTTGAGGGGAGCTCCCGCCGCTAGGCGGGTGAAGGGTGGCCCTTGGGGCAGAAATCAGCATCCAGCCACCCTTCAGTCACCTTCGGTGACAGCTTCCCTCAAGGGAAGCCATCCTCTGCGCCCATTATTATGGCCCCGGAGGGGTCAATCGGAGAAGAAGTAAAAAGCGTTAAGAAACGTGCAGCACTCCTGCAGCAAAAGCTGGTAAAATTTTCCATTTTGTCGCCTGCTTTCGGCATCATCAGCACCCGCGTGCACATACAATAGTCCCGTAAAGTTTTTTAAAACCACGGAGGGACCTGTTTTATGCTGCAAACGCTCGAACGTAATGTACAAACCTTTGATGCCCGGGTGCTGTCCGCTGCGGGGGCAGCGGCCCTGGCGGAGCTTACCGGCCCGGCGGGGTTGCCGTTTCTGCCGCCGGATCGCCAGCGTGCCGCGCTGGAAAACGGCCAGATCATTGCCGATTACGCTGGCCAGCCGGACTTGCAGGCAGCTGCCGCGTTGATGCCCCTGTACGATGATGCACCCCTGCCCACCAGCCTGCGGGCGGCAGGCTACGGGGCCGACGGCCAGGGCGCGGTGCTGACGCCGCCGGTGCTGAACGAAAATTACACCCAGCTTCGCCATTTTTTGCGCATGGCACTGAGCTGGGCGACCGAGCGCTACGCCAGCTACCACATCTGGGCCGTGCAGCCGCTTGCCACCGACGACCTGCCTGCCTGCGAGGACCTCTGCGCGCAGTATATTTCGGCGGGGCTTACCCTGCGCGGGCTGCGGCCGATGGTCGGCACCGGGGGCATGCTCATCTTCTCGGCCCGGGGGCTGCCGCACTGGCGCGAGCCGTTCCGCCGCCTGCACCTCGACGACCCGGCGCTGCCCCGCGTGCTGGAACGCGGGTACGCTGCGGCGGATTTCGGCTGGGGCAAGCAGGGCATGGAACTGCTGCTGCGCGCCAGCGGCTGAGTGGAAAAGTTCACAAATCTACGGTATACTAAGGGCAGTAACCACAAGGAGGGCTGCCCCTATGTCCCAGATGACCAAACGCGCGCTGGTTGCCTCGCTGAAAGAATTGATGGCCGACAAGCCGCTGGATAAGATCACCGTCACGGACCTGACCGAGCATTGCGGCGTCAACCGCATGACCTTTTACTACCACTTTAAGGATATCTACGACCTCGTCGAGTGGGCCTGCGTCGAGGAAGCCACCCGCGCCCTGGCTGGCAAAAAAACCTACGATACCTGGCAGCAGGGCTTTTTGCAGATCCTGCAAAGCTTGCAGAAGGACAAGGTGTTTTACATCAACGTCTACCACTCCATCAGCCGCGAGTACATCGAGCAATACCTGTATAAGCTGACCTATGATCTGATGATCGGCGTGGTGGAAGAACGCGCGGCGGGCATGTCGGTGCGGGGCGAGGATAAGGAGTTCATCGCGCATTTTTATAAGTACGCCTTTGTGGGTTTAACGCTCGAATGGATCCGCAGCGGCATGAAAGCAGACCCCGCCGCCATCGTGGAGAGGGTCTCCACCGTGACGCACGGCGGCATCACCAAAGCGCTGGAAGCGTGCCGCATTGGACAATAAAAAATAGATTGTATGACTTATAGCGCACGTATTTTTAGGACAAAATACGTGCGCTTTTTGTGATTTGAAGTCGATTTTGTTTGGAATAGTGCAAAATTTATAATTCGAGTGGCATAAAATTGTACAAAATAAGAATTGAAAAAAGAATGTACTTTTTATAGTATTATAATGTAATAGAGACAGGGGTGGAGGGACCCCACAAAATTTTATTGGATAGGAGAGAATTATCATGTACTCCCAAACTATGGCTGCACGATTTGACTGCAAAAAGCTGCTTCGTTTTGCACTGGCCACGCTGTGCCTGTTGGCACTGGCCCTGCTCATGCCGGTAGCCGCACGGGCGGAAGAAACGGATAAGAGTAAGGAAACAGGGGAATGGAAAGCCCAAAACGAAAATGGTGATACCATCTATGCGACGTTTAAACGCAATGGCGAAGCGACGGAAACTGTTCTCAAACAGGGCGAAGTGAACCTTGAAGTATATGTGATGAAACCCGGAAAGGCTGCCTACAGCGAGGGCAAGAGCCAAGTGGGTACAGATTACGATAAATATACTACTACGTTTAAATACCAGTATAATGCCAACGAGGACGAGGGCCTGACTTTTCACGCGGAGAACCAAACATTTGACCAGTTGCCTATAACCAAGGAAGATAAAAAAGGAACCGGCAAGGGCGGCTATGGCAGCCTGGACCTAAAAGTAACTGCTGGTGCAGGCTATACGATTTACCGCGTGGATTATAGCGTCTGCTACTCTTCCGAAGGCCCGACCAAGACCGGCTGGAAAACGCAGGAATTTAAAGAAAAAGAGAATGTGGAAGGCCCGACGTCTTACTGCTACCTTGATAACATTCAAGATGGCACGACAGCCAGGGTGTATCTGATGCCTGCGTATACGGTTCAGTACAAGGTCGTTTATAAGGATGAGAATGGCACCGTTGCTGACCCGAGTAGCTACACCGTCGAAGAGGGAAAGAATTTGAATGATGTGACGGTGTTGCCTTACAAGGGAAACTTTAACAACATTAATAGCTGTAACGTGTTGGGGGAGACTACGAGCTACGAGTATGGCAAAGGCTCCATCGCACCGTACCACCGCTGGTGCAATACAAAAAATGAAGGAATCGCTGTTGATACTGTAAAAAATGCACTGAATAATTATAAAAACAATACGTCTGTCACCCTGCCGAAGCTGACGGCCGCAGAGAACTATAACGTCAGCGCTTGGAAGCATAACGGTAAAGAGTACAGCGGTACGCTTGATTTAAGCACCCTCAGTGCAGATGACTTTGCAGCACTGGCAGACGATAAAGAGAAACCCTTGGCCATCACCCTGACCGCTGTAGTTACAGCCAAGCAGCCCGAAAACACCGATAATTCCGGCAACGGCGGCAACGACGGTGGCGATAACAACAACGGCGGCGACAACAATAATAACGGCGGCGACGGCAGCAACGGCGGGCAGAAAAGCACCCCTACGCCTACCCCGGAAACTACCCCGGCATCGACCCCCTCCGTCACTACGGTCACGGCGGTAGCACCTACTGCTACCCCCACCGCGACCCCGGCCCCCACGGCAGAGCCTACCGCAACACCTGCCCCGGCGGCTGTTCCGGCACACATTCCCCAAACCAGCGACGATATGCCCTATACGCTGCTGGTCGTTACGGCCTTGGCCAGCCTGTGCGCAGCCGGTGCTATGTTTAAGAAGCGCCGCAGCAAATAAGGTCATAGATCCTTCATAATCTATACAATCCATCCCCGGTGATAAGTTTTTTATCACCGGGGATTTTTTGCTGATTGTAGGGGGGCCTCCGACTGGATATACTATAAGCATCCCAAGCAGCAAACCCCAAAAACAAACGCAGCAAGGAACCCTAAGGAGGTTTTTGTATGTATTATTCCAGCGGTAACTACGAAGCTTTTGCTACCCCCAAAAAGCCCGAGGGCGTTGACGCCAAGTCCGCCTACATCATTGGCAGCGGCCTGGCGGCCCTGTCTGCCGCGTGCTACCTTGTGCGCGACGGCCAGATGAAAGGCGAGCACGTCCACGTGCTGGAAAAGGACCCCATCCCCGGCGGTGCCTGCGACGGCTACAAATATCAGGACGTCGGCTACGTCATGCGCGGCGGCCGCGAGATGGACAACCACTTTGAGTGCATGTGGGATCTGTTCCGCTCCATCCCGTCCATCGAGGATGAGAACCACACCGTGCTCGACGAGTACTACTGGCTGAACAAGGCCGACCCCAACTACAGCCTGTGCCGCGCCACCGTCAACTGCGGCCAGGACGCCCACACCGATGGCAAGTTCGGCCTGTCTGACAAGGGCGCAATGGAAATTTTGCAGCTCTTCATGACCCCCGACGAAAAGCTGTACGACAAGAAGATCACCGACTTCTTTGACGACGAAGTCCTCAATACCAATTTCTGGATGTACTGGCGCACAATGTTCGCGTTTGAAAACTGGCACAGCGCGCTGGAGATGAAACGCTACTTGCAGCGCTATATCCACCATATCGGCGGCCTGCCGGACTTTACCGCCCTGCGCTTTACCCGCTACAACCAGTACGAGTCGATGATCCTGCCCATGGTCAAGTACCTGGAAAGCTTCGGCGTGCAGTTCCACTACAACACCAAGGTCGTCAACGTGGCGTTTGACTGCGCGGGCGGCAGAAAGCTGGCCACCCGCATCGACGTGCTGCGCGATGGGGCCGAGGATTGCATCGACCTGACCGAGAACGACCTCGTGTTCATCACCAACGGCGGCTGCGTCGAGAACTCGACCATCGGCAGCCAGAACACCGTGGCCCCCTACCGCCCCGAGATCAAGGAGGGCGGCGGCTGGGACCTGTGGCGTAAGATCGCCGCGCAGGACCCGAGCTTCGGCCACCCCGACAAGTTCTGCTACGACCCCGAGCTTTCCAACTGGATGAGCGCTACCATCACGACGCTGGACCAGAAAATTGTGCCCTATATCAAGAAGATCTGCAAGCGCGACCCGTTCAGCGGCAAGGTCGTTACCGGCGGCATCGTTACCGTGCAGGATTCCGGCTGGCTGCTCAGCTGGACGCTGAACCGTCAGCAGCAGTTCCGCGACCAGCCCAAGGATCAGCTTTGCGTCTGGGTGTACGGCCTGTTCAGCGATAAGCCGGGCGACTACGTCAAGAAGCCGATGCGCGAGTGCACCGGCAAAGAGATCTGCATGGAATGGCTGTACCACATCGGTGTGCCGACCGACCAGATCGAGGAGATGGCCGCCAACAGCGCCAACACCGTGCCCTGCATGATGCCGTATATCGACGCGTTCTTTATGCCGCGCGCGGCGGGCGACCGCCCCGACGTTGTGCCCGAGGGCGCTGTGAACTTCGCGTTCCTGGGCCAGTTCGCCGAGACGGCGCGCGATACGATCTTCACCACCGAGTATTCTATCCGCACCGGTATGGAAGCTGTCTACACCCTGCTGAACGTTGACCGCGGCGTGCCCGAGGTCTGGGGCAGCGTGTACGATATCCGCTGCCTGCTGGATGCCACCGTCAAACTGCGCGACGGCAAAAAGATCACCGACATGGAGATGCCGCTCGTCGGCAAGCTGGCCCTGAAGGAAGCCCTGAAAAAGATCGAGGGCACCGAAGTGGAAAAGCTGCTGAAAGAGTATAACGTGATTTGATAAGCTGCCTATAAACAGAGCCAGGCCCCGCCGAAAGGCGGGGCCTGGTGCTTTAGTTTGTTGAGTGTGTAGGGGCGAACAGCGTTCGCCCGTGGGATCCTGCGCTGTCGCCAAACTCTACGGGCGGATATGGAATCCGCCCCTACGCGCCGTAGGGGAGCATTCTATATGCTCCCGTGCGGATTCACCTTACCGCGCACTTTGCGGGCAGGCAACGCGCGCCCCCACAAGGTGCCGTCAGCGTTTTACCCGCGCACCGCAATGCACTCAATTTCTACCAGCGCACCTTTGGGCAGCGCGGCGATCTGCACGCAGCTGCGGGCGGGGTAGCGGTGGAAATACTGGGCATACACCTCGTTGACGGCGGCAAAATCGCCAAGGTCCTGCACAAAGACCGTGGTTTTCACAACGTCATCCAGCGTCAGCCCGGCTTCGGCCAGCACAGCCTGCAAGTTTTTCAGCGACTGATGGGTCTGCGCGACGACACCCTCGGGCAGAACGCCGGTGGCGGGGTCCAGGCCCAGCTGGCCGCTGCAATACACGGTGCTGCCGGTGTCCACGGCCTGCACATAAGGGCCGAGCGCGGCAGGCGCTTTATCAGATACGATACGCTTCATACAAAAACAACTCCCTCATTTAAAGTTTATGGAGATGGACTTATTGTACGCGCGTTTGGGGAAAATGTAAAGATGCTTGTTGTAATTTATAGTGGCTCCCCTTGAGGACAGACTCCCCCGTATCGGGGGAGTCTGTCCTCAAGGAGAGTCTTTTAGTTGTGGTGGCGCTGCACCGCTTTCATCACGACCATCACGGCGGCAAAAATCACACCGGCGATGGCCCAGATAAACCAACTGTACTCCGGCTGGCCGTTGCCGTAGGGGCCGAACGTGTAAAACAGGAAAATGGCTACCACTACCAGCCAGTACGCCGCCGCTACCGCGCGGATGGCACCTTTGCGGGCTTTGGCGTCGCGGGTGAAATCGCCCTCTTCCAGCAGCTGGTTCAGGGCATCCTGCACGGTGCCCACCCGCACAAAGGCGTACACACCGCACGCCACCAACACCAGCAGCAGGCAGACCGCAGCAGCCGCCAGAATATCCGTGTCTAAAAACATCATCGCTGCAAACAGCGGCACAGCGCACAAAATGCACAGCACCGTGCCCAGGGTGTTGCCCCGGTTGTATTGCACGGCAAAGGCATCCCGGCGCTCGTGCGCCAGGCCGGTCACGCCGTACTCGGTGTCGATAGGCTCTTTTTCCAAAAATTCATAGGGCTTTACAGCCGCGCTGCACTGCATGAACAGCACCACCGCCACGGCCACCAGCACAAGCAGGGTGCACAGCCCCAGCCCGGTGGCGAAATCGGCGCGGAAATACCCGTACTCGGCCAGCGCACCAAGGGCGATCAGCGGGACAGGGCACACCACGCACAGCGCCGTGGCCAGCGCCATTCTGGGCGCATTGGCATGGGCTTGGGTCAGGTAGTCGTTCGCCTGGGCCAGTGTGACTTTGCGCAGGGCGGGGGCATCGTCCACGGCGGTGTACTCCGGCTCGCCGAGTTCGTCTTTTAAAAGGTAGTCGGTCGTTACGCCGAACAGGTGGGACAGCTGCAAAATTTTGTCGATATCGGGTACCGACTGTGCGCCCTCCCACTTGGAGACGGACTGCCGGGTCACGCCGAGCTTCTCGGCCAGTTCTTCCTGCGACCAGCCGGATTTTTTGCGCAGAGCTATAAGTTTGTCAGCAAAGATCATGGGGACCTCCTTGAAGGTGGGCGGTGTTTGCGGGCGGATATGAAATCCGCCCCTACGGGGGGGACGTGTGGCGCCTTACGGTAGCCTCACTCTACCACATTGCCCCGTTGCAAACAAGAACCCCCGGGGTGGAACTTTGTCAACATGCGGTTGCAACCACGCTGCAACGTACAATTATTTGCGGCGCGGCAGCAGTAAACCGCTGGCAAGCACCAGGCCGCCCAGGGCACACAGCCCGGCCCCGGCATGGCCGGTCAGGTCGGCCAGCAGCCCAAGCAAGGGGCTGGCGGGGATCATCAGCACACTGTACGCCATGCTGTCCACGCTGATCAGCGTCGCCCGGCGGTCACTTGGGATGGCATCGTTGAACCGCTGCATTGCGTGCAGGCACCAGACGCTGATCGCCGCCTGCACCAGCATCGGCCCGGCCAGGCAGCCCCAGGCAGGCCCCGCCCCGGCCAGCAGCACATGCGGGCTTTGTTCCATCACCAGACGCGCGGC
>ERZ1034984.3795-NODE-3795-length-10499-cov-12.925507_pt1 | contig 10499 bp, 10 predicted proteins | sample MGYA00520589_ERZ1034984 | MGnify/ENA primary metagenome ERZ1034984 (study PRJEB33766, sample SAMN09781790) | gut metagenome | biome: gut microbiome | host: Homo sapiens | place: Madagascar | study: EMG produced TPA metagenomics assembly of the PRJNA485056 data... | reverse complement strand
CATGATGGCATCGGCCTATCTTGGCCCCTCCATACACTTCGTCCCAGGAAGCACGGTACTCATTCTCGACGAAATACAAGAATGCCCCCAAGCTCGAACAGCGCTTAAGTTTTTCAGCATCGACGGTCGCTACGACGTCATAGGCACAGGATCGCTGCTCGGCGTCGCTGGATATGGAAACGAGCCTGCATCCATCCCCGTCGGCTACGAAACCGTCATCGACATGCATCCACTTGATTTCGAAGAGTTCTTGTGGGCAAATGGCATAGTCGAGCCAATTGTGGACATGTTGCGCGAATGCCTTGAATCGGAAACGCCTGTTCCGGCGGCTCTTCACTCTCGAATGAGATCCCTGATTTTAGAATACACCGTGGTGGGAGGAATGCCCGATGCAGTACAGTCCTTTGTAAACAATCGCGATATGGCAAAGGTGTTACAAATTCAGCGCGACATCGTACGCGCCTACGAAGACGATATGGTGAAATACGCTTCTGCTGCCGACAAACCCCTTATCAAGCAGTGTTTTCAATCCATTCCCCGCCAGCTCGCGCGAGAGAACAAGAAATTCCAATACTCGATCATAAAAAAGGGGTCGACCGCGGCGCGCTTTGCGGGCAGCCTCCAATGGGTCGAAGACGCAGGGATAACCGCTCGCTGCAACAACCTGTCCATCACCGAACTTCCCCTCGACGGAAACTCGATTGGAGACCAGTTCAAGATCTACATGGCGGATACTGGACTGTTCGTAAGCATGCTGGAAGACGGAACTCAATTCGATATCCTCAATGGAAACTTGTTCGGGTACAAAGGCGCCATTTTCGAGAACCTCGTTGCCGACGTCTTCTCAAAAATGGACAGGCGTCTTTATTACTTCAAGAAGGACTCGGGGCTCGAACTCGACTTTGTGATTCGCTATCGAGGCAAATGCGTACCCGTTGAGGTGAAAGCGCGAGACGGCAACGCGAAAAGTGTGAAAACCGTGCTCAAGCACCCAGAAAAATACCGTGTCGATTCAGCGATAAAACTCGCAGACTTGAACATCGGCCGCACAGGCGCGATTCTGACCCTGCCGCTCTACATGGCCTTCTTGCTCACGGAAAGATAGGGTTACCCGTAGAACTTCACGTCGGGGAAAGGGGGCTCCTGAGCGCGCTTGAACGCGTAGGAGTCCACTCGTGCGAGCAGGCCTGTCGCCTGCATGATGTCGAAGCCCAGCGCATCGCACGCGTCCTCGACCGACTGCCCCTGTTCTTGCACGGCAATCAGCAGCTTGTCGAGGGTCTCATAGTCGATGCCCATAGAGGCCTCGTCCTTCTGGCCGGGAGCGAGCTCTGCGCTCGGCGGCTTCACAAACACGTTCTCGGGAATGGGCTCGACAGCACCTGCGGCGCGCGCCTGTTCGTTGCGCCAACGGCCCACTTCGTACACGTCGGTCTTGTACAAGCCGCCGAGCGGGGCAAATGCGCCGGCCGTATCGCCGTAGAGCGTGGAGTAACCCATCGCCGCCTCGGACTTATTGCCGGTGTTCACGAGCATCCAGCGATTCGCATTCGAGAGGGCCATGAGAACCACCATGCGACAACGCGCCTGCGTGTTCTCGGAAGCCAAACCTTCGAGCTTTTCCTTGTATGACTTGCGAATGACCTGTTCAAATGCTTCAAAGGGCTCGCAAATCGACACCGTATGGCTCTCGATACCGAGGTTTTCCGCCAAAGCGAGGGCATCATCGATGGAGTGACCAGTCGAGTAGGGACCGGGAAGAAGCACACCGTGCACGTTCTTGGCACCGAACGTGTCAACTGCCATGACCGCCGTCACCGACGAGTCGATGCCGCCCGAAAGACCGATGACGACTTGCGAGAAGCCGGCGCCCTTCGCGAACGCCGCGAGCGCGTCGACACATGCCTGATACTTATCCCCAGCTTTCATGGAGCCTCCTTGCGCAATAATCCGCGTGATGCGACTAAGTATGCCACCCCATTGTTTCAGACGCGTTGCAACCTCAAGCCCATAGGCTAAACCACGTGCATAAGTTGAGCGTCTTGTCCGCTCCTGAATGCGGGCGGGGAAACTCGTGCTCAAACAGCCCTCGCTGCGCTGCGGAACTGCGCGCGAGCTCCCCCGCCCGCATTCGAAAGCTACGTCACAACAACAGCTCAACGCGAGAGGCTGCGACGAGGGGTTCCCAAGCCGAAAGAACCAGCGCTTTCACGCAAGCATAATCACCTGAGCACGGACTCCTCGTCTGCAACCTCACAGGTCGAGCTCCATCTGCGGCCCGAAAGGCCGTGGGCGGGGGTCCCGCGCGCAGTTCCGCAGCGCAGCGAGGACTGTCTGAGCACGGGACCCCTGGCCGCGGCCGTAATCTCGCAGGTTGAACTAAGCCGATTACGCCTTGCGGATGCGCTCGGCGAGCCAGCTCGTCCACGCCTCCAGGCCTTCGCCCGTCGTCGCGGAGAGAGGGAAGATAGGAGCCTGCGGGTTCAGCTGGTTCACGCTTTCCTTGAAAGCCTCCTGATTGAAGTTGAACACCGGCATCGTGTCAACCTTGTTCAAGATGACTGCCTCAGAAACCTGGAAGACGCCCGGGTATTTGAGCGGTTTGTCGTCGCCTTCCGGCACCGACAAGATCATGACCTTGGCGTTCTCGCCCAAATCGAAGTCCGTCGGGCACACGAGGTTGCCCACGTTCTCCACGATAATCAGGTCGAGGCGCTCAAGGTCGAGCACGTCGATGGCGCGCTTGATCATGGCGCTTTCCAGATGGCACGCCCCACCAGTGTTGATCTGCACGGCGGCGATCCCCTGCGCCTTGATCTTCTCGGCGTCGACGCTGCTCGCGATATCGCCCTCGATGACGGCGATGTTGAACTCATCGCGCAGGGCGTCAATCGTGGCCAAGATGGTCGAGGTCTTGCCCGACCCCGGGCTCGCCAAAAGGTCAACCACGTACACGTGGTGCTCGGCGAACCGTTCGCGCAGCTCGCACGCGATGGCGTCGTTCTTATCGAGAATAGGCTGCTTCATATCAATCTTCATGAGAATCTCCTTCCTCATCGTCGGGCAAATCAACTTCGATCGAATCGATCTGTAGCTCCCGCCCGCACAGAAGCTCGGTTGCGAACCCATCGCATTCCGGGCAGAACATATGGAACCTATCGTGCTCGAAGACGGCGCCGCATTCGAGGCAGCGACTCTTCGGCTTGATCATGTTAATGGTAAGCTCGGCGCCCTTCGCATACGGGTCGTCCTCGGTGAGGGCCTCCCATGCGAACACGAGCGCATCCTCGATCGCCTCGGTCATTTCGCCGATCGACAGGTTAACCTTCAGAAGACGGGTCGCGCCCGAATCGCGCGCAGCTTTCTCGGCAGCCTCGATGACGCCCGTCATGATTCCCAGTTCGTGCATGAAACCCCCATCGCGAAAGGCGTCTTCCCAGACGCGCCGTCCATCCACCTTCTATGGTAGTAGAACGCAGATATACACGTAAGGCCACCCTAGACGAGTGGCCTTAACCGAATCAACAAAGCGAGGCGAGCTACTCCTCCGCTTCCTCCGCAGCAAGCTCAGCGTTCTGCTTCTTGATGCGCTTCGAAAGCACGATGCGCGCCAGCAGAAGCGACACCTCGTAGAGCACGATAAGCGCGGCGAACATGAGCAGCATCGTGATAGGGCTCGCGTCCGGGGTGATCATCGCGCAGAGCACCATGAGCACGACGTAGATGGTGCGCCACTGCCCGCGCATCTTCTTGTAGGGAATGATGTCGAAGATGACCAGGTAGAACACGACGACCGGCAGCTCAAAGGCGAAACCGAAGCCGATTTCGAACTTGATGATGATGTCAAGGTAGGACGATGCTTGCGGAAGCACTTGCGCGCTCATGCCGTACGCCTGGTCGGTAAGCCACTGGAACGCCGGGTCCAGGATGATGAAATAGCAGAACAGCGTGCCGAAGATGAACAGGAACACCGCGATCGCGAACGTCGGGATGAACCACTTGCGCTCCTTAGGCTTGAGCGCCGGCAGGAAGAACGCGAGAATCTGCCAGAGGATGACAGGCGAGCACGCGACGACCGATGCCCAGAAGGACAGCTTGAAACGCGTTGCGAACGCGTCGAAGGGCGTCGTGTACATGCCTTGCTGGAATCCCTCGGGGAGGAACTCCGAGATAGGCGCGAACAGGATGACCGAAAGCGTCGGCGTTGCCATATAGAACACGCAAACGGCGATAAGCAGCACGACCACGATACGGACAAGGCGCATGCGCAGCTCGCCCAGATGGTCGAAAAGGGGCATTCGGGCAGGACCGATAGGCATCGCTTACTCCCCCTTCTCTTCGCTTGCAGCCGCCTTCGCTTCCTTGCTCTCAGATGCGTTGGCGTTGCCGTAGAGCTCATCGACGGTCGGCTTCGCGTCGGCTTTGCTCGCCTCGGCGCGTGCCGCGGTCGCAGCGACCGCATCGGCAGCCGCCTGCTTTTCGGCCTCGGCCTTCTCAGCCTCCTTGCGAGCAGCACGCTCGCGGTCGTAGCGCGCTTTGCGCTCGGAGAAGCTTTCCTGCTTCGCGTCCTTCGCGGCGTTCACTGTAGACGTTGCGGCCTTCTTCACGTTCTTCGCACCCGACTCTGCGGCGTTGCCCATCTTCTCGAGCGCGTCGAGCGGGTTCTTGAACGGGTCTTCTGCGTCGGGGTCGAAGATCTTCTCTTCCTTGATGACCTTGTTCATCTCATCTTGGGCGCTGCGGAACTTCGCGATGGCCTTGCCAAGCGTCTTCGCCATGGCGGGAAGCTTGTCGGGGCCGAAGATAAGGAAACCGAACAGCAGAATGAGGAAAAGCTCAAATCCACCTATGCCAAACAAAACTAACTCCTTCGGAGGAACAGACCGGAAAGGGTTGCCACGCGTACCGAACCATTATCGGGCACAGCAGCGGTCTATGGTAGCACACCGCGCACCACGCCACGATTTCCGCACGTTCCCCTCAAACGAAAAAACAACCGGGCAGCCCTGCGGCTCGCCGCAAGACTGCCCGGCTGCCACCGTTACGCCGTGAGCACGGACAGCGCGATCGTGGGAATGCCGAGCGCCAGAACTAGAATCACACACACGACCACGGTGAAGATCTTCTTCATCTTAGCCGAGCGCTCCCGTTGCGCTTGCGCGCGCGCCTCACGTTCCTTCGCCGCCTTGATGCGGTCGCTTTTCTGCTGCGCCGTCAGCTTCTGCTGCTTGTTGCCGGATTTCTTGGCCATGGGTTACAGCCTCAGCTTTCCACGGATCTCGATGACGCGGGCAATGTGCTTGGCAACCTCCACGTCGATGTGCCATTTATCCCGCTCGTAGAGCGTCTTGCCGTCGACCATCGTCATGATGACGTCGGCGGAGGTGCAGGTGTTCACCATTGCCGAGACGGGGTTTGTCGAAGGCGACTGCTGCGAGCTCGAAAGGTCGACCGCGATGATGTCAGCGCGCTTGCCGATTTCAAGCGACCCGATCTCGTCGTCGAGCTTGAGCGCACGGGCGCCGCCGATGGTCGCCATCTCGAGCATCGACTCGGAATCGAGGAAGCGCCCGACGTTGACAGCGCGCTGTATAAGCATGCCAAGACGCATCTCGGAGAGCATGTCGGTCGAGTCGGTGGCGGCGGGAGAGTCGGTGCCGATGCCAACGCGCAGGCCGGCGCGCATGAACTCGTCGACGGGCGCCACGCCCATGCCGAGCTGCGCGTTGCAGCGCGGGCACACGGCGATGGCCACGTTGTACTCCTTGAGCTTCTTCACGTCCTCCTCGTCGGTGTGCACGCAGTGGACGGCGAGTACGTTGGGAGACTCGAAGGCGCCCCAGTTCAGCGCATAGCGAACAGGGGAAACGCCCGTCGGGAGCCAAGGCGGGATCTCGAGGAAGCCGCGGCGGACCGACTCGCCGTGCACGGAGAACGACGAGGAGCCGCGCTTCACGAAGTAGTACTCCTCGCGGCTGCCGGCAAGGTGCATGGCCACGGGCAGGTCGTCGCGCGTGGCGAGCTCGGAGACCCTGCCGAACACGGCGGGGTGGCACATGTAGATGGGAGCGGGCGCGATGCCGATCGAGATGCGGTCGGGATCCACTTCCTGGGACCAATGCATGATGTCGTTTTCGGCGGCGCGCATGGCGTAGTCGATGCGGCGCTTGTCCATGACGCCCACCTCGCGATAGATCACGCCGCGAAGGCCGAGCTTCTGGGCCGCCGTGCAGGCAGCACCCGTGGTGGTGATGTCCGCCACGCAGGTGATGCCGGATGCAAGCGCGTCCAGGCCGCCCAAGATGGCGGAGTCGTACCAGTCGGACACTTCCATCTTCGCGGAGAGGGCGGCGACGGAAGCGAGCCAGGTGATGTAGGGTACGTCGTGCACGATGCCCCGCATGATCGAGTTCTCCATATGAGTGTGGAGGTCGACCAGACCGGGCATGATGGCGGCCGTTCCGTAGTCGAGCACCTCTTCGTCCGGATAGCGCAGCCTGAGCATCTCGGTTTTGCCGATGTCCCGAATTCGTCCGTCTCGAACGAGAACGGCGCCCCCGACGATGGGATCGGAGGTGACGGGCAGAACATATTGTGCGCACAACAACATAGCTTGAGCCTCACTCGCCCTTGGTTTCATTAGTCACGATATGATAACACTGGGTTCGCACATCCCCCGAATCCACACCTTGGCAATCGGCGACGGGGAGAAGGCGGGCGATTTGGCGTATACTGAAGCGTCCCGCAGACAAGCGAAAGCGTCACATCAGGAGCACGACCACCATGAGCATCGACACCGCAACGGGCAAGGAAGCGCCCGCCGAGATATCTTCCGAACGCGTAAAGGACATCTTCTCGTCAATCGCCAAGAAATACGAGCGGTTCAACGCCGTATCGAGCTTTGGCGCCTACAAGTCATGGCTCGCAGGAATGATGAGGCAGGCCCCCATCGAGCCAACCGACGACGTGCTCGACATCGCGGGAGGCACCGGGGACGTCACCTTCACGGTGGCGCGCGCGAAGCATCCGCGTCATATCCAGTGCACCGACCTGGTCAACGAGATGCTCGACGTTGCCCGAGCGCACTACGCCGACGGCGCCGCGTGCGGCGTGCCCGTCGATTTCGAGGTGGTCGACGCGCAGGACATTCCCTATGCGGACGCGAGCTACGACGCGCTCACCATGGCATACGGCATCCGCAACATGCCCGACCGCCCGCGCGCGCTCTCCGAGATGTACCGCGTGCTGAGGCCGGGCGGGCATCTGGTGTGCCTGGAGTTCTCCACGCCGCCGAACGCGGCGTGGCGCGCGCTGTACAACTTCTACCTGAAGCACCTGATCCCCTTCTGGGGCGGCCTTATCACCGGGGACAAGGCGGGGTTTGTGTACCTGTCGAAGTCCATCAAGGCGTTCCCAAACCAAGAGGGCCTCGCAAAGATGATGCGCGAGGCGGGGTTCGTCGACGTCACCTGGAAGAACTACACCGGCGGCATCGCCGCGGTGCATGTGGCGAAAAAGCCCGAGTAACGACGAGGACCCCGCAGCGTGTGATGCGGGGTCCTCGTTTCTTAAGCGCTGATGAGACGCGGGCGTAAGACGCGCGAGATTGAATCGCGCCCCGATTTGCGGTGCATTAAAGGGCAGCGCGCGCAGCTTGGCTTCTATTTGCCGCCGTCGAGATTGCTCTCGCTCCAGTGATCGGAGAGCTTCTCGAGCAGGCTGATGAGCTCGGCCTTGTCGTCGTCGGAGAGAACCGAGAACAGCTGCTCGTTGTACTTCGTGCGCTCGCGGGAGCAGCGGCGGGCTTCCTTCTTGCCCTCCTCGGAAAGCGAGACGATTACCGAGCGACGGTCCTTCTCGCTCGGGGTGCGCTCCACAAGACCTGCGCGATCGAGGCGAGCGATCTGCTCGGAGAGCGTCGCGGCGCGGACGTTCATGACCTCCGCAAGCTCACGCTGGCTCACCGGGCCGGTTTTCAACAACGCCGACAGGGTGCCGGAACGCCCACCGGATCGATTTCCGCGATGGACAGCGACGTGCGCACAGTGATGGAACAAATCGACGAGCTGTGCATCCTTGTTCTTCTGCTTCTTACTCTGGGATGCCATGAGGTCTCCCTTCTCGTTTCGAGGCGGTGTTTTGACTTGCTCATTTGATACACTTTTTTCCCTTATGCAACAAGGTATCTAAGGTCACACTACACAGTTACCGCACAAAGTTGCGACTGGGACGAAAATGCACCAGCATCACCATACTTTACGTGTAATCGTAAAATTATTGCTGACGCATGCTTTCTCCAAAAATCGTCCATTTTTGCACGGGATGGGGACATCGTTTTCACCACTTATCATTAGATTCCTCCCAGTATTGTCCCTTGTGCACCATAGCTCAGCTTGCGAATCTTTCGCGCCATCTATGCAGGTCCCGAGAAACCGCTATGATGGGCACATGGAAAAAAGAGCTTCGAAACACGACAATTCACGCGGGGGAAGCCCTCGCGAGCAGCTGTGGTCGACCACCTTCGTCTTGGTCATCGCCTCGACGCTGTGCTGCTTCATGGTGGGCCAGGGGCTTAACTCGAGCACCTCGGTCTATGTGGCGCTCTACGGCGGAAGCGCCGCATATGCGGGCGTTCTAGCTGCCGTGTTCTCGGGGGCGGCGGCCGTCATGCGCCTGCTCTCGGGGCCACTCATCGACGAGCACGGACGGCGCATCGTGATGCTCGTGGGATTCCTCGTGCTCATCGTTGGCACGATAGGGCCGCTGTTCACCCACGACGTCGTTCCCTTCGTAACCTTCCGCTTTTTACAGGGCGCGGGCTTTTCCGCCGCGACCACTGCATCCGCCACCGCCGCCGCCGATGTGCTTCCCTCCTCGCGCATGGGAGAGGGCATCGGTTACTACGGGCTAGGCCAGGCGATCGCCATGTCAATAGGGCCCGCCTTCGCACTCGCCCTCGTGTCGATGGACCCGGCTGAGAACCTCTTCATCGGCGCGACGGCCGCCGCCGCGCTCGGGCTCGCGCTGATCTTCTTCTGCCGCTACGAAAAGCATCCCGAAACGCTGCCCGAAGAGGCGGTCTACCGGCGCGAACGCGAGGAAAAGCGCACCAGGAGCGAGGGTGCCAGGAGCGAGGGAGCACGGCGCGAGGGCTTCATCTCGCGCATCTTCGAGAAGCGCGCGCTGCCGGGCACTCTGCCCACCCTCGTGATCGCCCCGGCGTTCGGGTTCGTGATCTTCTTCGTCGGCCTTTACGGCACCTCGCTCGGCGTGGGGAACGCGGGGCTGTTCTACACCCTGTCCGCCGTGAGCATGATTATCGTACGCCTGAAGTCGGGCGCGTTCATGGACCGCTTCGCTCCCATCAAGATCCTGCCCGTCGCCTTGGCGTTCGGCGTCGTCGCGTTCGCCATGCTCATCGCCTGCGGGACCGTCCTCGACAGCTCGCCCGCACGCGACGCGGTGTTCTACCTGGCGGGAATCGTGTACGGTCCCTGCATCGGCATCGTGAACCCGCTCAATCAGGCGGTGGCAGTGAAGAACACGCCGCCCGAGCGCTGGGGCGCCGCGAACGCGCTGTTCCAGCTCGCGATCGATGTCGGCATCGGCTGCGCGAGCGTCATCTGGGGCCTCGTAAACGACAGCTTCGGGTTCCCCGTCACCATCTGCTGCGTGATATGCTGCGCCGTGGCGTCGTACTTCGTCGCGCGCGCCGTCTACCCGAAGGAATCGTAGGACACGAACAAGGGTGCCTTGTCGGAGGCGATTTCCCTCGCCTCGTTCGTTCCAAACAGCAGCGCCACGCCCGGCGTCCCGCGCCCAGCGGCAGCACCGCACCCTGCACCCTAGTAGGGCTCGTCGAGGTTGACGTGCGCTTTCGCGTCGAAGTCGAACGAGAAGAACTTTTCCTGCTTGAAGCGATCGAGCGCCACGAGCGCGATCATTCCCGCATTGTCGCCGCAGGCCGAAAGGGGCGGCAGCACCAGACGCACGCCCGCCTTCGAACACATCTTCTCGTACGATGCGCGGAGCACGGGGTTCGCCGCGACGCCACCGCCCACGCAAAGCGTGCGCGCGCCCGTCATCTCGAGAGCACGCTTCGCCTTCGCCACCTGCACGTCGACCACCGCCGCCTCGAAGCTCGCGCAGATATCGGGCACGTTGAGCTCGTGCCCGGCCTCCCGCTCGCCGTTGATATAGGTGACAACCGCCGTCTTCAAGCCCGAAAGCGAGAAGCGCAAGTCGCCCGAGTGCATCATCGCGCGCGGGAAGGCGATGGCGCGCGGGTTGCCCTTCGCACCGTAACGCGAAATCACGGGCCCGCCGGGGTATCCCAGCCCGAGAGCCTTCGCGACCTTGTCGAACGCCTCGCCCACCGCGTCGTCGATGGTGGTGCCGAGCGTTTCGTAGTCGCCCCAGCCCTTCATGTGGACGAGCATGGTGTTGCCGCCCGACACGAGCGACACCACGGCAGGTGGGGTGAAATCGGGACACCCGAT
>ERZ1034984.3794-NODE-3794-length-10499-cov-16.506798_pt1 | contig 10499 bp, 5 predicted proteins | sample MGYA00520589_ERZ1034984 | MGnify/ENA primary metagenome ERZ1034984 (study PRJEB33766, sample SAMN09781790) | gut metagenome | biome: gut microbiome | host: Homo sapiens | place: Madagascar | study: EMG produced TPA metagenomics assembly of the PRJNA485056 data... | reverse complement strand
GCCTAACTAGGGAAGAATTTTTTCCTAGTTAGGGAAAAATGAAAGTGGTACTAGGGAGCATCGGAAGCTAAATGATACCCATGAGCAGATGTTTCTCGAAAATTATTTACAAGATTACACACATATAGCAAAGACTGCATGATTTAAAATTATGGCACAACTACAGAATAAATGTTAATAATTCGAGAGAAAGAGGCAACTTTCGAGAAATGGCATTATCTTTGCACTTGTTTCAAACAGATAGCAATGTGCTATTTTGCACAAAGCCAGGCTGAATATACACTAGATTATAAACTATAATAAAGAATAAGACTATGACAGAAAAAGAAATGTTCAATTTTATAAATGAACAAAACCAGCAGAGTTCTGGTTTCGCCATCAATGAGAAAGAGCGTGGATTGACCAATGTGTTCTCTGCCTTGATGCGCAAGGTGTATTTGTGGATGACACTTGCATTGGTTATCACTGGTGTTACCGCATACGGAGTTGCAACGAGTCCTACCCTATTGATGACCATCGTGACAAGCCGTGGTTTGATGTGGGGCTTGATTATCGCCGAGTTCATCTTGGTATTTGCCATCAGCGGAGCCATCAACCGATTGTCACTGAGTACGGCGACACTGCTGTTTATCATTTACTCAGTACTAAACGGAGCGATGCTCTCTTCCATTTTCGTCATCTATGAGCCAATGGTGATTGCCAAGGTATTCTTCATCACCGCCGGCACATTCGGAGCGATGGCTTTTTATGGCTACTCCACCAAGAAGGACTTGACCTCTATCGGCAAGATACTTTTCATGGCATTGATTGGTTTGATAATCGCTACGGTGGTCAACATGTTCTTGAAAAGCCCAGGCTTTGACTACATCTTGAGTTACGTAGGCGTTGCCATCTTCATCGGCCTGACCGCATGGGACTCTCAGAAAATCAAGCAGATGCTCCAGACACAGTATGACATGAGCGAAGGCGCACAGAAGTTGGCATTGCTTGGTGCTCTCACCTTGTATCTCGATTTCATCAACCTCTTCCTCTATCTGCTTCGCATCTTCGGAAGCAACAGAGAATAAGCAATAACACAATAGAAACAAAAAGGCGATTGGTGTGAACCAATCGCCTTTTTGTTATCTTACTTTAAAATCTCACAATATTGAATTTCTTAGTAACTATCTAATAGATAGACCATTCATCTTCATACATTAATTACTACTTCCATTAATCGGAGCCTCAGCTACGGCAACCGGTGCTTTCTTTCCTTTATTCAGCAAGGCAGCCCAATTAAAGTTACGCTTGAGCCCCGAAATGGTTTCGATAGTCATAATCAGAACAGAGACGAAACAGAAAATAAGCACACCCGCAATCATCAAACCAAACTTGATACCCAGAATGACAATATTGGCCGGATTACCTTCATTCCTTGTTTCTACCCTGCCACTGGTATAATGATATTCTACGATATTATCCGGAAGAAGTGACATCAGCAAACCACTACCGAAGAAGAAACTTGCCACGGCAAAACCGAATTTCTGAAGCGTACGCATAAAACCATGCTGACGGCGATGAGCAGAAATCACATAACCACGCGGATAGCCAGAAATAATATAAAGAGGTATCAGGATAATCAGATAAATCATCCAGCCAGTCTTGGTGGAAGCAGAATCATTAATATCATCCACTAATCCCTTAGTGTCCTTGAGCGCCATTTTTTGGATTTCATCGAAATTCATATCAGCAACTTCACCAAACTCGTTCTGACATTTTCCCATCTTTTCTTCGCATTCTGCCATGCGCTTTTTATAAATTTCTATATTCTTATCCAGTTTGGCCGTATCAGCACTATGCTTTGCCGCCATCATGCCCTCCCTATAAGACTCAGCATTCCTCTTCAAGTCATGAAGTTTCATCAACTTATAAGCATTAGCAGACTGAATGCGACGTTCATAAAGCTGATAACTGAGTTCCGAGCTTGCATTGAGTTTATCATAAGTAATCGTGGTATCAGTCTTTTTCCAGTTTTCCACAAGAGCCACATCCTTGGCATATTTCTGAGCACTCTCCTTATCCTGATTACTGAAATACCAGAAGATGCAAGCAGCGATAATCGAACCGAATATCAAAGACCACTTCCATGTACGATGTTTACTATAGGAATATGAGATAATCTCGCGCAAATCAGCCACACGCTCACGGAAGAAAGAGTCTGTAGGATCATCAGCCTTACGCACAGCCTCATCCACCAGAGCCTCCATCTTATCAGTCTCCTCTTTTGATACAGGATAAACATTATCCCAATCAGTGCTTCCTTTTTCCATGTCCTTAGCCTTGACATGCGAGGAAGTAAACAAAGCCTGGTCCAAACATTCCCAAGCGGCTAGGTTCTTTTGTTCTTCCATATTAATCTTACGTTTTTAGTTATAGAATCAATTGCTGCTGCAAAGGAACAAAATAAAACGAAAACCTATACTCCAAAGCGTAAAAAAGGCGAACTAAATGGTAAATTCGGCTCGCCTAAAACGTATAAATATAGTATTCGTTTCGTAAAAGTCACTCATTATCAGTTCATTTCTTTCGATTGCGATATTCCTGAGGTGAACACTGATAATAACTATTAAACACCCTGCGGAAAGTAGATAGGGAGTTGAAACCCGACTGGTCTGCTATCAGAGAAATCGGCAAATTGGTGTTTGACAAGAGGCGTTCCGCATGTTTCACACGGAGCTGGTTGACATAATCATAGAATGTATAACCATTCTCTTGGTTGAAGAAACGACTGAGATAAGTTCGGTTGGTTCCCACCTTGCGAGCCACATCCGACAACTTCAGACGAGGATTCAAGAATACCTTTTCCTCATCGAAGAGTTTTCTTACCGACTCGCTCACCTCTGGAGGCAACTGACAACTATGCAAGTCCAAGTCTGCCTCTTCCTCCTCTTCGTTCTCCGTATCGTTCAACTCATCGATGACCGACTCATGCCGATAGACGAAATATGAAACAACCATCCACATCACGAGTGAGGTAACGAGATAAGCCTTGTCGGTGATGGTATCGTCATAGTAGCTGCTGAATGTCCAGATGAGCAAGATGCCCCAAAAAGTGACAAGGATGCCTCGCAACCAGTTGAGGTTGATATTCTCCTGGTAAGAGAATCGCTCCTTCAACTGGCGATGATATTGAGAGATGAAGAAGAAGGTAAGCACGAGCGTAGCCGTACCATAGATGCCCCCCCACCCTATCAGCATATCATACCAAATGGATTTGTCCGTGCAGAAGAACAGAATCGGCAATGCCACGAAAGGCAACTCATGCAATCCCAACTTCTTGAAGGAGAACCATCCCGGCTTGCACAATTCCATCAGTACAAAGACATAAAATGGAATGATGACCATATCAACGCTCGTCATCAAGTGCCAACCTAGGTGAAGTTGACCGTCATAAGCGAAGAAGAAGAGGTCTTTGAAGCACTCCATGTCTTGCAACAACATAATCCACATAATCAATTGGGTCAAGGTATCCCTGCCCTTGCGCCAGAACATCCATACCATCATGGAATAGAACATGACGCACATCCCGTAAATAAAATAGTCTAAAGAGTCAGTCAACATATCAGTGTTTGTATTTCCGTTAATTCATCATTTACTTTCATTTGCTGGGCGTTCTCCCATCCAAAACTCCAAGTTTCCTCCTTTGAGGATATCATCATGCGATAGTTGATAGCCCGACATCGGCTTGCCATTCAGGAGCGTCTTTTGGATATAGAAAGCCTTGTCGCCCACGCCATGTGCCTGGATTTCGAACTTCTTGCCATTCTCCAAATTGAAGGTCACCTTGTCAAAACTTGGTGTGCCGATATAATAATAAGGAGTACTTGGGCATACCGGATAGAAACCGATAGCTGAGAACACATACCATGCCGACATCTGACCAGCATCATCATTGCCAGACAAGCCACCAGGGGTATCGTTGTACTCCGTGTTCAAGATATGGTGGATACGCTGTTGCGTCTTCCAAGGAGCACCTGCAGCATCATAGAGATAAGCTACTTGATGGCAAGGCTCGTTGCCATGCCAATAGAGGCCTTCGTCAAACATTTTGTCCAATCGAGAGACAACTGCCGACATCGTGTCTGATTGAGAAATGCCTTGTGCATTGCGATTCAAGCGTTTAGCTGACTTATCCACACTCTTGTTGATAACATCGAAAAGCCCTTGGATGTTCTGAGGCACATACCAAGTGTAATGGCAGGTAGCACCTTCTGTGATATAACTCTTGCGATGCACCAAGTCGGTATTGCCTTCCCATTTTCCGTTCTGATGGCGACCATCCGCCCATCCAGTCTTAGGATTGATGACATTTCGCCAGTTCTCAGAACGACGCATCAATTCTGCATAATCTGCCTTCAGAGACTGCCGAGTGCAAGGGCCATCTTTTGCCTCAGCGGAACAAGACTCTGCCAAAGCCTTCGCCAACTGTGCCACAGCGAAGTCATCAAAGGCATATTCCAAGGTACGAGAAGTCTGCTCGTTGGTATGGAAAGCCTCCTTCACACTATCCTCCATCGGGATATAACCATATTTGAGATAGGAGTTCAAAGCACGTTTTCCCATTCCGTTCTTATATTCCTCAAAGGTCTTCGGACTCTCGAAAGCATTCTTTCTCATTCCCTCGTATGCCGTTTTGGCATCAAAGCTACGGATTCCCTTGACATAAGCATCTGCCAAGGCGACACCCGAATGGTCGCCTATCATCGCCGCCGTATAACTATTCCAACAAGGGAAGATTGGCATCCAACCGCCCTCCTTGTACATATTGACCAGCGACTGCATCATATCGCCAGAGAGCGTCGGGGTGATGATATTGTAAAGAGGAAGCTCGGCACGATAAATATCCCACATGGAGAAGTCGCCGTAGATGGTAGGTATCGTTGATATAGAATCAACGCAAGCGGTGTCAACATATAGGACATCTGCAATATCTGCGCTATCATCTAAAGCAGAACTATCAGAAGAATCAAGTATTTCTACCTTTCCTTTGGAGAAAGTCGGATAACTTCCATAGACATCTGACATTTCATGAGGCAAGAATGATGCACGATACAAAGCGCCATAGAACTGATTGACCTTTGCCACGTCCTTGCTTTCCACATCTATTGCATGCAATCTATCACACCAAATAGTCTCTGCTTTAAGTATAAAATCATCAAAGTCAAAACCTCCCGCAGTCTCACCAACGAGATTATCACAAGCGTTTTTCTTTGAAGTAAAAGAGCTTGCCGCCCGAATTTCTATAGGTTTTCCAGCCTTTCCTTTAAAAGTAAGCCAAGCACCACTTCGACTTCCCTTTGCAGATAGTCCTTGAGGCGTTTTTTCTTCTTTTGAGAAGACTCCAAAATCATCAAAACCACACGGAGTCTCACCATATTGAGGATTTGATATGTCTGAAGAAGGAACATCGAAATTAAGTTCTCCACTATAATCCAGCACGAAATGACCGCTGAACCCAGCAGGCTCACCCCATCCTTGATAAATGCGATGCACTGGATTATAACCATATATAATATGGTGCAAGGTATCTATCTCTATGTATCCCTCCCCCTCATCACTATTAGGGTTGATGACGATATGTACCTCCTCGTCTTGATCAGGAGTAATGCGGAAGATAGCAGAATGACTCAAAGCTGTCATTTCCGTCTTGAGATGCTCATCTCTCAGATGGACTGCATAGTAATGAGGATGCGACACCTCGTCTTCATGCGAAAAACGAGTGGCACGCTCCTCTGGCTGCAAACGGAGTTTTCCACCAAGGGTAGCGATTGTGAATGAGCCATAATCTTGGGTGCAGCCACCCACTATCCAATGACTGTTGCGAAAACCTTGCAACTCCGTGTCCTTATAATAATAAGGTGCAATGCACTTTTTCTCAGTGTCTTGCGTCTGTGGTGTCCAGAAGTTCTGACCATTTGGCACGAGTACGGCAGGCAAAGTCTGACCATGCTCCTCACTTCCCTTGCCAAACTTACCGGCAGTCTTGGTATTCGCCTGAGCAGTGCCGACCATCGTGTTGATGGCATTCAGTTGGCGCACATGTTCCAAATAATGGATGTACTCGTGCATATAATTCTTCAGTGATGCCCACGTATAATAATTTCCCACCATATCTTCTATGTCATCATTGTAGATATAAGCATTCAGATTCAGTTCCCCAACATTCCGCTCATTACACAAGATTCTCACCAAGACATTACTCTCTGGATATGCACGATCCCATTGCTTTTTCTTATAAAAGACAAGTTGTAAGTTGGCTGCCATCGGCACAACCACATCCATGGCATCAGATTCTTTTTTGTATGAAGCCATCTTTACATCTGTATCACAGCAGGCATCAGGACGAACAAAGAACATATTCATCAAAGAATAAAGGCGATATAAACTGGTATCATGCCCGAATCGCAAAGTGGCAGATGGCCTATCTGAAGCCAATGCCTTGTCGGCCTCAGCTTCAACATTTTCCCAAAGAGAGATAGCAGAGCGAGCCGGGATTCGCTCATTCGTAGGATATTCACCATTGCAAATCGTCATGCGAAGATTGTTAGCATCATAAAACGCCTTGAACTCCTCGTCTGTGAAGAGTCCATACAATCCCTTCTCTATCTGGCGAGGATAAGACTTGAAGTTCAAGCCCACGTCTTGGATAGAGGAAGCGATGGTATGAATCTCGCTCATCAACTTCATCGGATCATCCACCTTCGTAATGTCCTTGAAGAGTTGGTGCAAGAATCTATCAGGCGATACCTTTGCCACGATATGGGTACGATTTTCCAAGGCTTTGACCTCTGGAGAGGTATAGGCTATCCAAGCCATATCGGCAGAATCCGTCTTCACATCCATATCGAGCGATGGCTGGAGTTGGCGCAATTCATCCGTAAAAGCCAGCATACTCTTAGCACAGCGATCGACCACACTCGAACGAGCTTGCACATGATTGCCCTTGGCAAAGATCTGAGGGAAATTGCGAACCATACGATCGGCAATGCCACGATGCTGCTTTTCACCCAGCTTTGTCAACTTACCACCATTGCCCTTGGCATTCTCCCACACCTGAGTCAGCCATCCCTTCACTTTCTTGCCCAAAGGAGTCAAGTTGGATTCATCATCAAAATGCTGGTTTACCCAAATATAACGACTATCACTTGGTAACCAACGAGAGCCGTGCCTGCCGTAATGACTGATGTAAAAAGGAGTATAACCTTCAGGAGCCTTTACAGAAACAGGCTTCTTGGGAGCAGGATAAGCATAATATACGCCACCCATCTGCTGACGAGTTTGGGCTTGCGCCAAAAGGGCGCAAGCCATTAACAATATCATTAAGAATGATTTCCTCATATCTTATGTCTTTAGTTATTTACTAATTTCCAGTCTATTCCCAATGGATTGTTCTCCATCTTCAAGACCCATGGCAATTCTCTATTGGTAGCGATTTGCATCAAGGTGCCATCCACATCGGCTTTCACCGTGATGCTGCTTGCATCTTGTGCAATCTGTCGCCAAGTGATTCCATTATATATGAAAACGCCACTTTGCCTTAATTGTTGCATTGCCTTTCGAGATACAAACACGAAGGTACCCTTGGCATCATAGATGTTCTTGCCTTTCTGAGGACTATCCCAACAGAATCCGTCAGCCTCATCGACTAACTTTTGAGGAACCAGATAGATCGACTCATTGCACCGCAAGAGCAATGTATCAGCAAGTGTCGTAGAATCGATTGCTACCTCCCAATTACGATATTGGCGATTGAGAATGAAATTGGCTTTGCCTATTGAACGATGAAGAGTGTAGGTTGAAGACTCATCAATCGCCGAACAAGATGTAAGAAAATTCAATTGTCTTACCAACTCAATATTATCGACATTCAACTTATGCACAACGTGTCCAGTTGGCGATGGAGCCACCTTTCTGCAATCTGGCAATACAAGCGTACCGCCTTTCAACAACTGCCGATGAGTGAGCGACGTACCTCTCAATATAGCTTCATCGTACTGACTTTTCACATTCCATTCATTCCCCTTGGCGACAACCTTCAAGTCCTTGCCATTCGGCAAATGAATGGTGTATGAAGGAATCATCGGCGATCCGATGAGATAAAGGTTCTGCCCTGCCACAGGATAGATACCCATCATATTGAAGACAAGCCAAGAAGACATGGCACCGCTATCGTCATTGCCAGGTAAACCATTTGGGGTATCATCATAATTGTCATGGACAATCTGGTTGATGCGTTCCACGCTCAAGTCGGGACGACCCACCCAATGGTAGAGATAAGGCGTAAGGAAACTCGGTTCGTTGGCCACATTATAATGCTTGTTGACAAAGAACGTATCGAGCCTCTTGATGAAAGCATCCTTGCCACCACACGCCTCTATCAATCCTGGCACATCATGCGGAATGCTCAAACTGTACTCTGCCGACAAAGCCTCATAGAAAAAAGTGCTCCACCAAGGCAGATACCACGGAGCCACCTTGGTATCAGGGCGATAAGGTATCTGTGGATGATATACCTTCGACTTTCCCCAAGGCACAGAGTCTAGCCATCGCCCAGCTGCATCACGAGGCATGATGAAGCCTCTCATCCCCTGCCACTCGTAATCACTGCGCCAAAGGTTGCGCCAATTACCAGAGCGTTTCATATATTTCTCGTAGAGGTCAGGATGATGCAAACCTTTCGCCACTTGTGCGATACACCAATCATCATAGCTGTACTCCACCGTGCGGTTGCCTGCCCTGTCGATACCATATGGGATATAGCCCAAGGAATTGTATTCCTTCAAACCGCCTCGACCATGCTTCTCTGCAGCTAAGCTCTCTCTAAGAGCAGAATCGAGAGGCAAATCGCTATCCACATCCATCGGTGGAACCTCAGCATCTTTTATCATCGCTTGCAAGGCGAGTTCGTAATTGATTCCCTCCATTCCCTTGGCGAAAGCATCCGCAATGACGATTTCCGCATTGCTTCCACCTTGGGTTCGCCCATTCCAGTTGCCGCTTCTGGCATCCGGCATATAACCATCGTGCTCGTAGATGTTCAAGAGTGAATTGACCATGTCACGCTGACGGTCTTCATCTATCAAAGTGAGCAATGGCATAGACGTGCGATAAGTATCCCAAATGGCATAATAGTCATCATAATAGGGAGTGGCAGAGAAATGCGGATTTTCTCCCGACTTATCCACAGGCATTAGCATCGTATGGTAGATGCCCGTGTAGAACATCCGTTTCTGTTTTTCAGTTCCTGCGATTTCTATCTTCCTCAATTTTCCATTCCAGGTTTCTCGTAGATGCTTCAACTGGGCATCGAAACCACAGGTAGGGATATTCCGCTTGGCTTGGGCGATACTGATATGCGAAATACCCAATTTCAGATTGGCAATACTTTTCAAGAAAGTGACATCCAATCTTGCTTTAGATTCTTTCACCTTATTATATAATAGAGGAACATCGCTCTGCAAATAGAAATATACGGTATAAGGACCGCCATTGTTCCAGCCGCCCCGAACCGTACTCCATCCAGAGACGGCATATTTTCCATCACAGGTAACATACGAATCCATATACTGCTGCGCTTCGCGCTTATCAGGAATCGTATCTATACCTAAGAAAGTAGCCACATCTATCAAGAGTTTTCCCTTCTGATTCTTGCCAAAGTCCAACCGATAGAAGGCACAACGATCAGAGGCAGTAATCTCAGTTCGTATTCCATTCTCAAAGGTACACGCATAATATCCCAAGGAAATCTTCTCATCCATCCGTTTCTGTATGATTTCCTTGGAATCGAGGTAAGGCTGAATCAGGATATTGCCATATTTCTGTCCACCTCCCGTTCCGCTGACATGCATCTGCGAGAATCCCTTGACAGGTTCTGATATCGGTGCCCATCCTGCATTCGGCATAGTCACGGCATCCGGTCCCGGCTTTGCCATACCATAAGGCATACAAGGACCAGGGAAAGTTCTTCCCAATCCCTCACTTCCGATACGTGGGTCCACATATCGGGAATAATCCTGTGCCATCAACGAGGATAGCCCAAGGACGCTATATAATGCTAAGACCAAGATTCGCTTCATTATTGGTTTCTGGATTTTAAGATTTAAATAAATCATCAAGTACCACTCTATCATTGACTTCGGTAGAATGCGCATTATCTTTTAAGCCATAGGTAGTTATCAACACGAGTTGCACAGCCTCTTTCACCTTGGTCTCATCAGCAAAGTCAGTTATTCGATTTCTTAAACGTTCCTCTTCCTTTGCATCCAACGAATAGATACCCTTACTATATTTTATCTCACACAAACTGATAATTTGGTCGGCACGCTCAATAATCAGATCCACCTGGGCAGCGGGCACACTTTCCTTACTTCGCCAAGAGTAATATTCCGTTCTAATACGTTGAATACCCAAAGCCTCCTTGATTTGTGGAATATGTGCCATACACAAGCGTTCATAAGCCA
>ERZ1034984.3788-NODE-3788-length-10513-cov-13.158061_pt1 | contig 10513 bp, 6 predicted proteins | sample MGYA00520589_ERZ1034984 | MGnify/ENA primary metagenome ERZ1034984 (study PRJEB33766, sample SAMN09781790) | gut metagenome | biome: gut microbiome | host: Homo sapiens | place: Madagascar | study: EMG produced TPA metagenomics assembly of the PRJNA485056 data... | reverse complement strand
CCGACCAGGCGGAATACCTTGCGCGCGCCGGGAAAAACCTGTCGAGCTGGTATCGCCTCTTGATGGCGCAAGACAGCGTACTAGCCGAGTTTTGCCAGGCAGGCATCCCCGTTGCCGTGCTGAAGGGCGCGGCCGCTGCGGCAAATTACCCACAGCCGAACAGCCGCAGCATGGGCGACATCGACCTCATCGTGCCGCCCGACCACTTCGAGCAGGCGTTTTCGCTCATGGAGCGCTTGGGATGGGAAAACGATATTGAGCTTGAAATCAATCCGCGCCATGCGGGCTTCAAGAAGGTGGGCTGTCCCGAAATCGAGCTGCATCGGTATTTCAGCACATGCACCAACAAGCAGCAGGCACATTTCCTTGACCAGGCCATTTACGACGCCATCCCGCGAGCCGAATGGACCGATGTCGCAGGCTTCAATGTGCCCGTGTTGCCGCCGCTCGAGAACGGGCTGGTGCTACTCGCGCATGTCAACCAGCATCTAGGTTCGGGTCTGGGGCTTCGCCAGATTCTGGATTGGCAGATGTTCGTTGACGCGCACTTGACCGACGAGCTTTGGGAGCGCGGCTTTCAACATGCGGCGCAGCAGATCGGCATGGAGAAGCTGGCGGTCACCACAACGTGGCTTTGCCGTACCTACCTGGGGCTTCAGACATCGGCAACGTGGTTTGGCGAAGCCGACGCGCAGCTTGCGAGCGACCTTCTGCTCTACATCATGCAGCGGGGGAACATGGGGCGCAAGATGGAACGTGACGCGCAGGCAACCCGCACGGTGCTGCACAACCTCCGCAGCCCCGCGGCCTTGGTTCGCTATCTTTACGAGGGCGGGCGCGCTCATTGGGCGCCAGCGCGCGAGCACGCGTGGCTTGCTCCGGCAGCGTGCCTCTATCAAGTGGGGCACGTTATCCGCAAGGGACTCTCGCGCAACGCGAGCATGAGCGAGCTCGTCACCGACGCACGTAGCGCGCAAGAAGACATCGACCTGCTCAAACGCCTTGAGGTTACCAGGATGTAGAAAGACGAAGGCCTGAGAAAGCGACCGCCGCTTTTGACGAAGGTTGGGAAAGCGGCTGCGGAAATCGAAGGGCGGACGCAAACCGCCCGCCCTTCGAGTCATCTAGCGACTAAATGTCCGGAAATGCTAAGTACTCTAGCAAGCCCTCGTCCGATACAGCATAACGCTATAAGGATTACTCCCAGACGTCTTCCCCATCGCCCGACTCAATACCGCCTGGACCGCTAAAATTGCCAGACGCAACAATAACGTCGCGATCTTCCAACTCGATGACATCCATATCGGGACTTTCATATTTCTTCTGCATTTCTTTTGTTCCTCTTCTAGACCGCGGCCTTGATTTGCGTAGCGTAATCTTTTCCGACCTTGCTTGCCATAGGATGCGCAAGAATCACATCTGCGACGCCAAGCACCGAATTCACCTGATAGTCGCTTTCGACGGCTTCAACGGTAGTTCCATCGGCCGTTACGTACTTGACGAACGCCTTCTCGCTAAAGTTAGCAGAATAATAGTTTGTTGTTACCCCAGTAAATACAAGATTTGCGGTAATGGTTCCATCAATGTTCAGAACATTGTTGTTTGCCAACCTGCGAACATCCGTCGGCTGAGATGTCGAAACCTTCTTGAAGTACCAGCCGTTCTCAATAAAGCTTGCGCCTTCGGGAAGGGCCATCGTGTAACCAAAACGCAACCACGTAAGCTCAGAAGGTTGAGCTACGTCCATCCTCAGCGAGCCGCCCTTGTACTGCAGCAGGTCGGTGATGGGAACAAACTTGGCATAAGCAGCGCCCTCGACATCACTTGCGGTGCAGGCGGTCGTGAACGCAGCGTCCTTGTACCAACCGGCGAACGCCTTGCCATCCTTGGTCGGATACGTCCAAGAGGCCTGGTCGCCGGTGCAATAATTCTGCAGCAGGTACACACTCTCGGCAAGCTTGATGCCGTATGTGCCATCGGCGTTGTTGACAGGGGCACAACCTTCCACACACAGGTCGACGGAGACGGCAGACGAAAACGTACCGCCGGAAACAGCGACGGTCTTAGCGGAGTTGTCGAAAGCCGACTCCTGCTTCGTCGAGTTTTGCAGCTCATTCCGACCGTCATCGACGATGAACCGGCTCCGAAAAGCCGCCTCTAAATCAGATAGCAAATCGTCCCATTGGGGCAGATTCCCAATGGGACGATGATTCGCATCAGCGTCGACGTATACATAAATCCAGCCATCGAAGACGATGCGAACCCCATAGCTGCCATTACCGATGGCCCGGCTGGATCGAGAGGTGCAAGAGATACGGAATCACGCGCCCTATGTCGAAGAAGGGCTGCTCTCCCGACAGCTCCGCGATGGAAGGGCTCTTCGGGCGGCTCAAGGTCGAGTTCTTCTATGGCCGCGACTGGTCGGGATGGCCGATCCATGGCTTCATGGATGCTCTCGATGAATACATCCATTGGCATAACGAGGAGGGGATCAAGCTATCATTGGGAGGAATGAGTCCTATGCGATACAGAAGATCATTGGGGCTTGGAGAGGGTAAGATTTCCTGGACACCAAGTTAAGGGCGAAAGGTGTTCTATATGACCCAGAAGAGGACGAAACGGTGACCCTAAAAGGACCGCCGTCCGAAACGAGAACCGGGAGAATTGCAGCCGCCAAAAATGAAGAATGCTAAAAAAGCGGATTCCAGGAATCATCTTGGAACCCGCTTCGGTTGTTCCGCTGCCGAGCAGTAGGCGCAAGAAGGATAGGTGTCTTAGTAGTAACCCGTCCACTTGGAGCCATCGGGCTCAGTTTTGACGCCGGGATCGGCGCCACCAGTCGGGTCGCTACCTGCAGAATCGCCCGGACCCTTCTCAGAAGAATTATCACTGCCTGCGTTCGAGCCGCCCGGCTGGTTGTCCGGAGTGGAGCCAGAGCCTCTCGCACTTGGGGTGTCGGCGCCAGAAGCGGACGCGCCACCAGCGGATGTGCCCGTCGCGGCATCAGGGGAATCCCCATACACCTCGGACGCATCAACCTCGTTGTCGGCCGTGCCGTCGCCCGACGCATGCATTACGCCTACGTCCTTAGAAGATGCGTCGGAGGCAACTGCAACAGCGCTGTCCGTTTTCGACGCAGCCTCATCTTGGCTCGAGCCGCCCGACACCATCAAGACAACGAGAATCACGACGACAACCAAAATCGCCGCGCCCACGCCGATAAGAGTATTACGTTTTCGCGTATCCATAGATTTGGTAGCCCTTCGTTCAATCAGTGGAAATCCGCAAACAAATGAAGGGCGGACGCAAACCGCCCGCCCTCGCTAGATTCACCAAACTGCGAATCGTCGCAAGGCCCCGCCTGACAAGCCGAGCAGGGCCTTGCGAAGCTGAATGGCTATTGCCAATCGCCCGGATCCACGCCGTTGTCGCCATCGAGATCAGAAGAAACGATGACATCGCGATTCTCCAACTCGATGACTTCCAGCTCAGGGCTCTCGTATTTCTTTAGCATATCATTCAACTCTCTACTGGATTGCAGACTTAATGCTCGTAGCATAATCTTTCTCAGCTTTACTTGCCATAGGATGCGCAAGAATAGCATCTGCAACCTCGCTTACCGAGCGCGAATGGTAAGCATCCTCGACCGCTTCGACGGTAGTTCCGTCAACGGTCATGTACTTGACAAACGCCTTTTCAGTGAAGTTGGCAGTGTAGTAATTCTTCGCCACTCCATTGAACACCAAGTTCGACGTGATGGTACCGTCATTGTTCAAGGCGTTATTGTAGGCCACGAGACGGCGGTCGCCAGAAGTGGGAGCGCTAAGCCTCTTGTAATACCAGCCGTTCTGGATGTATGTGGTTCCTTCAGGAATAGCCTTAGTGTAACCGAAACGCAGATAGGTAGACTCACTCGGCACGCCCTTGTCCATCCTCAGCGAACCGCCCTTGAACTTCAGCAGATCGGTGATGTTAACGAACTTGGCATAGGCAGCGCCCTCGACATCATTTGCAGTGCAGGGAGTCGTGAACGCAGCATCCTTGTACCAGCCAGCGAATGCCATGCCTTTCTGGGTCGGATACGTCCAGGAGGCCTGGTCGCCGCTACGGTAATCCTGCAGCAGGTACGCGCCCTCGGCAAGCTTGACGCCGTACGTGCCATTGCCGTTGTCAACAGGAGCATAGCCGGCAGCGCAATAGTTCTCGGGGACAGCGGCCGTGAAGGTGCCACCAGAAACTGCGACGGTGGCATTTGCCGCGGCAGCAGCGCTGGTCACGCGCCACGACGTGACGTCAAGAGAGCCGCCTTCGATCTTCAGGGTCGGAGGAACTTCACCCGTGATATCTACCACGATCTCGCCAGTGAACTGAGCGTCGCCACCAATGACGGTTTCGCCGATCGCGCCCTCAACCCAAGCATCGGTCCAAATTTGACCGGTCAGGCTACCGCCCAGAATCTGAGCCTTGTTCCAGTTCTGCACTGCAGAATGATTGCTCGTCAGCGTGCCGCCATTCACGGTCAGCGTGCCGTTGGTGCCGTTCTTGACAACCAGGAAGTTCGGCTGATTGAACGTGCCACCATTAATAGTGAGCGATGCCTGAGGGTCATCATCGCCGTTACAAATCAGAGATGAACCAACCATGGAGCCAGAGGAATTTGCTTTCTTGTAGCCAGAGTTGTTCACAACATTCGCCTGGTCAATAACCATCGTACCGATGTTCTTGATAACGTAATAGCTAGTCTCGCCCTCGATGCCCTGATCGTCGCGCTTGATGGTGCCGGTCTTGCCAGCACTCGTGTCGGTAATAGTCACGGTGCCCTCGTTCAGGATGGTCGCTTTCGCAGTGCCCGTGCCACCGTTGAGGGTATGTCCATTCAGGTCAAGCGTGATTTGCTTGTTCGCAGCAATGGTAATGTTTTCCGTGGCATCAGTCAGCAGCTGGATGGTCTTGCCCTTTGCAGCCAGACGGATCGCATCGGCCAGCGTCTCGTACTTCTTGCTGCCAACTTGGGCAACATAGTGGCCTTCCTTGACGCCATAGGTGCCATCCGCGTTCTTGGTGGGAATGAAGCCATCGGCGCAGTAGCCTTCGGAAATGCTCTTATTAAACGTACCGCCGGAGACCTCGAAGTTGTCGGAGGTAGCCTTACCCAAGCCGTGGAAAATGCTTCCGCTACCCTCGTTGGTGAACGAACCGCCATTCACATAGGTAATAGAGTCATATCCATCGACCTTACCAGTCACAACAACCCTTGCATTCGTGCTGGTACTCTTTTCGTTAAACGTACCACCAGTAATGGTAGTTGTGCCGTAAACCAGAACAGTCCCCGTTATTCCCCATCTCGGAGCTGTTTCCCGCGTGAATGTACCACCGTTGATGGTGAGCGTCGAGCCTTCCTCGCTCTTCACAACGTTCAGACCACCCGAATACGAACCGCTCTCGATGGTCAGGGTGCCCCAGTTGTCAATCATGGAGGAGCCAGTATTGCCAGCCGTGGCGGTCACATCCGTCAGCGTCAGGTTGGCGTTGCTGCCCTTCGTGACCTCAATGTTGTAGTAGCCAGTGCCGCCCACAACATTACCGTTCTTCACGGCGACGGTGCCGCCCTGCACGGAAATCGTTGCCTTACCAGCATTTGTGTTCGTCAGCGTCTTGCCGCCAAGATCGAGGGTGATGCTCTTGCTGATGGCCACGTCTTCGGTAGCATCGGCCAACAGCATGACGGTCTCGCCCGCCTGAGCTGCGTCGATCGCGGCCTGCAAGCTAGCGAACGCCTTGACGGAGTTGCCGTCCTTGCCCAGAATCTGGGCGGCCATGCCGGCAGCTGCCGTGAAGGAGCCGTCCTCGTTCTTGGTGATACCAACGCCGGGAGCCGCGAAGCTGGGAGCCTTGCCGTCCACCTTCTGCTCAGGGGAGACATTGGGGTCGAAGCCGACGAACGTGCCGCCGCTGATGGCGACATTTGCACTGCCGTCCACATATGCACTGTCGATGCAGTTGATGAGGTATCTGCTCTCGCCCTTGCCGTCAGTCATCTTCTGGAGCAGGGAGAAAACACCGCCATTAATGGTCAGGGAACCCTTCTGAACCTGGACAACGCTAATGTTGCCGACAAACGTACCATTCTCGATGGTCAGGTCGCCGTCCACCACGTTGATGGTGTAGCAGTCGTTCTCCTTGGCCGTGATGGTGCCGTTGCCGGTGATGGTCACTGCGGCGCCGCCCTTGATGGACAGGATTGCAACGCTGCTGCCGTCATCTTTCCAGATATCTTCCGTGTTCTTGATGGTCTTGCCGTTCAGGTCGAGCGCGATGCTTTTGCCGATGGCCAGCTGGCTATTCTGCTCGACATCACCCAGCAGCGTGACGGTCTCGCCGTCCCGAGCTGCATCGATGGCAGCCTGCAAACTGGCATATGTCTTCCCGCCGATTTGCGCTACAGGAGCACCAACGCTATACGTGCCGTCGGCGTTCGCAGTGGGTGCATAGCCTTCAGCGCACAGGTCGGAAGCAACCGCAGACGAGAACGTGCCACCGTAAACAGCGACCGTCTTGGCGGAGTTGTCGAAAGCCGACTCCTGCTTGGTCGCGGAATCCCAGGTGTAGGCCTTGATGGCCGCGTTATCACCCTTCGCCGTGAAGGTACCGCCGGTAATGGCAATCTTGCCAAGACCTTTGTAGCCGGGACGGTTGACGATAGAAATTGCCGCGCCGTCCTGAATAGCGCCGTCGCCCTCGAGCTTCTCAACCGGGTCGCCCGACACTGTAATCGCGCTACCAGCAGTAACGTTCAGGTTGCCCGAGCACACCTGCGCGCCCATCGTCTTCGCGTTGATTGTGGAGTTATCGATGGTCAGCGTTCCGCTGCTGGGGAAGTAAATGCCAAAGCCATTGGGAACGTTAAGCGTGCTGTTCTTCAGAACAACGGCGTCGTTCGTGTTGTTGCCGTTGGTCTCGATGCCGCTCGTAGCGGTCGTAGAGGCCTCAACGCCCTCGAACGTAAGGGTGGAGTTGTCGTACGTGATGCTGCCGCCCGAGGCAGACGGAATCAAGCCAATGAGCTGCGAGCTCACGACCTTGCCATTCTTCACCGTAAGCGATGCATCGGGGTAGTTGATTTCGAACGCCGCGGAGTTTGCATCAGTTCCAGTGCACGTCCAGGTGTGGCCATTCAGGTCAACCACGCGAGCAACGGTTCCAGAGCTGAAGGTGCTGCCCGTGGTGTAGTCGCGCAGCAAGGTGATGGCTTTGCCGCTTGCGGTCTGCGCCTTGAATGCCTCATCCATGGTGTAGTAGCTGGTTTCACCAACTTGCGCAAGGTAAGCCTTTTCAACGCCGTACGTGCCGTCGGCGTTCTTGTTAATAGCGGAATCTTCCACCACGTACTCGGTGGGGTCGTTGGAGAACGCACCGCCGGTAATCTTGATGGTGGCCTTGGCGGCGTCAGTGGTAGCAGCCAATCCATTGTTATAGGTATAGGTGCCCAACTTACCGTTGACGGTGCCACCGGTGATGCTGACCTTGGCCACCTTGCCCTCGGCGCTGCCGTAGTTCACAGAGGTCACATCACCGTTGACGGTGCCGCCGCTGATCGTCAGGTCACTGTTGGAACCGCCGCCATACGTCCAGGCAGCCACTGCGCCGTTGACCGTGCCGCCCTTGATGGTGGCTCTGTGCCAATCCTCAATGGCGTAGCTGTTGGTGGAATTCAGCGTACCGCCGTTCAGGAACAAATCGCCGCGATCGACCTTGATCACGATGAAGTTATCCTGGGTAAACGTGCCGCCCTTGATATTCAGACCGGGGTACTTGGCGATGCTGTCATCGCCCACGCGCACCAAAGACGCGCCCTTCCCGCTTGTGGTGCCGCTGTTGTTGGTCACGTTACCGCTCTCGAAGGTGAGCCAACCGGCGCCCTGAACGTCAATGACATAGTGGGAGCTGACGCCAGAGTTCTCTGCGGTGTCCTCACGCATGATGGTGCCCGTTTGGGCTTCGCTGCTGTCCATGACGGTAACGCGAGCCGTAACGGTCAGCGCAGGCTTGCCCTTCTCGGTGCCGCCGTTGAGGGTGCGACCGTTCAGGTCGAGCGTTACATAGGGCGTGGAGATCGTTACGTTCTCTTTCGTATCGGCCAGCAACTTCACCGTTGCATTGCGCGATGCAGCGTCAATTGCTTCCTGCAAGCTGAAATAGCTCTTGCCGTTCACTTCGGCGACGGCGGCCTCAGTGCCTTCCTCGGCAGTTGGAGCTTGGGCACCTTCTCCGTTGGCCTTAGCCACGGGGGCTGCTTCACCGGTTGATGCGTCGGCCGCTTCGGACTGCGGGGCTATCGTGTCGCTCGAGTTTGCGCCCGCGTCGACGCCTTCCGCTTGATCGGCAGGCTGCGTCTGCTCACTCGGAGAGGAAGCGTCCGATGCCGCATCGTCTTCAGCTGCAAATGCCGCAGACGGCACCATCATGGGGCACATCGCGACGCTGAGCAAAACCGAGATGACTTTGTTAGCATTGCTTGCTTTCATTTCCCTTGCATCTTCCTTTCTTTTTCCTTGTTTCCGACAATTGCCGTGCATCTCCATTCCCACCGTTACGGCTTTGGCGGGAAATAGTTTGCTGGATGGGTTTACGGGAAAAAAGCAGGGTACCCCCAATCTTGCGAGGGTACCCTGTAACGGTCGATATCTGAGCAGAGGCGCAGTGCGATACCGGCAATAAATGTAGTTCCACCTAGATTCGAAACGGCGGATTCGATCCTCTCCGGTTCGCCCACGATGTCACCCCAATTCATTGACATTGGTATCTACACAGATGAAATAGATAGTAGCAGAACTATCGGCATTTTGGGTAAACGAATCGGGCTTTTTGGGGAGTCTTGAGGGGGTCATTTTCGGAGTTGCCAAGGAGATTATTCTGACGTTTGCCGTGGACTTCTGGTAATCCACCAAGCTGGGGCTTCTATCGTTGCCAAAAGACGCAAGGAGAGCCGCCCGACCCCTGGTCCAATGCGTGGCCCCTGACGGAGACGCCTGCCCGCCCGACGCAAAGCAGAGCGCCCGATCCCCATCTCACGGGTGCGATCATTCAGCAAAGATGCACCATTTCAGCTATTCACTTGTTCCGCAACAATTATTCGATACACTTCGCATTTTCTGGAAAATACTGATTTCGCGAATTAGTTCTAGCTGTATAATTCGCGTTTCTGAATTCGACTGCGATTTTCGGAATAGGAATGCGCTATGAAGCTCATATACCGAACCGCCTACATGAATAAACTTGCAAGCGCGATGGGCACGCCCGACATCAAGGTAATCACAGGCATCAAGCGTTGCGGCAAGTCGAAATTGCTTGAAGCGTTCGCCGACCAAATTCGGGCAAGCTTCCCGACGGCGAACATCATACGCATCAACTTCAACTTGCTCGAATTCGAACCGCTTATGCAATACCGCGCGTTGCACGACTACGTCGAAAAGCATTTCGTCGAGGACTGCAATAATGTGGTTATAATCGATGAGGTGCAAATGTGCGAGGGCTTCGAGAAGGCCATCAATAGTCTGCATGCATCCGAGAAGTACGACATCTATATCACCGGGTCGAACGCCTTTTTGCTGTCGAACGATCTCTCGACCCTGTTCACGGGCAGGACCTTCGAGGTGGAAGTGTTCCCCTTCTCGCTCGCCGAGTTCGCGCAATACCACGAAATCACATCGCCCGACGAGGCCCTGACGCGCTACCTGCGAGAAGGAGGTATGCCAGGTTCCTATCTATACCCTGACGAGAGAGCTCGATTCGTCTACATCTCCGACGTGCTCGACACGCTCGTCCTGCGGGACGTCAGGCAGAAATACCGCATACGCAACGCTGAACAGCTCAAAAGGACGTGCGAGTTCCTTATGGACAACGTCGGCAACATCTCGTCGCTGAAGAGCATGGCAGCCACGCTTTCGCAGGCGGGTTTGAAGATTAACGACAAGACCTTAGCGGCTTACATCGACCACCTCTGCGACGCATTCGCTTTCTACCGCGTGCGCCGATTCGACGTAGCGGGAAAGAAATATCTCTCGATGGGCGACAAGTACTACTTGGCCGACCATTCGTTTCGTTACGCGAAGCTCGAAACCCGCAGGCTCGACTTCGGGCGCATCTACGAGAACATGGTCGCGATCGAGCTGATGCGACGAGGCTGGGAGGTATACGTCGGCGTTCTCTACCAGAAAGAGGTCGACTTCGTGGCCGCCAAGCAGGGGCAGCGCCTCTATATCCAGGTGAGCGATGACATCTCGCGGGAAAGCACCTTCGAGCGAGAGATCACGCCCTTGCGGAAGATTCGCGACGCGTATCCCAAAGCTATCATCGCCAAAACCGGTCACGAAACAACCGACTGGGACGGCATCAAGGTCATCGACCTGGGGCGCTGGCTCATGGGGCAAACGGGAGAGTTCGACGCTTAGCGGGGCTGCGGGACGAAGGGCGGTCGGGCCGCCGATCCGGATTCCCGCCTAATTTCTGCCCC
>ERZ1034984.3786-NODE-3786-length-10520-cov-3.800573_pt1 | contig 10520 bp, 7 predicted proteins | sample MGYA00520589_ERZ1034984 | MGnify/ENA primary metagenome ERZ1034984 (study PRJEB33766, sample SAMN09781790) | gut metagenome | biome: gut microbiome | host: Homo sapiens | place: Madagascar | study: EMG produced TPA metagenomics assembly of the PRJNA485056 data... | reverse complement strand
ATAGAAATGTAAGAATGCAAAGGCATCAGGTACAATGCCGGAAATTCTTGTCGGTGCAGATTCTCGCAGCCACCAGACCCATCGGCAAGGCAATGACAATCAACGCTGCCTTGGTCAGCCACAATGCACCAGAGCCGACATCATTCAAGGCAATGTAATAAATACCACGGTACATATACAAGCCCGGAACCATGATGACGATTGCCGGAACCGTCAGGGAAATTCTCGGGAAACCGATTTTTTTCTTCACAACAGAGGCAATACATCCTGTGCAGAATGCTCCGATAAAGGCAGCTGCACCGATCGGCATATGGGCAAGGTCAACCAGTTCCAACCGCAGGGTATTGGTGAACATTCCGATGAGAGCCGCTGTAAATGCCATTTTTCTAGGGCTGTTGAACATCAGAGAGAATCCGTAGACCCCACAGAAACTTGCGATCAACCGGAAACAAAGCAGCGTCCATTTTTGCAGCTGCAATGGTTCAAAGTCTGCCGGTTGGAATTGACAGATGGCAGCCGTTGCCCAGCCAGTCATGGTTGCCGTTAGGATGATGAGGAGGGCATAAGAGATTCGCTCTAGCCCTGACCGCAAGTCTAGTTTTGCAAGGTCGATACCGCCCGTGATCAGCGGAAATCCCGGAATGACAAACAGCATTGCACAGATGTAACCAGCCTGATGCACTGCCGATACAGACAGCAGACTTTGTGCCAGCAGGATGGTAAGGACATAGACCAGACAGGAAGCAGCAACACTGACCGCAACATTTGCCAGCAGGGAAATACTGTGTCCCAGCATTTTTTTGCGGACAAAGTTGCCGACACCTGCACCCAAAAAGGCACAGCACATTTCTACAGGCCCACCGCCCAGCAAAAAGGTAAATGCACCGCACGCCAGTGCAGAGGCAAGCCCCAGATTCCACGCCTTATAGTTGGCAGGGAGCTTTTGGATCTCGTCCAGAACTTCATGAATGTGCTTGACCGAATAAGTGGAAACTTTATCCGGAAATTCTTTCATGAACAGTTCCAGTTGCATCAGCTTATGTGTATTGACCCCAGTTGTTGGATTGGAAATGGATTGTGTGTAAGTATCCGTCCCTTCAATGCAAGTGTAAGAGATGGCAAGCAGTCCAATGTCTGCGGTGCAGGTAATGCCAAGACAGCGGGCAACTTTATTCATCGAATTGCGAACCCGCCATGCCCCTGTTCCGACAGAAAGCATCATCAGCCCGACTCTTCCGACCAAGGTCGCCTTTTCCTTGAGCGTTGCTTCCGTTGCCGGAATGCTGCTGTCATCCTGCACAATCGCTTTCCAATGAATGGTCATGTGCTGCTTTTTGAGTTTTGCCATGTGAAACATCGTTCCTTCCGTTTAATAATCTATATATCCTTTCGGCAAAAACCGGCTGACAGAATGCAGCTCTGTAAGCCGGATTTTTTCTTTTTATGGATTCTGTTCCGGCGGTTGTTCCGGAGAATCTGAATTGGTGGATTCTGATTCAGGAGTAGCCGGATGAATTTCGCAGCCTTCTTCGTCAGACTGCTCTAAAATGACAGAAATCGGCGTTTCTGAAACCGTAGATTCTGCGGATCTCATGTCTTTTTCCGTTGGTTCTTCCGTTGTGGAATCTTCCTCATCATGGTGCTGCCAGTTTCGTTTCATGGTATCTGTTACCGTTGTGAAAACGGTATCTCGCATCCTTCCGAACCATTCATTGGCACGCTGTTCCATCGCCGTTCTTTCTGGCATTTGCAGCGGACTGGGCGGAACTTCGCCCTCTGGCAGGGTCTTTTCCCGTAAGATGACATAGATGAGTGACATCACCGGAACACCCAGCACCATGCCGAGCACGCCGAACAATCCACCGCCAACAATGACAGCGAACAGCACCCACATTGCAGGCAGTCCGACAGAACCACCGATAACACGAGGATAAATCAAGTTGCTGTCAATCTGCTGGATGACAATGACAAATACCACAAACCAGATGGCTTGTTTTGGTTCGACCAACAGTAAAATCAATGCACATGGTACAGTACCAACGATCGGGCCGACAATTGGAATCATGTTGGTCAGACCGATGATAACGCTGATGAGCACTGGATACTGGAAGTGGAAAATCGACATGCCAATAAAACAGAGCAAGCCCAGAATGCAGGCATCCATCAGCTGACCGCCGACAAAGTTGGAGAAGATTTCAAACGTGATATTGCCGTAATGGGAGATCCGATGGTAATTTTCTTTGGAGAATGCCTTTTGCAAAATGCGTTTTGCCTGTGATTTCAGCCGTTTTCTGCCGCTGAGCATATACAGCGAGAAGATCAGCCCGATGAAACAGTCCGCCACGATCCGAACCAGACTGGTTGCCCATGTTCCGATTTTTTCCATGAGATTTGGCATATAGCTGGAAACGGTGACAGAAAGATCCGTCAGCCAGGATTTCAACTGTGCAAAGTCCAATCCGACTTGCTGCATCAGATCATAGAGATGCTCACCCTTGCTGCTGTAGGTCTGCAAGAATTTCTGGAAGTTGATAAAGTAAATGGTAAACTGGTCTGCGAAGTCCACTAAGCTCTGTGAGAACTGCGGAACAATGATACAGACGACTCCGGTTAAAACGGAAAACAGAAGCAGATACGAGAGAATGACGGCGACTGCGGAGCAGGGAAACCGTTTTCCCTTTGTAATATTTTTCAAGAAGCCCTCTAATCGCCGGACAGGCGTATGCAGTACCAACGTAATGACTGCACCGATGATGACCGGACGCAGCGTGCTGAGAATCGTTCCAATCCAAGTGGAAACGGTTTCCAGCCGCATGAGGAGAAATGCAACCAGCAATAAGATGACACCGCTGAAAATAATCGTGCGAGCAAACGGGGTATTAATGCTGTTGCGTTTTCGTTTCGGCATAGACGCAAGCCCTCCTTTCTTGTGGGGCAGAATCGTTTGTTCCGAATACAGGCAGGTGGATGGTTATCCAACCACCTGCTTTGCAACATCCACCGTATCTTTTGCATCTTTTGCATAGAATGTTGCGTGGATTTGTTTTGCATAGTCTGGCGTTAAAACGGCTCCGCCAACGACGGTTTGACAGGATGGATACTGTTCGTGCAGCAGGCGAATGGTTTCTTCCATTGAACCGAGCGTGGTTGTCATGAGGGCGGAAAGTCCGACCAGTTTCACTTGATGTTCAATGGCAGCATCCACGACCGCCTGACAAGGAACATCTTTTCCGAGGTCGATGACGGTATAGCCATAGTTTTCCAGTAGAACTTTTACAATGTTCTTGCCGATGTCGTGAATATCGCCCTTGACGGTTGCCAGTACGATTTTTCCCTTGCTGACAGGGGCTTGGTCACGCTGCTGCATGGTTTCCTTGATGACGGAGAACGCAGCCTGTGCCGCATCTGCTGTTAAAATCAGTTGTGGCAGGAACACTTTGCCCTGTTCAAATTTCGTTCCGGTTTCGTCCAGAACAGGAATCAGCATATTGTTGATGATCTCCATCGGTTCAGTGGTTTCAAGCAGTTTTGCAGTAATGGAACCGCATTCTTTTTTCAGACCATGTTCCATGGCATAGGCAAGCGTCATGGAGGAATCAGCAGCTCCAGCGGTTGCAGCTGGTTTTGCAGAAGTCTGTCCAGTGTAGCTGGAAATATACTGCATACAGCTCCGGTCGATTCCCTTTAATACCTTGTAAGCACGAACTGCTTCGGTCATAGAGGCAATATTCGGGTTCATAATCGGCAGGAACAATCCGTTTTCCATTGCCAGTGTGAGAAATGTTCGGTTGACAGCTTCTCGGTTCGGCAGACCAAAAGAGATATTGGAAACGCCCAGAACCGTCCGCAGCCCCAATTCTTCATGTACTCGCCGCATGGCTTTCAAAGTTTCAACTGCTCCATCCTGTTCCGCAGAAACAGTCAGTACCAGACAGTCAATATAGACATCCTGTTTCGGAATGCCCATTGCCATTGCCCGTTCTAGAATGCGTTTGGCGATGGCAAAGCGGTCATCTGCCTTTTTCGGGATGCCGTTTTCGTCCAGTGTCAGACCAACGACCGCAGCACCATATTTTTTGACAAGCGGTAAAATTGCCTGTAAGGAGGCTTCTTCACCGTTGACAGAGTTGACGATCGGTTTTCCGTTATAGACCCGCAGGGCAGCTTCCAAGACTTCCGGAATGGTGGAGTCCAGCTGTAACGGCGTGTCTCCGATGCTCTGCAATGCCTTGACAGTGCGGATCATCATATCTTTTTCGTCGATCTCCGGCAAACCAACATTGACATCCAAAATATCTGCACCGGCATCGGTCTGCTGAACTGCCTGCTCTAAGATATAATCAATATCGTTTGCCTTTAATGCAGCCTGAAAGCGTTTTTTTCCAGTTGGGTTGATGCGTTCGCCAATGATACGAGGTTCAGTGATGGGAATCGTCACAGACGGAGAGCAGATCGCCGGCGGAATTTCCGGCATTGGTCGCTTTACAACGGGCATGCTGTCCAGTTTCTGATAGGCAGCCGCCAGATGTTCCGGCGTTGTACCGCAGCATCCGCCAAAAACAGAAACGCCCAGCTTTGCGAAAGCAGCCATTGCCGCTGCAAAGTCATCCGGCAGAACGGAGAAAGCCCCCGTAACCGGGTCAGGCAAGCCAGCATTCGGCTTTACAATGACAGGCAGGGTTGTCCAGCGGCAAATTTCTTCGACCACGGGCAGCAGTTCCTTCGGCCCCAAAGAACAGTTGACACCCAGGGCATCCACGCCCAGCCCCTCCAATGTCAGAGCCATTGCAGAAACGGTGCAGCCTGTGAACGTTCTGCCGTTTTCTTCAAAGGTCATGGTAACGAAAACAGGCTTGTCGCTGTGTTCCTTTGCAGCCAGTACAGCGGCTTTCGTTTCATAGAGGTCGGTCATGGTTTCAATGACAATGAGGTCAGCGTCTTTTCCGGCTTCGATCTCTTCCCGGAAAATGTCATAAGCTTCCTCAAATTTCAGTGTACCAAGTGGCTCTAGCAGCTGTCCGATCGGCCCAATATCCAGGGCAACCATGGCATCTGTTCCAGCAGTGGCAGCCTTGCCGCAGGCAATACCAGCGGAGATCAGTTCCTGTACGGAATAGCCGCTTTTTTTCATTTTCAGGCGGTTTGCACCAAAGGTGTTGGCATAGACAATATCCGAGCCAGCAGCCAAAAACGCTTTGTGAATGGCAGTGATCTGTTCTGGATGTTCGATGTTGTATTTTTCTGGGATCTCTCCGGCAGGCATGCCGCTTTTTTGCAGCATCGTACCCATACCGCCATCCAGATACAGACGAGGTTTCTTCTGAAAGAGGTTATGTTGTGCCACCGCAGTGAGCTCCTTTCTTCCGGAATGCACAGGTTTCCCGCATCTGGCAAATGCTGCACCCCTGCCGGCGTTTCGGCAGCGGATGCCGGGCACATCCGAAGATGGCAGAAACCGACTTCCGGGGGTTCATGAGGTAGGTTTCAGTTGTAATAATGCCGACCTGACGGGCAGCGTTGAGGTGGGCGAGCAGGTTCGGCTGTTCCGAGATGGGAAAATCCCCATAGCCGGGGCTGAATCGCCAAGTAAAATATCGGTTTGGCATGGTTTCCTGAATCTGCTGCTCTGCCTTGTCGCAGACCTGCTCAATGGCAGTATTTGCAAGGGCATCCATCAACAGGGCATTGGTCATATCCCGTTTTTGTGTGCGGTCAATTAAGACATCTACAGATGTTCCGAGCGTTGCTGCCATGAGAATGGCACGGTCGCAGCCCTCTAGGTGCTGGCGAATATCCTTCCCCTCTAATAATAAGGTATCCGCATACAGTACCGATTCTGTGCGGGTCAGCGGAAGAATGCAGTAGGTATAGCGAGGGGTTGCGTGGTGAAGCAGCTTTGCTTCGCAGGCATCCAGCCGAGATAGAAAGGCATCGTCTGCCGCCGCTTCGGTCATACCCAAATACCGGAGGGTTTCCGAACGGTCAAGCGGTGACAGACGGATACTGGGGCTCATCGTTGGGTTGCACGCAGTACGCCAGAGATGGCTTCGCTGATTTTTCGTGCAACATAAGGATTGTTCATGGTGTAAAGGTGAATTCCGTCAACCCCAGCTGCCAGCAGTTCAATGATCTGTGCGATGGCATAAGCAATTCCAGCATCTTGCAATGCTGTCGGGTTATCCTCATATTTCTGAATGATACGGGTAAATTTTCTCGGCAGACTTGCACCACACATGGAAACCATGCGGGTGATCTGCTTGCTGTTGGTAACAGGCATGATACCAGCTTCAATCGGAACCGTAATGCCAGCCTTGCGGGCTTCTGCCTGGAAGTGGAAGAATGCTTCATTGTCGAAGAACAGCTGAGAGATGAGGTGTGTTGCACCGGCATCGACTTTCTTCTTCAGGTTGGCAATATCTTCTTCCAGCGAAGAGGCTTCGGTGTGGCATTCTGGATAGCAAGCCCCGGCAATGTCGAAATTCGGGTGTTTTTCCCGAATGTAGGTGATCAGGTCGCTGGCGTGGGCAAAGTCGTGTTCCGGTTCTAATTCTGGAATCCGGTCGCCACGCAGAGCGAGGATGTTTTCAATGCCGCTTTCGAGGAATGTTTCCAGCAGGGTATCAATTTTTTCTTTTGTGCAGTGAATGCAGGGCAGATGGGACATGGAAGTAATGCCATACTGTTCCTGTAAGCGTCTTGCGATGGCGATGGTATTTTCCCCGTTGCCGCTGCCGCCAGCACCGAGTGTGACACTGATGAAGTCCGGATGCAAATCCTGTAATTCTTCGAGTGTCTGGTAGACGGTTTCAATCGGGCTGGTTTTCTTCGGTGGAAATACCTCAAAGGAAAAGACGGTCTTTTCCGAAAAAAGAGGAGCAATTTTCATAGAATGATAAATTCCTTTCTGTTGAAATAGCAATGATGGGTATGGATGATAATGATTTATGCAGGGTCAATCCGCCAGTCTACGGGTTCGATTCCGTGTTCGATAAGAAAGGCGTTGGTTTTGGAGAAATGCCGACATCCAAAAAATCCATTGTAGGCAGAGAGGGGGCTTGGATGGGCAGCCGTCAACACCAAGTGCTGCGGAGCAGTGATGCGTTCCCGTTTTGCCTTGGCATTTGCCCCCCAAAGCAGGAACACCACAGGCTTTTCCCGTTCGTTCAGCTTGTCAATAACGGTATCGGTGAGCTGTTCCCAGCCTTTTCCCCGATGGGAGTTGGCAGCACCTGCCCGAACTGTTAAGACGGTGTTCAGCAGTAAAACGCCATGTTTTGCCCATTCGGTGAGGTCGCCATGTTTGCCGAGGTTGTCAATGCCGGTATCATCCCGCAGCTCTTTAAAGATGTTGACGAGTGACGGCGGCGGTGTAACGCCCTTGTGCACGGAAAAACTCAAGCCGTGTGCTTGATTGGGGTTGTGGTAGGGGTCTTGTCCCAGAATGACTACTTTTACATCTGCATATGGCGTATATTGAAACGCATTGAAAATGTCGTACATATTGGGATAGATGGTATGGGTGCGGTATTCCTGAATGAGGAACTGCCGCAACTGTTGATAGGATTCGGATTGAATGGCATCCTTGAGCAGGTCGTCCCAGTCGTTTCCGATATGAACCATAAAAAGACCATCCTTTCTGTGGATTGTTTCGCAGACTGGCTGCAATTGATACTTATTATAACACACTCTTTTCAGAAATTCAATAGACAGAATCTTTCCACTGCCAGATTTTCCACAGACGGCAGCTTCTTTTTGAAGGCTCGTTTGATTTTTGGGAATCCCACTGAAAAATGTGTGCTGGAATCGGGAAAATTGTACAACTTTTTGAAATCCTATTGACTATTCGCAAAAGATGTAGTACAATGATAAGTAATTGTCGATACCACCTTGTCAGCGTGGACGACACAAAAACGGATGCAGTTGCCTGCAAGCTGCTGTATCCAGATTTACCGTAGGAGGGTGAAACGTGAAAAAAGTAAAAAAACCGGTTTTCTTCCTTGTGTTTGCTGTGATTGCGATTTTTGCAGTTACAACGCTGATCGGTGTGTCTACTCAAAACGGCGATATTACAACGACCTATGTACACGGCGTAAAAGATATTCGTCTTGGGATCGACATTCAGGGCGGCGTAGATGTTACATTTGAGCCAGCAGACGATGTGGATGCAACAGAGGAACAAATGGACGCAGCACTGGAGAAAATCAAGACCAGACTGGTATCACAGGGCATTAACGACAGTGATACCTACGTTGACTACAAAAGCGATCGGATCATTGTTCGGTTCCCATGGCAGGCAGGGGAAACGGATTTCGATCCGGAACAAGCCGTAAAAGAACTTGGTGAAACCGCAGAGCTGACATTCCGCTACGGAACGGAAACCACCACAAATGAAGACGGCGAAACCGTGCCGGCAGGCGAGATTGTACTGACGGGTGACGATGTGAAGAGTGCCGGAACAGGTGCAACGCAGGATGATACCACGAAGGAAGCAACGTGGATGGTAACATTGGATCTGAACGACAGCGGTAAGGAAAAGTTTTATAATGCAACTTCTGCTCTGTATCAGGACAACGGACAGATTTCCATCTGGATGGACAACACCATGATCTCTGCACCGTCTGTCAATGCGGTTATTTCCGACGGAAAGGCAACCATCAGCGGAAACTTTACATATGAATCTGCAAAGGAACTGGCAGATAAGATCAATGCTGGTGCATTGCCGTTTGCATTGGAAACCACCAGCTTTAAGACCATTTCCCCGACTATGGGTGAAGGGGCTTTGAATGCAATGGTGATTGCAGGTTTGATCACCTGTGCCTTTATTGTGATCTACATGATTTCCCTGTATCGGCTGTTGGGTGTGGTTGCATCCATCTGCTTGATGGGACAGATCGCCGGTATGCTGGCAGCCGTTTCCGGCTGGTTCGGCTTTATGGACAGCAACACGCTGACCATTCCGGGTATCGCTGGTATTATTCTCTCCATTGGTATGGGTGTCGATGCAAACATTATTACTGGGGAACGAATTCGAGAAGAACTCCGGAGAGGCAAGCCGCTGGATGGTGCATTGCAGTCCGGTTACAGCCGTGCATTCAGTGCCATCTTTGACGGAAACCTGACTGGTATCATCGTTTCCATCATCTTGATGGGTGCGTTCGGAACACCGGACAGCTGGTGTGCAAAGCTGTTGCATCCGCTGTTCCAGTTCTTCGGTGCAACCACAGAAGGGGTTATCTATTCTTTCGGTTACACCTTATTAGTAGGTTTGATTATGAACTTTATCATGGGCGTATTTGCAGCCAGACTGATGACCATGTCTTTGTCCAAGTTCAAATGCTTCCAGAACAAGAAACTCTATGGAGGTGGGTTAAATGGCTGAGAAAGAAAAACAGTTTAAACACTATCCAGTGGATGTCAAGGTACGGAATTTCTGCGGCAAGTCCAAGCTGTTTTTCCTGCTGACCCTGATTCTCGTTGTCATTGCAATTGCCTCTTCCTTTACGGGTGTGGACATTGCACTGGAATTTAAGGGCGGTACAATTATCACCTATAGCTATGAGGGCGAAGCGGTTGATAAGAGTGCGATTTCTTCCGAACTGACCGATTTAATTGGAACGAGCGTGAATGTACAGGATGGCGAAAGCCTCGATGGTGGCAGCAAGACATTGACCTTGTCCTTTACTTCCAACGAAGGTTTGACGGTTGACCGGCAAGCAGAAGTAACGGATGCCATTCAGTCCCGTTATCCAGATGCAAATGTACAGCTGCTGGACTCGAATGATGTCAGTGCACGTTCTGGTAGTGACTTCTTTGCAAAATGTATCGTTGCAGCGATTTTTGCAGCAGTCATCTTGATTCTGTATATTGCATTCCGGTTTAAGCAAATCAGTGGTTGGTCAGCTGGTGTTTGTGCGATTATTGGCTTGCTGGCAACGCTGGTGATCACCTATGGTTCGGTTGTGCTGATGGGCTTTGAAATTGACTCAAACTTTATGGCAGTTATTTTGACGCTGTTGGGTTATGCAGTCAACGACACCATCGTTATTTACGACAGAATCCGTGAAAATCAGGAAAAGATGCCGGGAATGTATATTGAAGACCTGGTAAACACCAGTTCTTCCCAGTCCTTGCGGCGTTCGATTCGGACATCCCTGACAACGTTGTTTGCAATGGTTGCAGTTGTAGTTGTATCTGCAATTATGGGATTGGATTCGATTCAGCACTTTGCCATTCCGATGGCAGTTGGTATTCTGGTTGGTACTTATCATTCCATCTGCTTTGTACCGAGCCTGTGGGTTTGGTGGCAGAAGCGGCGTGGTGTGGAAACACTGAAAGTGATTCCGAAGAAAAAGAAGAAGGTAACCGAATAAGCTAATTTTTGAACAGAAAAGAAGCAGGCAGGATATGCGAAGCAGCATATCCGCCTGCTTTTTTGTTTTGGTGGAGAGATACGAGCCGCAGGCAGCTGAAAAGTTTTTCGGTGCAGCAGTTTTTCAAAAATGCTGCCGAGGTGTGGGCGA
>ERZ1034984.3782-NODE-3782-length-10524-cov-64.405960_pt1 | contig 10524 bp, 9 predicted proteins | sample MGYA00520589_ERZ1034984 | MGnify/ENA primary metagenome ERZ1034984 (study PRJEB33766, sample SAMN09781790) | gut metagenome | biome: gut microbiome | host: Homo sapiens | place: Madagascar | study: EMG produced TPA metagenomics assembly of the PRJNA485056 data... | reverse complement strand
CACGTTAAATCATATCAGGCGTAATACCACAACCCTTAAGTTAGCGCTTATGGGAGAGATCCCCGCCACTCTTCGTGTGTCAGGTATCCTCAATGCACCCTTTCCTCTCCAAATAAAAAAGCTCCCGAAGGAGCTTTAAAATACAAGGGATGACTCTTAATCCCACTCAATCCAGTTGTAGACGATACGAAGTGACGGGCGCACAGCAGCAGTCACATCTTCGGTACTAAAGTCGATTGCATCACTGTAGATTTTGCAGTCCAACATTTCAATTGTTGTAGCAGCTTTTGTCACAGCGTTAACCCCGGAAGATTTGGATTCAGGGGTAGCAGCCATCGTGATATCAACATAGTCCTTCGCCGCAATGCGATCCTTAATGAACTGAAGAATATCGCCTTCGATAGTCTCCACGCACTGGACCTGGATTTCCCCAGAGTTTCGAATTGGTCCGTGCTGGTTGAACTTCACACCATTCGGACCATAGTCCTCCACATTCTCTCGAGTCATTTCAGGGATTTGCGACGTGCGAACCAGTACGCTGATATCTTCATGGCCTGCAAAAGTGAGCTGGAATTCAGAAGATACCAGTCGTTCGCCTTTGGCCGCGTTGGCAGTATAGCGGCCCTTAATAAATTTACGGTTTCCCTTAGTGTTATTGTGCCCCATATAAAATCCTTTTACTGGAACGCCCGAACAATATCGGAGCTGTTATATATCGAAGAACCGGTCAACTGGAGGTTGACGGTGTTTTTCAGGAAATATCCATTACTGTCCCTTGGCGCATCGAGATCAAAACTTAAGTCCTGGATGGCGACATCGGTGATGTTGATCCGGCGACCAATGTTTAGCGTCACGCGCTCCGGGATTCGACCACCAACATTGGCCGCTTTTAGTTCCTGGCTAATCATGGCTGTCAACGCGGCGATAGCGCCTGAAACTTCAATGAATGGATTGTTCAAAGCAATGAAAGTTACAGGCAGCGTGAACGTCGGCGGAGTCCCCCCTTCCCAAACCATTAAGCTATTCCAACGGGCAACCGACGTTGTTTCAGTACCTACTTGCACAAAACCACCCAGAGTACCAGAAACAGATCCCATGGACATACCGGTAAACGGCGCTTCCCAATTCTGGGCCATGTTCATTGCCGCTCCCTGGCTGATATATCCGGTAACCTGGTACTGAGAGTTCGTTAAAGTAACTTTCAGATATGGCGATACACCGTCAGCCTGGCTGTAAACCCCATAAGCTATAGGAGCCATTCAAGTTAAAGGCCGGAGTTCTCCGGCCTCCTCCTTTAGCCAAGGCGCTTACGGCGCAGTTTCATTGACTTTTTGCGGGCAAGTTTTGCCGCGCCGGTCTGGGCTTTTCGACGCGCTTTTTTCAGCGCCGATTTTTGAGCCGCAGTCAGACGTTTTTTACGCAGGCGTTTACGGATGAGTTTGATCTCACCGTTACGAACAACCTTCTTAAATGCTTCAGTCAGCATTTCATCAGAAGTGCCAGCAACAACAAACGCCGCTTCCAGTTCGTCGCGGTCGTCGCTATCTAAACCAGCGATAGAGGCACCAACATCAGCAGCTGCGTCGTCGTCTTCATCGTCAGCCAGTGCTTCGATCAGGTCATCATCTACACCGCATGCTGCGAGGAAGTCAGCAACATTTACCCATGCTTCGTTATAGGCATCGTCCTGTTCTTCTGTAACTTCGGAGTCGTCGTCATCAGAGATACCAGCGATAGCCTGAACGAAACCATCAAGGGAGTCGAAAGTCAGATCACCGCTATCAGCCCAGGCGAAAACGGCGTCGGCCGCATCACTCAACGCATTCTGCATAGCACTTCGATTTGCAGCTTCCAGAATCATCTGGTGCGCCTGTTCGACGGTCCATTCTTTACCGTCTTTCCCTTCCAGGATTTGCTCAGGAGCCGTGGCAGATGGAGCGTTATCGTTAGTCTGTGCCGCCGGTTCCGGATTATTATTAATAACCGGATCTGTTGTCGGTTCGGCGCTTGCTCGGGCAGACGCCATCAACTGCACAGGATCAGAGTTCAAAGCGAAACGAGACAGTCCATTCCCCAAAAATGCCCCGGATTGAAAAAAGTTTTTGCTCATTGTATTTCCTTACTTAATAAGCAGCGGTACGCCCTGGATACGACGGGCTACGCCAGTCGGGCAGCAGGCCCAGACTACTTCCCATTTATCGAATTCCGCCTGCGTAACTTTCAGCACATACGGTTCTGTACCGTCAGCATCAGGATCACGAGGAGCCACCAGAGCGCCGGAGGCGACAAAGCGATCCAAAAGTTTGGTCATCCCTTTAGTCAGGCCAGACTCAGTAATGCCGTCCGGGTTATGCTTCATCTGTCGGGCTAACTGGACAAAGAAACGGCTGATTGCGTTCATCAGGGATGGGACGTGCTGGAAATGCAGATAGTTGTCCTGCGTGCAGCAAGTTAAAGCATCATCGATGATCATCTGGCCCGAAGTACCTACAGATACTTTATTGAGTCGGCCCTTGACCATAGCTTCTTCGTCCGGGGTGTCTTCAGGATACAGCGGCTGAAGTGATGCACGAGCAATGACGGCACGTTCTTCACCAGCCGGTGAGTAATGCCAACCGCCGACATCGGAGTTTTTCTTGACGCCATGAGCTTTCGCCGCATACGCCGCGCCAGACAGACCGAAGACCACGCGGGATTGGGTCCATTTGTCTTTGCAGGAGAACGGGAAATGATAGACAGCACAGCTTACATAATCGGTACCAAGTAAACCGGTATCTTCAACAGCAGAGATCGCTTCCGTGTACGTCAATGTCGGTTTGACATCAAAGAAGCCATCAATCAAGCGATCAGAACAGATATTACCTAACGCAGTGATCGCCGCATTGTCATAGCAACCCAGGCCGAGAACAGCGGTGTACATGTACGGCGCATTGTTCAGCACTTTCACCGCACGCAGGTAAGCAGCAGTGGAAATGTTCGACTGATCGCCGTTGGTACCGCCAGTGAACGCCAGCGATTTTTTATTTGTTACTTTCGCCGTCGAAATCAGCTCTTCATTAACAACCGCGCGCAGATATTTAGAACGGGCTTCCAGAGCCGTAGGCAGATAACACAAGCGGCCCATGTCATCTTTCGCTTCTTCCGCCAAAGACACAGTGTGTGTCTCCAGGGTCGTTACCACACCGAGCGAAGTCGTCTGGGTCAGTTTTAAGAGGAAGCGTTCATTACCCGCGCTGTCCGCTGTTGCCGTTTCGATGGTTAACTCACGGGTAGGAGAAATACACGGATCACCATCATCAACGTAGATAGCAAAGGCTTCGCCGCTATCAAGTTCAATTTCAGAACCGTATGGCAACGCACTGTAAGCCGGTTCGCCTGATTCATCGAACATAATAATCGGGAACTTCGCATCATCCGGAACAGCACGGACAACATAACCAGACGTTTGCTGAATAGCTTCGTACACATGGCGAATTGGTTCGAACTGTGAGCCGGAGGACGGCTTCAGCGGTTCGCCGAGAACATCTTCGTAATTGGACTCAGTAACCGCAAGAACAGTAAACGGCTTGCCACGCGCAAATACGCCAATACCAGCCCACAAGCTGCTATTTAATACAACACCGGTAGATAACGTCGCATCGGCATTGATCGGGCTAACAGCGACACCGGATGCATTACCTAATGACTGTTGAATTGAATATTGAGACATAACTTTCCCTGTTATGCGCCCCGCACGGGGCGCTATGTTAAACGGAGAACTTCCCCTGATTACTCAGACTCACCGGCATCAATCGTGTCGCCGCTTATAAAGTTAAGCCCGCCTTTTTTGGCCATTGTCAGCGTTACACGAGTGAAGTAATCAGCGCCGTTGCGTGGGTGCATATCGTTGATAGCCGAACCCCACAGCGTGGTACGGTTGACCAGCGCCGGAGTGGTCGGATGCTGGAACGGGATGGCCGGGACAGCATCACCAGTCACGAAGCCTGCTTTACCCGGATTTTCATCACGGACGTAGGACAGCACATCCATCGAGCTGAACTGAATGTTCTCTGTCGTTAAGTTCTTACAAATACCAGCAGGTACTTCGTACACTTTCACGTTACCGAACAGGGTACCGATGTAGTGAACATACGGAGTCTGGATATAGTCTTCGGCTGGCTGGAAGAAATCCTTCGGCAACTGTTTGAAGAAAGATGCTGCATCAGCACCAGCAAACATCCCCATCGCACCAGAAGATTTAACGCGCTCAATAATGTCGCGATATACAGTCTGGAATTTGCCACGAATGATGGTTGCCCATACATCAAAGGACTGGTTAACCGGCAGAGCGATGTCAAAGGTGTCGGTCGCAAGAGTACGCCAGATCATGATGCGAAGACGCAGCATATCCTGTTCATGAAACAGGTATTCCTTCAGGGTGCGGAACTGTAGGGAACCCAGGTCCAGACCAAATTCACGCTGTGCTTCACACGCCGCCTGTACCGTGTGCTCAGCCGCGATAACGAACTGACTTGGGAACAGGGTGTATTTCTTCATTTCGTGGTTGATCAGCGGGATCAGCTCAGGAGCGGCTTCAATATTGATTTCCGTCTCAATTGCGATCTCAGTGCCTTTATCCGGCGCTTTGGAGAACGACAGGGCAATCTGACCAATGTTGTAGTTCAGAGAGCAGGTAACAGTGATTTGCTCACCAGCAGCATTAGTAAACGAGTGAAGTAGGCTGCCGGAACCGTTATCAACAACAGACTTAATACGGTTAACGTAGATGTTAGTGCGACCTTTTCGGATTGGTACATTCTGGCCTTCGAAGTCTTCCATCTTGAAGGTTGCGGTTTTGCTGGTGCCATCGGAGCTTGCCACCAGCACATAGCGGCGACGTAACTGGCTGTACACACCGACGGATTGCATGTCCAGAACATCACCAGCAGCATAAGAACCAAAAGATGAACCTGCCACGTTAAAGACTTCATAGATGTCGGACTGGTCACGCGTAACCGGAATGAAAGTACACGCATCAGCGGTAGCTGCCCCCAACTGAACAGGCAGGATCATCGCGAGGAATAAAGGCAGACGCATAACACCGTCAGAAACGCTCATCATCTCTGCTGCGACGGATTCCAGCATCGCTTTACTAGTGGCATCCATGCTATTGCGGGTGGACTCAATCAGGCAGTTTTCCAGCGTCTGGTGGCAGGAGGCCAGAATTTCCGGACGCGGCATAGATTTATGTGCTGCGGCGTAGTCAGCCAGTGCACTTGCCCACGCTGTAGCGATTTGAGCGGTGGCATTATCAGAGATACCCGCAAAAACCGGGTCTTTACGTGCAGCTTCAAGGATAGATGCGGCACGCGCGGCATCATCTTTAATGAATTGGTTATCAGTACCGAACTGCGCAGTGCTTGCCCAGCCAAGCACAGCTTTAGAGCGTTTTGCGATATCTGCAATACGATTCTGGTATTCGCGTAAGTTACTCAATTTACTCTTCCTTAAACACAAGACACTTGTGTGAATCCCTTTTCGGAAGAGATTTTATTGAAAGTCACTTGTTGACTTTCTCGTGACAAGCAATTTTTTTATTTTTTTCGGGAGTAGGGGAGGAAGGTAAAATCCAAGGTGAAATCGTGGCGATTTCACCTTGAAATTTTAGATGGATTTACTTTAAAAACAGTAGTTTAATAGTGAAATTTGAATGGCGAAAGTTTAAGGCTTCGGCTTTTTATCGAGGCTCTTTCTAAGGATATGCCCAATCATCCTGTCGAGTTCTTCCTGTAGCTCTTTTGAAAGTCGATTAAACTCATAAGAAAATGCACGGCCTTTCACGCGCTTCCTTGCAAAGCGATCCTTGTCCTCAAATTTCCATAATTCAGTAACTACGGACTTATCTTTAGAACCTTTATCCGTGAGTAGTGAGGCTTCCTTTGTTATCAAGCGCAGGATTTTATTTTTAACTTCATCTTCGGCCATTTCTTCAATGGATAAGATGTCGTTTATTTCCGGGGATATGTTTTGAATAAGCTGATCAAACTCTAAATTCTTGTTCCCCATTTCGTCGCCAACAGCACAAAGCGTTTTGTAGTCCGAAAAGGTTAATTCCGACTGCACAGGGAAAAGGGCGACTAATTCTTCCGGAGCACTCGCTGCCTGGAGAGCACGCGTGACCTTCGCCTGAGACAGCCCTTCTTTGGCTGCAATATCCTTCTGACTCATCCCATCATTTTTCATTCGCATCAAACGCAGACCTATTTCTCGAATGCTGTGCTGCAATGCTGTCTGAACGTCTTTCGCTAAATTTTGCGCTTCCTGAACGCTGATCTCCTGGTCCGTGACTAAAACCCGCAACCCTACGTTCTCTAAGATGGCAGAAGCTCGACGCCGGGAACCATCCAAAATTTCAATTTTCCCTGTAGCCCGTCTAACACCTATTGCAGGGTAAAATTGCTGATGCTTAATAGTGCTTCGGATACTTTTTAATGATTTTGGCGTAAGAGATGCCTGGTCACGCCCGTTGTTATGCTGATCAACAAAGGTATCGCTTTCTACCTGGTTCGGAGGTATTACCTCTTCAATAAATGTGGCCTGGCGACCAGTTGATAACTTGAATACCTGCTCGACTCGATCGCCAGAGGCTGAAGAACTATCAAATCCGCTTAATATTGAAGGATTAAGGGTTCGCCCAATTGTTGGTCTGTTTTTCTTTGACATGGGGGTTTCTTACTCCTCAGTTAGATCTGATAAATTCAATACGGTCAAAAACTGCTTTAGCAAAATCTTCCGCAGCAATTCGCGCGTTCTTCAATGCATCAGCACTACCAACATACGTTGCCGGGTTAGCTGAAATAACAGTGTCAAAAGACTCGCCGCAGCGTTCAAAACCGTCAAGGCGAGGGAGGACAACATCAAGCATATCCCCACCGAACACTTCTTTAGCCAGGCTATGGCAATACTTATGGTCTGCCTTGTTACTCAACTTGGACATAAAACCAATGTTAGTTGCAAGCTGACACTCGCAGCCTTCATCCGAAATGAGTTTCACCAACTCAGGAAGGCGGGCAACGTATTTAAGCGATGAGTGGAAATCAACCGTTGCAGGCGGCAGAGGTGTAAACAGTATATTGGCCGAGGCCAAAGCATTTTTCAGGAAGGCGTCAAGGTGAGGACCACTATCAACGAGGATAAAGTCATAATCGCTCTTCAGCTTATCAATCACATTTTCTTTCAGGACTGCATGGATGTTCTGACCCGGTAGATGCTCATTGCACAGCTCTCTCCAATCGGATGCAATAAAGGCATCGTCAATCGACGCAGGCATAACGTCAACCCCAGGTACAACAGAAGGAACAATAAACTCCTCTAACAGCTCTTCACGGCTTACATTCTGCAACATAGCCTGTGCAGATGTTGCGTTTACGATACCAATAGAGTGTTTATGGCTTAAAAACATCGTTGCTGAAGATTGCGGATCAAGGTCAATAACCAGAATCCTTAAATCTTCCATCAGAAGATGAGGATGAGCACGCATTGCATGCGCCAGAGAAACCGTCGATACAGTTTTTGACACACCGCCTTTAAGATTGGAGATGAAAATCACATACGCTTCGCTGTAGCGATCCCGGTATTTTGGCACTCCGCGATGTTCATATATGTCAATGATGTTCTGAATTGACATCGCATATTTCATTGAAGAGCCAGCAGGGCGTTTATCGAAAACATAACCCTTTTCTTCCATTTCACTTACGGCATAGTCAACGTTCGCACGAGTCAGTAGAGGCAATTTTGCCAGTGCCGCTTTCGCATAGACCTGGTAAAACTCGTTCGCGTGTAGCTCATCCTTTTGCAACTGTACTTGTTCAGTCAGAACATTGAGCATTCTATTTGCTCTTTGAGCAACCTTGTGAAGCTGGCTGGAATCACTCATCGAAAGTCATCCTTTATGCTGTATTTTTGAATTTAATTAAAAATGCTGCATAAAATAATAATGTATGCGTAGATGCTTGTACATAGCATTCTCTGCATGTTTGGTTCATTTTGCACGATTGAGAGTTACAAGGAGGGCACAAAAAAGCCCCGTTCAGGGGCATCAGTGTTATTTGCTAAGAGCAGCGAATAATCGTTCGAAATCGATAGTATCTATAGCACGCGTAAGCGCCGGAAGTTCAGCCTCAAAGTACCCGTGTCGATCGTAAAAGAAGGGACCGAAGAGCGAGACATGTTGGATTCTACTTCGCCCCAGCCCGGACACACAGTTAAGCCCATTACCGGCTAAAAGGCTAAAAAACTTCTCTGGATTATCGTGGTAAAGCTGGGAATCAATGGTGGCGGTTAACTCTTCCATAGGGAAGCACACCCGCCCTGTATCCCAGGGATATTTAGTCCGAAGCATAAACATTGCTTTCAGCAATTCACATTGAGCGCGGATCGCGTCCGGTTCATAGCCAGATATGGAGACATAAGCCACGTCCCTCATTCCTGCGTCATCTTTGAAAGTCACGATAGAAGTAACATCCAGCTCTTTTTCGAAAGAGCAAGCAGCATCTACTGGACGCTGAAGTAAATCATTCGACTTAATGCGCTCGAGAATCCCTCCCCACATATCATTTAGATATTCGATATGAGCCAAAACCTTATCAAGACACTCTCGTGTAAACCATTCAGTATGCCCGCCACCGACGCTTTTCTCCCACGGCGCATTCCAGGGGAAAAAGGTTGCGTGTAAAGCCCGCTCAAGATTAACCATTGCCAAACGCGTACCACGATAGACCCGTGAAAGCGCAAAATCGGGACTCACTTGTAGCCCTTTAAACCGTGCCAATGGACCACATGAAATGCCGATTTTAAAAGTATCTCCGTTCTCTGGCACCAGAACGTAGAGGTAGTGTTGTTTCTCTTCTTGCATATCAATACCACTGCTTGATGAGAACCGCGCAAATGTTGACTATGCGCGAAGGTTAATGTGAATAGTTGACTATGCGCGATGTGACTACAGTCAAAAGTTGACTGTAGTCGATTTAACTCCACCAAAGATCGACTATGTAAGATATTGTCGGGAGAAACGTTGACTATACGCGATGAAATGCCCCTAAAAGCCATCTCAATAGCGACTTGCAGAATATTGACGCCAGCAAAAATCCACCAGCGTCAACGAATGTCGCCTATAGTCAACTTCTCGCTATCGCATATAGTCAATATTATGGATTGCGCTTATGGATCTGGAAGCCGATTTTCCTGCCGTTTTTTATCTCTGAAAATTTAAGATATTCAATAGCTTCCAAATCTTTCATGGCTTTTCTGATAACGCTATTTTGCACGCTAACGGATGATTTGAGATTAAGCCTCGCTCTAAGGCGCTCAATGCTGACAGGTGCCGGGTTGGCGGGTAGAGCCTCAAAGAATGTATACAGTACCTTGGCCGTCTCTTTGCGCCCTAGTTTATCCAGCATCTTCAGCTTCAGGATTCGCTTATAGTCAACATAGTAAAGTTCAGATAGCTGTTTCTGCGGCTGGATCTCGATAACATCAAGCTCGGTATTCAGGCTGCTATATGCCAACAAGTTGACGTTAATGTTATTGAGATGACCTTTTGCCGCCGGGAAGCGGAATTTGACAACTGTCTGCTGAATGCGTGTCAGAGAGTCATCAATACTTTTACGGAACGCCTTTGAAAGGCGCTTACGTGGATAGCCGCATCGATCGGCAAACTCGGAGAATGGCAGGGTGATTATGCCGTCATCATCAGGTGCGTAGTCAAACAACGCGGAGGTTATGCCCACCCACACCTTAAAATCAGTATCCATATCCAGGCGTGGACCATGAATTTCAATTCCCTCATAGCCTTCCTGCTCAACAATTTTGAGGCTTGATAGTTCTTCAGTTGCGTTCGTTGTGTTTGTTGTAACTGACGATCCGCGACGTAGCGCCACATTGGTAGATTTTAAGGTTGGCACAAACACACCTAAGCGCAACAAAGCGATGGGTTGTATAGTGCTGTTGTTATTGGGCTTCAGGCTGTGGATTTCTCCTGTATTTCCTGCAACTTCTTCAACGCTAAGGAAGCCTTTACTTTCTTCCGGCATCACGGTTTCTCCATGTGTGGCGCGGCCTGACGTCAATTTGGATGGCTGTTATCAACAGCTGTGAATATTCAGACTCTAAAATCGCTTACAGTCAATGTTTCTGTCGCGTATAGTCAACAATAAATCGCGTGCAGTCAACAATAAATCGTGCACAGTCAACATAAAATCGCGTATAGTCAATGTTGATCCCATTTCAGGCCAGTAATGACGCGGCTTACAGCGATCCGGGATCTTCTTTGGATCTTCCTAGGTTCTCTTTAGGATCTGTTTATTGGATCTATGCTGTGGATAAGTTGAATAAACCGGCCAACAAAGCCGGTTGGAAGGAAGTCATATTATTCTACGCTTTCGATAAGAAGACCATGTTCATAACATTTAAGCTCATCGCCTTCATACAGGAATTGGGTGATGCTGCCAACTTACTGATTTAGTGTATGATGGTGTTTTTGAGGTG
>ERZ1034984.3780-NODE-3780-length-10537-cov-4.530433_pt1 | contig 10537 bp, 10 predicted proteins | sample MGYA00520589_ERZ1034984 | MGnify/ENA primary metagenome ERZ1034984 (study PRJEB33766, sample SAMN09781790) | gut metagenome | biome: gut microbiome | host: Homo sapiens | place: Madagascar | study: EMG produced TPA metagenomics assembly of the PRJNA485056 data... | reverse complement strand
ATCATGTGACATTGCCGTTACCAGATCCTTGTTTGCCTGCTGCATTTTCTTCTCTTTATCCTGATTCTCAATAATTGAAAGACGCATCTGCTCAATTCCCCTTGCAAGGTTACCGATCTCATCCTCACCTTTGATCGTGATCGGATATTCCAGATTACCGCCTTCCAATATCTGTAATTCCTTCTCAATCTGGTTGATATAGCTGAATTTGACTTTTAATAATTTGGCTAAAATAATGATAAAAATGCATACCGCCAAGCCAACGAAAAAGATCCACAAATAATTGTTATATTTCCAATAAACATAACAGAACATATCTACGCTTGCCGTTGATCCATCCGTCAACACGAGCGTATACAATTTGTCGGAGTCGATCAACTCATTATCCGTCCTGTACTCCTGTTCTGTATGTGAATCCTGCAATTCTGCACTTTCTGTCTCCGCATCACCAACACGTACCGTCTCCGTATATGAATAATCCGAATTAAATATCACCCGGTTATTCTGGTAGATTGCAACGTACACATAAGAATTATCTTCTGTCCAATCGTTAAGCTCATCAATATTGGCTACCCCAATTCGCTTCGTTGTAACAAAATCCTGCAGATCTTCCATATATCGATACTGATATGTTTTATTTACTTCCTCATTATTGAATATCCTCTCAATCGCTTTATTCCCTAACTGAACAAGTAAATATCCGCACCCAAACGCAATGGCAGCAGAAAAAACAATCGCACCAAGCAGATACCACATCAATCGGTTCTTGAAGGAATTTTCTGTTTTAGACAATTCGATATCCCCTTCCCCATATGTTGTGCAGATATTTTGCACTCGGTCCTGTATCTCCTAACTTCTTGCGTATATTTCGTATGTGAACCATAACTGTATTCGTAGAATTCGGCATGTATACCTCTTCCCATACTGCCTCATAAATCTCTTTCGCTGTAAAGATATGATTACGGTTAGATGCTAACAATAGCAAGATCCGATATTCAATCTCCGTCAAAGGAATCTCTTCCCCGTCCCTTATTACCTGCTGCAGATCCGTATCCAAAATGATATCCTGAATAATAATCTGGGAATGTTTCCGATTTCCCTCTTTATCCATATGTGGGCGCTTCAAAAGCGCTTTCACACGAAGTAATAATTCTGTACAGGAAAATGGTTTGGTCAAATAATCATCACCGCCTGCCTCAAAGCCCTCGATCAGATCAGACTCCGCAGATTTTGCGGTCAAAAACAATACAGGAACTTCTGCCCGTTCTCTGATCTTAGCACAAGCATCTATTCCGTTACATTTCGGCATCATAATATCCAATATGACCAATGCAATATCCGGACTGAACTTAGCAACCGCTTCTTCACCATTCACTGCTAATACAACCTCAAACCCTGCATCCTCTAACACGATCCGCAAGACTTCTCGTATGTCTTTTGCATCATCTGCAACTAATATTTTCTGTTTCTCTTCCATTCCATCCACGCCTTTCTCCACGCTTACCAGCCATCTTAATCGGCATTAGTATATCAGATAATATAAGAAAAACCCATTCATACTCCGAAGATTTAAGAATTCTTTATTATTTGTTATTCCGCTTGATCAGATCCTCTAACTCCTGCAGTTCTTCCTCATCCATCTTGGTATATTCAGCCAGCTCTGCGATTGTCGGTTCGGTACCATTTTCTTCAGCCAATAACTTCTTTGCCTCATGAACAAGACTGAGTTTTCCCACTAATGTACTCTCCTGCTCCCTTTCGTTACTCATCTTAGAAGCATACGCTACAATCGCCTGTTCAATTGCATTCTCCAATTCCTGCTCGACATCATAAGACTGTCTGCATCCGCATAACTCACTTAACTTGAGAAATAGCGCTACATTTCCCTCCTGCACAAGATCTTCCACCAGCAATTTCGGTTCTATATATTTATCTGCAATCTTTAATACATTACGCAATGAAAACATGGAGATCGGTTCGATCGCTTTTTCGTCTCCAGCCAGTAATGCTTTGTAAAATGTGATTCTTTCTTCTTCGTTATATTCCGGAATTCCTGCAAGATCTTCTAAATACATCTGATATACTTTGGATTCTACAGGTATCTCACTCTCCGATTCCGTCTGTCCGCCATCTGTCGTCTCCTCTTCTGCCTGGTTCTCCACATTATTCAAATAATCCATTACCATATTCTTCTGTGCATCACCCAGTTCCATATCCTTAAAATAGCCAAGAATCTCTTCCTCTGTCATTGGCGTTTCTGCCGTTCTCATAATCTCCGCAACACTCTGTAAGGTCTCCATAAATGCCTGCTGATCTATCATAATCTGTCCTCCTGCTCATATCATCACAATATTCAAACCATACTATTTAATATAGTCAGATTTATTCCACTTTTCGCAATATATCCACTGTATGTGCACCGGCTCCTATCAAATCTGCCCGCTCACAGGTTGCCAGATGATATTGGATAAATAACGAAAACGTCTCTTCGTCCATTGCATTTAATACCGGTCTCATATAGTTAGCCGCACCATCCGGTGATATGATCTGTATCCGTTTTAGTCCCGCTGCCTCATTCAATGCATCAATATCCTCTATCCGCACATAATCATACAGATCCTTCGCCTCTGCACTCGAATGAAAATCTTCCGTCAGGCGGTCTTTTTGTAAGCACTCCCGAATGTGTCCTTCTTTGAATGCATAGGTCAGCACACAATATTCATTCATGCAATATGCCACCAAAATGATTCCGTTCGGTTTTGTTACCCTTTTTGCCTCCGCAAGGGCTTTCTGTTTATCTTCCTTTGTGTATAAATGATACATCGGACCAAACAATAATGTCATGTCAAAACTTTCATCCGCAAAACGCTTTAAATTCAATGCATTGCCCTGATATGCTTTTACGCTGCTGTTTTTGGATTTCAGAATACCCAGATTATATTTTACCAGTTCGACCGCCGTCACATCATAACCTTCCTGCGCCAATGCAACACTGTATCTTCCTGTTCCTGCTCCGATATCCAAAATAGCTGCCTGCGGCATATCTTCCAGATATTTGTGAATATATTTCATTGTTGTAATATACTCTACCTGTCCATGCCTGCTCGACAGCCTCTTCTCTTCATTAAACTTATTGTAATATTGTTCCAGCTCGGTCATCTGTTTTGCCATATTCCGTCACAATGCCCTTCCTATCTTCTATTGTGATATCCCCCTGCAATCACACATCATTTTCTAAGCACTAACTATATCATATTTTGTAGAATTTATCTAGAGATAACCGGAAATCCAATACGAATTATAAAGCTCTCCCCCACCTTTGACTCGATGTCTACGCACAGGGACAGATCCTTTGCCATCTGTGCAACAAGATACAGCCCCATTCCCGTTGCTTTTGCCTGTCCCATTACCGTCTTTCCTGTAAAACCCTTATCCGGTAAAAACGGAATTTCAGCCTCCTCCGCACCAAGTCCGTTGTCCTTTATCTGCAACCAGATCCTATTCTCCTCCACAACAGTCGTCATCTCAATGTAAGAGGTTTCTTTTCCCGCATCCTTATATTTACAAGCATTGTTAAGAATCTGTTCCAGCATAAAATGCAGACCCTTACGATCTGTCAGCACCTGTTCTTTCCCAACCTGTACCCTCCATTCAATGCTCTGTGCGTCTACATATTCTGTATACTCCTCCACCACATCCTCACATACTTCCTCAAGCGATACCATTTCCATAACATAATCCTTGTGTACCGCTTTCAGTCTGGCATAATATAGCATCTGCGTTACATAATCCTGCATCCTGCGGTTCGTATAATTCATTTTCTCATATACCGGTGCAGACATATCTTCTTTGCGGTTCTCCAATACCAATGTCATTAAGGAAAGTGGAATCTTAATCTCATGTGCCCAGGCTTCTATATAATCCTCATATTCCTTCTGTTCCTGCAGCGACTGTTTTTGCCGTTGTTCCAATTCCAGAATCCGGTCATATGCTAATTCATAGACTCTGCTCTGCTCCTCCGTCATCTGTTGCCAATAAAGCACTTCATCCGCAACAGTATCCGGGCAATCCGACAGATTAGAAAATATCTCCCACAACCGTTGCTGTCGTTGTTTCTCTTTCCGGATACTAAGTATAGACCCCAGCACAAATAACAGGACGGAAAGCCCTAAAAATAACAGAAACAATACTCCAAATGATCTTGCATCCATTAACCACAAAAAGCCGCCGGTAAATAAATCCATTACCAGCAGCACAATTAAAAATATCCCATATTCCCGACACCATTTCCACCAATTCTTCACACGATCACCACTCTATCTGATATCCCTGACCCCGAACCGTCACAATCCGGCTCTCAACCGATAACTTTGTCAACGTCTTACGCAATCTCGTCATTGCAACCTGCAGGGCATTCTCGTCAATATATTCTTCCGTTCCCCATAATGCCTGAAATAACTGTTGTTTACTCACAAGACTACCCGGATGCAGCAATAACTGTTCTAAGATTGTTGCCTCCTGTTCCGTCAACCGGACTACTTCCTCACCCACATATAAAGTATCGGTCTGGCGGTCTAAGGAAAGACCGCCACCTTCTAACCGATTCTGTTGCTGATCGATTCGTTTCTCCAGATTACGGATTCGGGCAAGCAGACGATCTCCATGACACGGCTTGGTCAAGAATTCATCCGCTCCAATCTCCAACGCCTGTAATTCATCCTTCAACTGATCTCTGGATGTCAGCACAAGTACGGTAATAGAAGACTTTGATTTCAGTTCCTTGCATACTGCATACCCGTTCTTTCCCGGCAGATTCAGATCCAGCACAACCAGATCCGGGGTCTGTTCCTGAATCTCTTCCACTGTTTTAGAGAAATCCGTCACCACATCCACCTCATAACCTGCCTTTTCTAACCGGTACTGCAATTCCTCTCTCATGAAATTGTCGTCCTCTACTACTGTAATCCGTCTCATTGTATTCTTCCTAACAATCTTCCCTTACAACATCCATCATCTGATTAATATTCTGCCGGCTTAACTTCACTACCTGCCACATATAAATATATTCTACCACAGCCAATACCAAAATGACAGCCCCTGCTATTCCCATCAGCCATGCCGTTTTCCCTATCAATATACTTGGCAGCATAGTTTTCAGCAATGCGCAGGTTCCCACAATACTGCTTACCACAGCAAGGCTGATTGGCATTGCAAAATACCAATGAATCTGAGATCTGGCTGACCGGCATAAATGCTCATACCGGCTGCCTAGACGGATCAATGTGCGGTAACGGCTCCGTGTTCGTTTCTCCTGCATTAAGAATTGCAGACTGATCACTGTATTGGCGATCAATAAGAAGATAAATGCAAAATAGATTGTCAGATAACTTGCTGCAACAATATAGAATACCTGTCTTCCTATATTCTGCAGATAATTCTCGTAATCCATTCCCTTTGTATCGAATAACGTATTACCTATTCGGATTGCCTGCATTAATCCATTCTTCTCAATCAGATCCTTGCGCAGATATGCATTCCAATAGGTTGTCTCATTCTTCTTATCTGCATAGCTTTCATACAATGCATCCGGCACCACCCAGCCATAACCGATCGTAATGCTCCGATCCACCACAACATCATCCGAACAGATTGTATCTATGAATTCGTATCGGTTTCCATTGATCGTAACATGCGGCTTCTGTCCCACAATCTTCTGATATATGGCTGACACATCATCCTGTATGAATTCCGGATCGGTATATAATGCAATCTGATCGTCCCGGAGGGATAATGTTTCCTTTCCTTTTGCCTGCTGCAATGCATTCCAGTCGGATAACCGGATCATGTACGGTTCTGACAGATAATCCGATCCTCCTGTAAATATTCCATAATAAAAGGAAGTATTTTCAAAGTCTGCCCAATCTTGCTCACTTAAGTTTTCCGCACATTCCTGCAGATTCAATCCATCATACACGACCGTCTTCCTTTTCTCATCTGACTGATAACAGACACTTGGCAAAACACTCACAGGCACCGGAACCCACTTTCCAATCACATCCGCAACTGATGTATCCTTCTGCAAAGCCAAAATCTCCTTCTCGGAATCCTCATCATAAGCAGCAAAGGTATAATCCATTCCGTGCTCATATTTGTGTGCCTGTGATACGGATACGGAAATTCCATACGCCATACAGATAATCGCCATCAACACTAACAGGGAAGCAATGGTAAGTGGCATACATTTTCCAAATACATTCTCCTGTAACTGCCGGAATGTAAATGTGTGTAATACCGGTTTCTTCCTGCTTTTGACCAGTATCACCCGCACGAAAAGGCAGATTCCCTTCAACGCCCAGTATGTACCAAATGTACCCAATATAATCACAATCGCCATCCATTTTAACTGATAAAATACAATCCCTGACGTCAGGACGATTCCATATGCTGCAATCAGGCAGCCACATCCAACCACAATTCCCAATATTTCTCTGACCCATTTCACATTCTTATAGGTCTGTTCTACCTGCTCCCGCATCAAAACGCCCGGCTCTTTTCTGACAATCTTGGCACTTAAGATCAGATTCGCCACTAATTTAATTACAAAGAATCCAATTGCTGTAACTCCGATTGCTGTAGGTGACAAGGAAAAATGATGACCGATAATTCCCATTCCGACCAGCTTAGCTGTAATCAGACTGATACACTCTGACAACACAATGGCAATGGGCAATCCACATATCAAGGACACAGCACTCGTATAAAGATCCTCTATCATCAACATCCCAAACAATCTTCCCCGTGGCATTCCTAACATCATCAACATTCCAAACTCATGATTGCGTCGCTGTAATTGATATCTCTGTGCAAAATATACCATAAAAAAGATCATAAACAGAGAGATTCCATATACACCCTTGATCATAAGGAATAACCGTCCAACTGCATCACTTTCCATTTCTTTCAAAAACATCATTACATCCTGTTTCTCCAGAGACAATATTACATAAAAGGCAATGATCACTATCACAAGTGATAAGAAATAAATGCCATTCTCTTTGTAGCTATCTTTTCCATTTTTGCGGATTAATTTAAAAAACATATGCACTGCCCCCTCCCATCTGTGCCTGCACATTCAGAATCCGCTCATAGAAGGCTTCATTTGATTCCTGATTTCTTCTCAATTCATGAAAGATATTGCCATCCTGAATGAACAAAATTCTCGAACAAAAGCTTGCCGCATTTGCATCATGCGTTACCATCAGAATCGTTGTCTGCTTCTCCTGATTGAGAGTATGCAGCATTTCCATCAGATTCCGGGCATTCTTAGAATCCAACGCTCCGGTCGGTTCATCTGCTAACACGATCTCCGGATTCAGTATTAACGCTCTGGCTGCTGCCACGCGCTGTTTCTGTCCTCCGGACATCTGCGCCGGGAACTTATCTAACACCTCGCCGATCTCTAAATATCCAGCCAGTTCATCCACTCTGCCCTTCCAATCCTGTTCCTTTTCATTGTGTATGGATACCGACAATAGAATATTCTCTCTCGCCGTCATATTCTCTAACAACTCAAAATTCTGGAACAGATATCCAATCTTACTGCCCCTGTAATCCGCCAGTGCTGATCCTTTCAGCTTCATTATATTCGTGTCCCGCAATAAAACTTCTCCACTCGTCGGACGAATCATGGTGGCAATACAATTCAGTAATGTAGTCTTACCAGAACCGCTGCTTCCCATAATCCCCAAAAACTCCCCTTCCAACACCGAACAGCTTAACCTATCAAGTGCGACCGTCTTCCCTTCATTCCTTCCGTATTCCTTATATAAATCATGAATCTCTAATAATTTCTCCTGCATTACAAATACCTCCTTACTTGCTTCTGTATAAAATTAGTATAACGTAACCCGCTGCAAAAAAACACTTACAGATGTTGTAAGGTTGGTGCATATATTTCGGTCAAAGTCTTTTTGTTAAATCCTTGTAAAATGTTACCAAAAATGCTATACTGATTTGTATATAATGATATCGGGGCAAAAAATTATGCCCCTTAATTGGAGGGTTGTTTATATGCTGAAGATTGAAGATTTTTGCAATATGGAGAAGTTCGAGAACATTATGAAGAACTGGGCAACCAGTACCGGACTTGCAACCGTCGCCGTAGGGGCTGACGGTAACTACATCAGTGAATGTTATAATTTTACAGAATTCTGCATCGACTTAACCCGTGGCAGTGCGGAAGGCTGTCGCCGATGCGAAAAATGTGATCAGGAAGGAACCGGTGTATATTCCTGTCATGCAGGATTAGTGGACTTTGGTATTCCAATCACCTTAGATGATGGCACGGTGCTTGGAAGCGTCATTGGTGGTCAAGTTCTTCCAGAAAATCCAGATGATGAGGCGTTTCGCCGCACTGCAGAAGAATTAGGAATCGACCCGGATCGGTATATTGCTGCTCTTCACAAGGTCAATGTCAAAAGCCGTGAGGAGATCGAAGCATCTGCAACACTACTCGGTGATGTGATCAATATGTATGTCCGCGACTGCTATATGACGATGATCAATAACCGCTTATTAGATAAATTGCAAACCGGCATCCAGGAAGCAGTGCAATATATCGACGAAGCAAATGACAACACAAATAAGATCGAACATTTTAGCAGCCGCCAGCGTATCTTATCCCTGAACGCTTCCATCGAAGCAGCCAGAGCCGGAGAAGCCGGACGTGGATTCGCCGTTGTTGCATCCGAAGTACAAAAATTAGCAGATGGTATGTCTTCGACCAGTACACAGATCTCATCTGTACTTGGAAAATTATCTACAATTATTCATGAATTGAATGAATAGGTTTCATAAAATATAGAATACCGTCTGATATCATGTTACTAAACGTGAATATCGGACGGTATTTTACTATGTTATGTCATCAGTCATCCAGTGTTTCAATTATCTTTTCCACATCTTCTATGTCCATGTTCATTTCTTCTGCAATCTGTTCCGCTGTATAGTTCATTCTCTGATAATAAACCTTGATCGCGCCTTCTTGTCTTCCTTCTTGTCTGCTAACTTCCTTCATCTCTCTTACTGCCTGACACATATCGATCACCTCATCTTCTTCTAATTCCTTCTCTGACATATCCAATGTGCAGAATTCATTCAATACTGCTGCCGCGGACGCCGGCATATTCGATAACACATCCTCATGTTGATCCACATATTCCTGAAAATCCTTCATCGAAGATGCATACTTTAATAGTCCCATTATAACACCAAATGTGGATTGTGGGTTGGATACTTTTTCTTCATCATAATCCGATGGTTGTAAAAGCAACATCTCATAATTCGGTATCCGTGCCCGTATCTCACTCGGAATTCCCTTCCAATCCAACATATCATGAACATTCATCGGTCCATCCCATGCCTCCGGCTGAAATGTTACCACAATCGTCACAACCGGTATCAGTTTATCTTCTTTACGGATTCCCGACAAGAATTCCGCCGCAGAAAGAGTAATCCCCTCCCTTCTGTTCACTTCTCCAATTCGTCTGACCTGATTACCATAATTCAATGCATCATATAGCATATTCCGCACCGGCATTGCATAATGCGTCTCCGACTGTTCCTCTACACCTACTATAATCCGGGCAAGATAGCCATCCTCTCCATTCACCTTCACTTCACGCATGATATCCCGGTACTTCTGTACAACCCGTGTCTGTTTCCTCTGCTTCGGCTCTGTATTGCTCTTCTCTAATGTAATCGCAATCTCTTCCGCAGCATCCATCTCTTTCAAATCCGTTGCACAAACCACTCTCTTTCCAGAATACAATGCCAGATTCACAACATCTGCAAATACATCAGCCGAACTCAAATACTGCCTTGTTACAACATCCTTACGTCCCATATGAACACCTCCATACCATGCAGGAAATCTTGTATACACAATACTTCCTGCATATTCTTCCTGTAGTAATTCTGTTGATCGCGACCGGTCTTGCTTTCAACTTATGGATATTGTAGCAAAAGAGGTGTCCAATAAATTGGACACCCCTTAACTATTTCTATTTACCAAATATTTTTACATTAGAAGCTCTTTGCGATACATTTGGAATCACACTGAGCCAGTTTTTCCAATGATGTTATGATTTATCTCTCTGAAGATCAGAAAGCGGTATTTTACTATGTTATGTCATCAGTCATCCAGTGTTTCAATTATCTTTTCCACATCTTCTATGTCCATGTTCATTTCTTCTGCAATCTGTTCCGCTGTATAGTTCATTCTCTGATAATAAACCTTGATCGCGCCTTCTTGTCTTCCTTCTTGTCTGCTAACTTCCTTCATCTCTCTTACTGCCTGACACATATCGATCACCTCATCTTCTTCTAATTCCTGCTGTCCCGCTTTTCGTACAAATAACTCGCGTGTATTGCATGGATGCCTGACACCTGTGTAATCTTTTGTATACTTGCATCTAATGATATATTTTATCAAAGGTTTGCCCATTAATACAAATCTTATTTGCTTCATCTATATAAG
>ERZ1034984.3779-NODE-3779-length-10539-cov-5.122377_pt1 | contig 10539 bp, 10 predicted proteins | sample MGYA00520589_ERZ1034984 | MGnify/ENA primary metagenome ERZ1034984 (study PRJEB33766, sample SAMN09781790) | gut metagenome | biome: gut microbiome | host: Homo sapiens | place: Madagascar | study: EMG produced TPA metagenomics assembly of the PRJNA485056 data... | reverse complement strand
CTGCAATTGCAAACGGAACATTGATCACACGTGCCAGCGTCTGTGCCAGAAGTGTCTTACCAGAACCCGTCGGTCCCAGCATAAGAATATTACTCTTCTGAAGTTCCACACCCAGATCAGTTCCTGCAAGCACACGTTTGTAATGATTATATACTGCAACGGAGAGCACCTTCTTTGCCTGATCCTGTCCGATTACATAATCGTCCAGAAATGCCTTCATCTCCTCCGGCTTAATCAGATTGATATCCTCTTTTGCAGAAGAGTTCTTGCTCTCATCGAAATTTTCTTCGTCAATAATTTCTGCACAGATATCTACACACTCATCGCAGATATATGCGCCATTTGGTCCAGAGATCAGTCTTCCTACCTGATCCTGTGTTTTGCCGCAAAAAGAGCAGCGAATCTTTCCATCATTCTTTCCTGCCATAATTCACTCCTTATGCAAGGGATGCCTACCCCTTATTCAAGAATACCTCTGGCGGAATTTGGCCAGAGGCATCAGGTAACGCCTCTTAAATTATCGTAGAGGATGTTACATTATCTTTTTGTAATCACACCATCAATCAAACCATAATCAGCAGCTTCCTGTGCGGACATGTAATGATCACGCTCAGTGTCTGCTGCGATAACCTCGTAAGGCTTTCCTGTATTCTCAGCAAGAATCTCATTCAAACGTTTCTTGGTTTTTAAAATATTCTCTGCTGCGATCTCGATTTCAGTTGCCTGACCTTTTGCTCCACCGGATGGCTGATGGATCATGATCTCTGCGTTTGGAAGTGCATAACGCTTTCCCTTTGCTCCACCTGCAAGAAGGAATGCTCCCATACTTGCTGCCAGACCGATACAGATTGTAGATACATCACACTTGATATACTGCATGGTGTCATAGATTGCCATACCTGCAGTTACCATTCCTCCTGGAGAATTGATATATAACTGAATATCCTTTCCAGGATCCTCAGACTCTAAGAATAACAGCTGGGCAACTACAAGGCTTGCAGTTGTCTCATTTACTTCCTCTCCGAGAAAGATGATTCTGTCTTTTAATAAACGGGAGTAGATGTCATAATTTCTCTCGCCTCTGCTCGTTTGTTCAATGACATAAGGTACTAAACTCATAGAAAAACGCCTCCTTAATAAAAGTGTAAAAGACCGGTCTGGTTTTGCCCAGACCAGTCTATATCATTCATTTAAGCAACTGGAATTATGCTTCTGCCGCAGCTTCTGCTTCCTTTTCCTTCTTGCTCTTTGCCTTAGCTCTCTCCTTAACGTTTGCCATTACAAGATCTACTGCCTTTGTAATTGCAAGTTCTTTCTTCATGGAATCCTTCTCTGCGTCTCCCATGTACTCTTTGAGCTTATCAGCTTCCATACCGTAGTTTGCAGCCATCTTCTCGATCTCTGCGTTTACGTCTTCGTCTGTAACTTCAATGTTCTCTTCCTTAGCGATCTGCTCAAGAACAAGACTTCCCTGAATACGGGAGATAGCTTCTGGGCGAACCTGATCCTTTAATCCATCGATGGTAAGTCCTGAGAACTGTAAGTACTGATCCATTGACAGGCCACTCTGTGCGATTCTCTGAGCGAACTCTTCTACCATTGTCTCACACTGTGTATCGATCATTGCCTCTGGCAGATCCATCTTGGACTTGTCAATGATCTTCTGAACTGCTTCGTCTTCTTTTGTACGCTTAGCTTCGTTCTCTTTCTTCTCTTCAAGGTTCTTCTTTAAGCTTTCCTTGTACTCAGCTAAAGTATCGAACTCAGATACATCCTGTGCGAACTCATCATCTAACTCAGGAAGCTCCTTAGCCTTGATCTCGTTGATCTTAACCTTGAATGTAGCTGGCTTTCCAGCAAGGTCAGCTGCCTGATACTGCTCTGGGAATGTTACGTTAACTTCAACTTCATCTCCAGCATTCTTTCCAACTAACTGATCTTCGAATGTATCGATAAATGTGTGGGAACCAATCTCTAATGGATGATTCTCTCCCTTGCCGCCCTCGAATGCAACACCGTCAACGAATCCCTCGAAATCGATAACAGCTGTATCGCCTTCTGCAACTGGTCTGTCAGTTACAGTAACTGTTCTTGCATTGTTGTTGCGCTCCTGCTCTAATGCAGCGTCAACTTCTTCATCTGTTACGGTAGTATCAATCTTTGTAACTGTTACTCCCATATATTTTCCGAGTGTAACCTCTGGCTTAACAGCAACCTCAGCTGTAAAGATGAAAGGCTTTCCTTTCTCGATCTGTACAACGTCTACAGTCGGGCGGGATACGATGTCGATTCCACTCTCATCTACTGCAGATGGGTAATTCTGCTGCATCAGGGTGTTGGCTGCGTCTTCATAGAATACACCTTCACCATACATCTTCTCGATCATAGCTCTCGGAACTTTTCCTTTACGGAAACCAGGAACGCTGATCTGTTTCTTCTGTTTCTGGTAAGCTGACTCAATAGCCTTCTCCAGCTCTTCTGCCGGAACCTCGATGGTAAGCTTTGCCATATTCTTCTCTAAATTTTCAACCTGTACACTCATTTTAATTGTTTCCTCCTTATATATATCAATTCCATGTACACTCTTTATCCTTTGCATGCCATTTTACAAAAGGGCATACTGCGACCACTACAGTCATTTAAGCATTATAGCATAGAGAATGCTGATTTTACAAGCTTTTTTTTAATTTGTATCACGAAAAGGATGCACTTTATGTATTATTTTGGAAATAGCCGGGCGAAATGGCCGTAAAATCAGCCATATCCGACTGAAAATCACATACAGAGGATTGCCTGTAGAAAAGCTTTTTCCGTTTCTTATGACAGCAATCATTTTGCCCCTCACCTGACTGAGTGCAAGCGGTCCCTCGATTTCCGTCTGATTATCCCCCACCATATACAGTCCGTCTTTTTTCCTGCGGTACACACGGTGTAATACGAGGATTCCCTCCTTTCTTCGATACAAAAGGACGTCTCCTCTCTTTACTTTTGTAATGTCCGTTTTTTCAATCTGTACCGCATCCCGCCCTGGAAAAAGCAGTGGATACATGCTATATCCCTGTGGCTGAATCTGTATGGTTTTTCCCTCTTTCAAGAGTTTTTCTATATCCATTCGTTCCGTTTCTTTTTCCTTCAATCTCTTCTTTTCTTCCCCTGTCAGATTCTTTTTTCGTTTTCCCATCCATCATAGCATTTTGCCCGTAAAAATGCTATAATCAGATATAAATAATGCCTGAAACCATTTCAGATACAGGCACTTTTGGAGGGACGAATGAAACAGACAGACGGATATCTTTTGGAAACCATTGCAGGTGTACCTTATCTGCTCCCATACGGGCAAAATATTGCCGACTTAAAACGAGGAGTACAGCTCAACGATACCAGTGTGTTTTTATGGAATTCCTTAGCGCAGGAAATCGCACCGGAAACGTTATTACATAATTTCTGCAGTTACTTTGAAGGGTCTGCGGAGGATCTTCCTTTTTTCAAAGAGGATATGGAAACATTCCTTTCTGTGCTCAATGCACATGGTATGATCACAGGCTACGCAGCTCCTGTACAGCAGGAACCGCTCTGTAAGGTTTTGCGCATCGGAGAACTCTATGTCGCTCTTCATGGAAAAAAAACGCTTTTTTCAGATAAATTCGACGCCTTTACCACTGAATTCCCTGACGACCGAAAACCGGATTTAACGATTCAGATTCATGATCACTTTCCGCTCTCCAAGAAGAATGGAACTCTGCTTTTACGCAATCAGGATCTTTATGTTATAGACGCTGGCGATTCCTACACACTCCTATTTCCTTCTATGGTGGATGTTTATGAAGGTCACCTTACCAAAGATGGCACGCAGGCCGACATTTACTGTTCCCCATTCTGCAATGAACAGCTGGTAGAAGATCTGTTTCATGCCATGCGGCTTTTTTATCTTTACCGGGCGCAGAAAAGCGGTATCTTCGCACTGCATTCCGCTTCTATTTATTATAGGGAAAAAGCCTGGCTGTTTTCCGGCCCGTCCGGCACAGGAAAATCCACCCACACGAATCTGTGGCATAAACTTTATGACACACCGTTGATCAACGGTGATCTCAACCTTTTGTCGTTCAAAGATGGGACACCTGTGGTCTACGGTCTTCCGTGGTGCGGAACTTCCGAGATTTTTGACATCAAAACATATCCGCTCGGAGGTATCATTCTGCTGCAGCAGGCGCCGGAAAACCATATAGAATCTTTAGAGCCGCACGAAAAAGCTCTTCTTGTTTCGCAGCGGCTCATCTCGCCGTCCTGGACAAAGGAGCAGCTTCACACAAATCTGCATTTTACAGAAAATTTGTCTTCTGAAATCTATGTGGCACGTCTCTGCTGCAATATAGGAAACGCAGCTGCTGCCACTATGAAGGAAGCCATTGATGATTACTTGAAAGGTACTGCAACATGTTAGAAACTTTAAAACATATTCATGTCCGTATCAAAGAGGGCATGCTAAAAGATATGATCCGTCAGACCAAATGGATTTATCAATATGCAAGACACTACTGGATGGCGATGATTTTTTATACGGCGCTCGGGCTGTTCGGCACCGTTGTCGGCCTGGGAAGCAGTGTTGTTTCCAAAGACCTAGTCGATATCATCACCGGACACCAGACCGGAAAACTTGTCCAGACATTCTGTCTTATGGTCGGCCTGTCCATCGGCAATACGCTGGTCAGTCAGATTACAAGTTATGCTTCCAACTGGATCAGTCTGAAAGTTGATGCCGAAATCAAAGCTGACATTTTCTCCAAAATGCTGGTCACTGACTGGGAATCCATCACAAATTATCATACCGGTGATTTGCTGACACGCTGGAGTTCCGATGCCTCAACGATTTCAAGTGGTATCTTAAGCTGGATTCCAAATCTGATCATCAATATATTCAAATTCATCAGTGCGTTCGCGATTGTCATTTATCAGGACTGGACGTTTGCCATTTTTTCCTTTATCGGCATCCCGGTATCTCTGCTCATGTCCCGTACACTGATGAACCGAATGGTAAACAACAATAAGCGAAGTGCTGCCATGAATGCGAAAATGTCCGGATTCAATCAGGAGGCCTTTTCCAACATCCAGACAATCAAAGCATTCGGTGCGATCACTACCTATATTGAAAAGTTAAAAAATCTCCAGAAAGACTATATTTCCATGCGTCTGGACTTTCAGAAAATGTCCATGGTAACTTCTTTTATCATGTCTATCGTTGGATTTTTGGTTTCTTACAGTTCTTATGGCTGGGGAATTTACCGTGTGTGGAGCGGCGCAATTACATATGGTACGATGACACTTTTTCTCTCCCTGTCAGGTACTTTGACGGGTGCATTAAATTCACTGATCAACATGGTTCCTTCCGCCATCAGCCTGACGACCTCCGCCGGACGTCTGATGGACATCCTGGAAATGCCGCAGGAAGATTACTCCTTAGACGATGACTTCTCCCGTTTTGCAGAAAGGCATCATGGAGACGGTATCAGTCTGGAATTGCATGATATCAGTTATGCTTACCACAACAATACCGAAGTATTTGAACATGCAGATCTCGAGGCACATCCACATGAAATCATCGCTATGGTCGGTCCTTCCGGCGAGGGAAAAACAACAATGCTCCGCCTGATTCTGGCGCTTTTATGCCCACAATCCGGCGAAGGCACGCTCTCTTCCATATCGGCAGATGGTTCCTCGGAAATCCTTCCTCTGACGGCTTCCGCGCGAAAACTTTTCTCCTATGTGCCGCAGGGAAACACGATGTTCTCCGGCACAATCGCAGAAAATATGCGCGTCGTAAAACCGAATGCTACCGATGATGAAATTATTGAAGCATTAAAATCCGCCTGCGCATGGGACTTCGTCAATCGGCTGCCAGACGGCATCAACAGCGAAATCAAGGAACGTGGTGGCGGCTTTTCCGAAGGTCAGGCCCAGCGACTTTCCATCGCGCGCGCACTGCTGCGCAAATCGCCAATTCTGTTGCTGGATGAAGCCACTTCCGCATTGGATGTTGCAACCGAGCGTGCCGTATTAAAGAATATTATAAAAGATGATTACCCAAGAACCTGTATTGTCACAACACACCGCCCGACGGTGCTGAATATGTGCCAAAGAGTTTATGCGATTCGGGATAAGAAATGCGTGGTGTTGGATGAAGATGAGATTGAACGGATGGTTAAGGATTTTTAGAGCGAAAGAAAAAATAGGCAGGACGGAACCTGTAAAGCAGTCAATTTTAGGCAGGTTTTATTGACATGCCTAAAAACTACTGTATAATGCAGATATGGGCAGAATCCGGAAAATCGGCTCTGCCCATTTGTAACTATTCACAAATCTTATATCAGTTTTTAACGTTTACACAAAACTTGAAACGGTCTCGTCTCTTTCGACCTTGTTTTATGCCTTTTCTCTTAATTTTTACTTAATTGTTTCTGCCAGTTCAATCGTTTTGGCATCTACGCCACTTGCCAGAATCTGCTCCGGAGTTTCTCCATTTCGCAGACGCAAAACCACTGTTGCAAGAAGATTTTGTCCTTCCTCACGTATGCCATCAACAAATGATTTTTCATTATATTCTGTAATACACACGTCCAACACCTCCGCTCTGTGCTTGAGTAAAAAACTTTTCAAAACATTGTGCTCGATACAATCAGTTACCGCCGTATCAACAGCATCTTCAAAACCCATGCTTACACTGTTTTTGCGGATCTCATTGATCAATATCATATACTCTTTCAACGGCTGACACTTATCTAGCAAATCATCATTCTTACCGTCATTAAGATTGATCATATTTGCTGTCCACTCAAAGTCTCCGCTGGTATCTGGATTAATAAAAGAATCCGAAAGCCTTAATTGCATAAATGCAGGCTGCTCATCCATTCCATTATACAATACGGTATACTTAGGAGTTGGCAATTTTATAAGCATCTTCCCATAAATATTAAGATGGTTCTCTGTTATATATTTGTCATACATCTTTCCAAAGTACAACAAGCCCCGGATCGGCATATTCGGATTAAATGTGCTTTGCTGCTCCCATAAATACAAAAAACTATCAAGAAGGATTGAAACATCATTCTTCATTTCCAAACAGCAGACAAAACAACCGATCCTTGTACTTCTTATTGATCATACAGTTTTCCTCACTTTCCCCATATGTGTAAATGAAATTTTCTATTTATACTGGGAAAGTCAGATCCGCTTTGTAATCATATTATAGCATACGCCATGAATTTCGCAATATACATTCACGCCACTGCCTTCCCTAATATTCAATTAAAACTCATGGTATTGTGAGTGCATGAAACCTACACTCTGGATGATTTGCACCGATGTAAAACGTGACATCGAATATGAATTATTTGAGTTTGTGGATATAGAATAACCTAGATATAACTACCTGTCAACAATAAATTCTATTTCGTTTCCTCATCTGCCCGGTGGAATTTAAACTGACACACTGAATTCCAGAGTCCGTCTTTCATGTCATAAAACTAACAATCTTTCGATAAGTTGGCTTAACTATAACAGAAAGCAGGAGATTGAAAGACTCGAAAGGGGACAGATTTGAAAAAGTCTGCCCTATACCCTTCCCCTACTTTCATAGCATATATGAGCAATCTAAATTCTAAATTATATGAACGTATCCGCTCAATTTATGAACATAGCCAAATTTTGCTGCCCGATAAAATACCCAATTGCAAAAATTAAATTTACATTTCGTTGCACAACAGATGGGGCTGTAAAAAACTCCCCTGACAGAAAAATGGATTGTATAAGTGATCGGCTTACTCCGAGCAATTATATTGTTCGTCCACTTTCCATTCTCATCTATGGCATTGCATACATAACGATAATTAATTTTTACTGTATAATTTCCAGTCGCTAACCCTGATGGAACCGTAAATGTAATTCTTGGACATTTTCTCACTTCATCCCACTCTTGCATATTCCACTCTTCGTCATACAGGGATTCATTTAACTCGGTATCTTCACATACGAATTCCATATCTCCATGAAGACCTTTTGGATCAATATTTCCAAATTCATAATCATCAACCTCAACCGGGAATGAAATCATAGCGCCAGCACTGAGCGTGTTCATATTAAATTCTGTCTTTGAGCCCTCTCGTGCATCCGCAATACAAACGATACGTTGTATTTGCTTCAAGATTACCGATCTCGAAATAACTATTCCAATTATCGCTAACCCAGTCGTCAATATCTTTTAGTTCTATACCGGAATCTTCTTTTACACACGCATACTGGTAGTCTCTTTTACTTTTTATGACAACTGAATTTTTCAATACACCCGCTATTTCCGGAAAGGAAATAATAAACTTATCTCCCGTACATGAAAAAGTTACATCACACAGCGACTCATAACAGGTATTTGTCTGCGTATCCTCATTATAATAATATAAATTAATACCCATTTTTGCCGTTGCTTTGTTATCTGTACGGCTCAGTAAGTTCTGATAGACAACCTCATAATCATCATTCTTGAATTTTGCGTCCAGAAAATCTACTAATGCATCCTCGAAAAGAACCGGTGTTTCCAACGCACTGACGGAAGCCACAACCTCGTTTTCTGTGCTTTCTGCAATCATTTTTGCAGCCTGTGCCTTGATCTCACTCAGGATCTTGCTGTCATATGTAAAACCTTTTACATATTTTTTGCCGTTCAGATGCATGGTCAATGTGTACTTTCCATCTACCATATTAGAAGACAGTGCAACATAGTATCCGTTTTTTCTATCCTTCTTGATGGAAGTAACACCGAGTGTGCTACCGTTGGAATCCTTGATTTCCATATTTGATGCATCAAACTCATCCGGAACCTCTGCAACATCTCTCTTCTTGCCATAATAAAAGGCCTCCTATGATTTATATTTTACCATAGAAGACCTTGCTGTTATTAGCTATTTACAGAAAAAGTTTCACACACGCGCGAATGCTGAATGCATTCGCCTATTTAATAACCATCATTACTCTAAATAGAAATCTCCATTTCCCTGAGCCAGTAAATAAACCTTACTTATGGTCTCGTTTGGTTTCAATCCATTTCCATGATTGTTATATGTTACAGTAACCGTATTTCCTGTAATTGTTGCACTTATATTTCCTGTGATAGAATATACATCTCCATGTATTGTCATCACAACTGTAACAGAATCTACTTCCTCAGATGATGTATTTGTAAAATCGACATCATACTGCTTATTCTGCGACCACGCAGCAACTTCTTTCAATGAATATGCGCCATTACCAACTGCACTTGCACCACTAGCTGCATATACGCCTTCTGCCAAATCATTATTAACCATTACTAATGGTTTCTCATATGTTTTCATATACTTACCTCTTCTATGCCACTTTATTTATGCTGTGCACACTCATGGTTACATGAAAGCACGACACCTGTTATTGCTAAACCATCTGCTGCGCTTACGTTCACATCACCTAAGCCAATATTATCTCCTGCATTGTTATGATAGCTATATAAAATATTAATACTGTTTGTTCCGTCACCACCTGCCAATGTTCCATTAGAACCAACATAAGTAACCGGTTTATTAAATGTCAATGTCAACATCTGCTGTGTACTATGGTGACCATCTGTTGCCGCATGAGATCCATCCATATGAATTACATAATACGGTCTGCCTTCTGCCGGTGTCTGTGTAATATTTGCACTTACAGTATAACAATCACCACTGGCTGCATACACACCTTCTGCCAAGTTGATGTTTACTACTGCAATTGGTTTTACATACTTTCTCATACCATTCACTCCTTTATACCTGATAGAATTTTCATTTCACATTACATTCTGTCCGTTCTTTTAAGTATATGTGAGATTTAAAACAAACTACAATTTCTTACCATAATTATAGATTGCGTTTTTTTCACTGTCAATAATCCGCGAACAAAAATTTGCGAAACCTTTTAACCCTGACACCAAATTTATGCTGTGATACCTGACGTTATCCTGTCGCACTTGAGGTATAAACATTATGGTTATCTTTGTAATATATATCGGCACCACATTTTCAATATTTTGCAGTGATATACAGCTATTTAATAGCTATCCCGCAAACTTCTGACACAAAGTCTTGTTTTCACATCTTCTGCATCGGAAAACGTTCCTTCCTGTACGTCCTCATCCTTGAAATTCACAGTAACCGTATCTCCTGTAATGTGAAAATAATTATCACTGAAAATGACATCTGCATCTTTGAAATCAAGTTCCACAAATGGCGCAAATGTATTGCTTTTTATATGAATGGCATAGCCTTTCGCTTCTCTTGTCACCTGAATTTTATATTCCGGCTGTGCAAGTTCAAGATGCTTATATGGAGCGAGTACTTCCACCTCATGAATCTGTTCCGGATATCCTGCAACCTGCACATTTGCCTCCACAAAGTTTTCATATGCATTCTGAATCGGAATTGTTGCTACGCATTTTGCAGAAAAAGCATCCAGCTCGCCGGATACATCAAGTGCCTCCTGAAT
>ERZ1034984.3775-NODE-3775-length-10545-cov-12.540324_pt1 | contig 10545 bp, 9 predicted proteins | sample MGYA00520589_ERZ1034984 | MGnify/ENA primary metagenome ERZ1034984 (study PRJEB33766, sample SAMN09781790) | gut metagenome | biome: gut microbiome | host: Homo sapiens | place: Madagascar | study: EMG produced TPA metagenomics assembly of the PRJNA485056 data... | reverse complement strand
CGCAGGGTTGAGGGACGGAGTCCCTCATGGGTTTTAAGGGCAACGCCCTTAATGTGCTTTGCTCTTTAAGCGGCGGATAAAATCCGCCGCTTTTTCTTTTATAGTGTCGGACAAGGTTTGATACTTTATTAGTCAAGAGGTGCTAAAAGCTTCCCACCAATGGTTCTACCATAGATGACTGCCTTTAAAAAGACTTGACCTAAACTTTAAGTGTCTAAAATAAGTACATTAACTAATTGTAAGAAAATGAATATATTTAAGATTTTAAGTTCATAATAATCTTGGTGATTATTTATGAAAGAACTTATAAAAGATGCAGAGATTTTTGCGATTGGTGGCTTATCTTATGGTGCAATAGAAATTATGTGGCGACATTATACACATTGGACAATGGTTATTACAGGCGGAGTATGCTTTTATACTTTATATAAATTGAGTAAAGGCAAAGAAAAAATGCCTATTTTGAAAAAGTGTTTACTTGGAAGTGCTGTTATAACAACTGCAGAATTTCTTACAGGAATAATAGTAAATATGATATTTGATATGAAAGTGTGGGATTATTCAGGTTTACCACTTAATCTATTTGGTCAGGTTTGTTTGTTTTATAGCTTTTTATGGGCTTTGCTTGCTATACCGATTGATGCTATATGCAAAGCATTAAGAGAGCGTTTAGAAGCATAAGTTGAATAAATTACTATGAAAGTTATATTAAAATCGCAATTAAAAGTCTGAAAACCCTTTTTAAGTTGGTTTTACAGACTTTTTCTTTTTTCTTAATAAATAAAAAGTCAACGCAAAAAATATATTGAAAGAATCTGCCAATAATGATATAATATATTATATTTGTTTAATATGACCTAATTTTGTAATTGAACTGTTGGGATTTTTCTCGGCAGTATTTATGAGTACGAAAGGAATTTTTATCTATGTTAAGAGAGAACTGTTACAGAACTTTATACTGTGGTGACCTAAGAGAAAGTCATATCGGACAAACTGTCCGTGTTGCTGGTTGGCTCGAAAATATTCGTGACCACGGTGGTGTTATGTTTCTTGATATCCGTGACCAGTATGGCGTTGTTCAGGTTGTTATTCACGATGAGAATATGCTCAAGGGACTTAATAAGGAATGCTCACTTACAGTAAGCGGTTCAGTTGTTAAGCGTGATGAGGAAACTTATAATCCAAAAATCGCAACAGGTACTGTTGAAATTGTTGCCGATACATTGACTGTTCTCGGCAAAGCTCCTGTTGCACTTCCTTTTGAAATTGCTACATCTAAGGAAACAAAGGAAGAAGTTCGTTTGAAGTATCGTTTCCTTGACCTCAGAAATAAGAAGGTTCACGATAATATCGTACTTCGTTCACAGGTTATTTCATTCCTTAGAAATAAAATGACAGAGCTCGGCTTCCTTGAGTTGCAGACACCTATTCTTTCTGCATCTTCACCAGAGGGTGCAAGAGATTATCTTATCCCAAGCCGTAAGCACAAGGGAATGTTTTATGCACTTCCACAAGCTCCTCAGATTTTCAAGCAGCTTTTGATGGTTTCTGGCTTCGATAAGTATTTTCAGGTTGCACCTTGCTTCAGAGATGAGGATGCAAGAGCAGACCGTTCACCAGGTGAATTCTATCAGCTCGATTTTGAAATGGCTTTTGCAGAGCAGGACGATGTTTTTGCAGTAGCAGAAGAAGTCCTTTATGAGACATTCTCTAAGTTTTCAGATAAAGAGGTTTCTAAGCCACCTTTCCGTAGAATCCCATTTGCAGAGGCTATGATAACTTATGGTACAGATAAGCCTGACCTCAGAAACCCACTTCTCATTAAAGATATAAGTGATATGTTTGTTGAAACAGATTTTGCACCATTTAGAGGCAAAACTGTTCGCAGCATCAATGTTCCTAACGCAGCTTCACAGTCAAAGAGCTGGTTCAAGAAGATGGAAGAATTTGCACTTTCTATCGGTATGAAAGGACTTGGCTATGTTAAGGTTCGTGAAGATTTAACATTCGATGGTCCTATTGATAAGTTCCTCAAAGAGGGCGATAGAGAAAAGCTTATCGAAATCAACGACTCTAAGGCTGGAGATGTAATTTACTTTATCGCTGACAGCAAGGAGCTTGCACCAAAGCTTGCAGGACAAATCAGAACAGAGGTTGCAGAGCGTCTTTCACTTATCGACAAGAGCCGTTTTGACCTTTGCTTCATAACAGACTTCCCAATGTATGAGCATGACGAGGATACAGGAGCAGTTATCTTTACACATAACCCATTCTCAATGCCACAGGGCGGTATGGAGGCACTTCTTACAAAAGACCCTTGTGATGTTCTTGCATATCAGTATGATATAGTTTGCAACGGTATAGAGCTTTCATCTGGTGCTGTAAGAAACCACGACCTCGACATTATGGTTAAGGCATTTGAAATTGCAGGATATACAGAAGAAGACTTACAACAGAAATTCTCCTCACTTTACAGAGCATTCAAGTATGGTGCACCACCACACGCTGGTATGGCACCTGGAATCGACAGAATGCTTATGCTCCTTACCGACGAAGAAAACATTAGAGAGGTTATTGCGTTCCCTATGAACAGCAATGCACAAGATGTACTTCTCGGAGCACCAAACGAGGTTACAGAACAGCAACTCAGAGAAATTCATATTAAAATTAGATAATATTGGATATTTTCAGCTCAAAAGAAGGGAGAATGAAAATGGTTGACCGCGAGGAAATTTTGAAGATTGCTACACTAAGTAAGCTTTTTGTTTCTGAGAAAGAATTACCAAAACTTACAACCGATATGGAACAGATGATAGCATTTGCGGATACTATCAATAATGCAGAGGACGCAAGTACGGATTTTGATAATATCAACAATCTTTGCAATGTGCTCAGAGAAGATGAGGTTGTTCCGTCTCTTGATAGAGATAAAATTCTCGGAAACGCTAAGGATATTGATGACGGTCATTTCCTTGTTAAAAAGCGTGCATAAATTTTTAGGTGGTGAAGTAATTGAGTTCAAGAGGAAACATAAAAAAATTAGCTGATATGTTAGAGAGCAAGAAAATTTCTTGCACAGAGCTTACACAATCATATATTGACGAAATAGAAAAGAGCAACGGCGAACTTAACGCCTATGTTAAGAAAACTCCTGAGATTGCTTTGGACACTGCGAAAAAGGTCGATGAGAAAATCTCTAAGGGCGAAAAGCTTTCCCCACTTGAGGGTATTCCTATGACTCTCAAGGATAATATTTCAACAGACGGAATTGAAACAACCTGTTGTTCAAAAATCCTCAAGGGCTATGTTCCGATTTACGATGCAACAGTCTGGAATATTCTTAAAAAGCAAAACGCAGTTCTCCTTGGCAAAACCAATATGGACGAATTTGCAATGGGTTCATCTTGCGAAACTTCTTGCTTTGGCGGAGCTAAGAACCCTCACAACATAAATCATGTTGCCGGAGGAAGTTCAGGCGGTGCAGCTTCTGCTGTTGGTGGAAATATTGCTGTATATGGCTTGGGTTCTGATACAGGCGGTTCTATCCGTCAGCCTGCAAGCTTTTGTGGCGTTGTAGGTTTAAAGCCAACCTATGGTGCGGTTTCAAGATATGGTTTGATTGCTTATGCTTCAAGCCTTGACCAGATTGGACCTATAACAACTTCTGTTGAGGACGCAGCTATTGTTTTTGATGCAATTTCTGCATATGACAAAATGGACTCAACTTCTCGTGGCAGACAGGGTGCAGCTACTGTTGATACTCTTAACAATTCTATCAAAGGTATGAAAATTGGTATCGCAAAGGAATATATTGAAGGCGTTCGTGACGATGTTCGTGAGGCTGTTATGAATGCAGCAAAGGTTTATGAGTCACTTGGTGCAGAGATTGTTTACTTTGATTTACCAGTTTTGAAGTATGCACTTCCTGTTTACTATATCCTTGCTTGTGCAGAGGCATCTTCTAACCTCGGCAGATATGACGGTATTCGTTATGGCTTTAAGGCAGAGCATTATGATGATGTAAACGATATGGTTAAGAAAACAAGAAGTGAAGGCTTTGGCGATGAAGTTAAACGCAGAATCCTTCTCGGCACATATGTTTTGAGCTCAGGCTACTATGACGCTTACTATAAAAAGGCTCAGAATCTTAGAGGTACTATTGTAAACGCTTTCAAAGAGGCATTTACAAAGTGTAGCGTGATTCTTGCACCAACTGTTCCTATGACAGCTTTTGAGAATGGTAATGCTATAAGCGACCCTGTCGAAACCTATCTTACTGATATTTGCACAGTTCCTGTAAATATTTGCGGACTTCCTGCTGTTTCTGTTCCATGCGGATTTAACGCAAAGGGTATGCCTATCGGTATGCAGCTTATCGGTGACAGCTTCTCCGAGGCTACTATACTTAATGTGGCACATCAGTATGAAACAGCTGTTCCAGAGGCATTTAGGGCTTCTGATTTTGGCGTAAAGCTATAAGGAGGTTTGCAAATAATGAAATATGAGATGGTTGCGGGTTTTGAAACCCATGTTGAGCTTTCAACAAAGACAAAAATTTTCTGTGGCTGTACAACTCAATTCGGCGGTGACCCTAATACTCACTGCTGTCCGATTTGTATAGGCTTACCAGGTACACTTCCTAAGCTTAATCGTCAGGTTGTCCGTTATGCAGTTATGGCAGGTCTTGCAACAAACTGCACTATTCCTGAAATTGCAAAGATGGACAGAAAGAACTACTGCTATCCTGACCTCCCAAAGGCTTATCAGATTTCACAGTTTGATATGCCATTGTGCGTAGGCGGATATATTCCGCTCTCAAACGGCAGAAAGATTCGTCTTACAAGAATCCATATTGAAGAGGACGCAGGTAAGCTTATTCACCGTCACGGAGATACTCTTGTTGACTATAACAGAGGTGGCGTTCCGCTTATTGAGATTGTTTCCGAGCCTGATATAAGATCTATTGAGGAAGCAAGAGAATATGTTGAAAAGCTTCAGCTTATTATGAGATATATCGGAGTTTCTGACTGCAAGATGCAGGAAGGCTCTATGAGATGCGATGTTAATATTTCTGTTCGTGAGGTTGGCAGTGATAAGCTTGGCACAAGAACAGAAATTAAGAATATGAACTCCATAAACTTTATTGCAAAGGCTATGGAATATGAGTTTGAGCGTCAGGTTGATATTCTTGAGAACGGCGGTAAGGTTATTCAGGAAACACTTCGCTATGATGATGTTACAAATACTACTTCAAGTATGCGTGGTAAGGAAGATGCAAACGATTACCGTTACTTCCGTGACCCTGACCTTGTTACTATAAATGTTTCAAGAGAAGAAGTCGAGGAGCTTAGAAATCTTCTTCCTGAGCTTCCAGTACAGAAAGCTGAAAGATATGTCAGCGAGCTTGGACTTTCTGAAACAGATGCAGCACTTCTTACAAAATATCGCAAAATTGCTGAATTTTATGAGGAAGCAAGCGAGGGTACAAAGAATCCTAAAACTGCCGCAAACTTCATTATCGGTCAGATTTTCCGCAGACTTGATACAGAAAGCGATAAGGAAGCTTTTGATATTAAAGTTAGTGCAGAGGATTTGCGTGAGCTTATTAAGCTTATTGATGACGGCAAGATTAAGATGAACCTCGCTAAGAGTACACTCGAAAAAATGCTTGATACAGGCAAAAAGGCAACTGAATTTATTTCAGAAAGCGATATGGGTGGTCTTGATGAGGCAACTATGATTTCGCTTTGCGAACAGGCTGTCGAATCTAATCCTAATGCTGTCAGCGATTATAAGAATGGTAAGGAAAAGGCAATTAAGTCACTTGTTGGTTTTGTTATGAAAAATTCAAGAGGCAAGGCAGACGCTGTTGCCGCTGAGGCTAAAATAAAAGAGCTTATTGCTAAGGCTTAAAGCCTTAAAAATACCGTCACAGAAAGATAAGCCTGTGACGGTATTTCTGTTGTTATTTGTTTTTGTAGAAGGTCTGCATAAAGCCATCTTTTTTTGTCTCGCTAATATCACCGCCGATAACCTTCTTATCAAGCACAAGGAGATTTGCAACGATTTTGCTATTACTATCGTAATTAAGAATTTTATATGTATATTTAGTACATTCCTCGCCACTATATTTCGTAAGGTCTAAACCTTGCTGTTTTTGAAGTTCATTATAGCTTGTGTAAACTTCATTAAATTCTGATGGGATTGTAATTTTTTCGGTCTTAGTTGCTTTGCCCGAGGTTTTCCAGCCAAATTGTTCTAAAAATTCAATTCTTCCAGCGTTTCCATCAGCCTCAAGACTGTAAGAACCTTTTTCTCCATTAGCATTTGCTGGAGCGGTTGACAATACAGTTATTCCGATTATGAGCAAAATTACTGCTGCAACAATGGCACTTACTATTATTACAGTCTTTTTCTTAGGCTTTACTGAAACTATGAACATAAAAAACACGCTCCTTTATTTATAAAATAATATGAAATTCCAAACGAAAATATTTCTGAAAATAGCACTAATGGTTACATTTTTTATAATTTTCTGTGTAGCTATTGTATTTAGTACGATTTTAATGTAAAATATAATCTATATAAATATAATAGAGCTAAATATACTCACGAATAGTCGGAGGTAGGTTATGAGTCTAAACGATAATACAGAAAATCAACTTGAAAACGGAGAAACTCAAGAAGTTAATGAGAATATAGTATCATCAGAGGTTGAAAACAATATAGAGGATAACCAGAATGATTCTGAAATAATTCCAGCTGATGAAACAAATGCTGAACTCGATGATACCGAAGAAAGCAATGCAGATATTGATGAAGAAAATTCAAGAGCTAAAAAGCACAAAAACAGAACGCTTGTAGTTGCAGCATCTATTTTTGCGGTGACAGCATTATCCTTTGGTGCTTGGTATGCTTTCTTTAATAATGATGTTTCTGGCGTTTGGGCAACTGATGTAGATTTTACAGACAATTCAGGAAATACCAAAACCGCTGTTATGAAATTTGAATTTGGTAATAAAGAAAAAATGAGTTTCTTTGATAATGAGAAATCTTATTTTTCAGATAAAGAGTCTAATTCTCCGAGTGCAAAGATGATAAATGGTGGAAGAAGTTGGTCTGGTTGGTATAACAAGACAACCTCTGATGCTAACGAAAATATCTTACAGCTTTATTTCTCAGCATATCAAAGTGCTTATTCCTATAATTACGAAGTTTCTGGTAATATATTTAGTGGCAGAACACTAAAGCTTATTAATGGCGATGAGGTTATGGAATTTACTCAAGCTGACAATAGCTATGCCTTAGACCCTGACGATGACTTTAAGCTTAATAATGGCGTTGTTGGCGAGTGGAACGCTGATGGAAATATAGTATATACATTTACTAAGGATGGAAGATTTTCTGAAGATACTGGGGATTCAAAGATAGATGGTACTTATAATTTTGGAGAAAGCGATGACGGTTACGACGCTATAATAGTTAAATATATGTATAACGGAGAAGTTAATACAATTACGATTCCGTATCTTTTAAAGGGCGATACAATGACTTTAACTTTCAATGGGTATGATGTTGACCTTACTAAAGTTGTTAAATAATGATTTTTCGGAGGAAAAGGTAATGCTTAATCGTGAATGGAAGCAATTTAAAAGTGGTACAGACATAAGAGGAGTTGCAGTTGAATATAAAGAAAATAAGGTTAATCTGACAGATGATGCTGTTCGTGCTATGGCAGGCGGTTTTGTACTTTGGCTTAGCAATAAGGTCGGCAAAAAGCCTATTGAGCTTAAAATCTCTGTTGGACGAGATTCAAGAATTTCCGGTGAACATATACTTGGCCTTTGTGCTGATGTTATGAAAGAAAGTGGTGCAGAAGTCATAGATTGCGGACTTTCAAGTACACCAGCTATGTTTATGACAACTGTTGATTTAGCTTGTGATGGTGCTTTGCAGATTACTGCAAGCCACCACCCATTTTACCGTAACGGACTTAAATTCTTCACAAGAGATGGTGGTCTTGAGGCTGAGGATATAGAAGCAATTCTTCAATTCGCACAAGACGGCAAAACACCTGAGAAAGTTTCATGCGGAACTATTACTAAATATAATTATATGAAGGATTATTCCGCTGGACTTCGTGAAATAATCAAAAAGGCTGTTAATGCAGAAAATTATGATAAACCACTTGCGGGCTTTAAGATTGTTGTTGATGCTGGAAACGGTGCAGGAGGATTTTATGCTTCTGATGTTTTAGAGCCACTTGGTGCAGATACAGAGGGCAGTGTTTATCTTGAGCCAGACGGTATGTTCCCTAATCATATACCTAACCCTGAAAATGAAGAAGCGATGGCTTCAATCTGTTCAGCAGTTAAGAAGGCTAATGCTGATTTAGGTGTTATATTCGATACTGATGTTGATAGAGGCGGTGCTGTTGATTCAAGCGGAAATGAAATCAACAGAAACAGACTTGTTGCAATCGCAGCAGCTATTGCTCTTGAGGGCAATGAGGGTGGTCTTATTGTAACTGACTCCATTACCTCAAGTGGACTTAAAGATTTTATTGAGAATGAGCTTGGTGGAAAGCATCTCCGTTTTAAGCGTGGATATAAAAATGTAATCAACGAGGCTATCAGACAAAATGAAATGGGTGTAAACTGCCCATTGGCTATCGAAACCTCAGGCCATGCAGCTATGAGAGAAAACTATTTTCTTGATGATGGTGCTTATCTTTGCACAAAAATTATTATTAAACTTGCACAGCTTAGAAAAGAAGGCAAAACTCTTGAATCACTTCTCGAAAATCTTGCTGAACCAATAGAAAGCAAGGAAATCAGAATGAATATTCTTACAGAGGATTTCAGGGCATATGGAGAAAAGGTTATCGAAAGCTTGACAAAATATGCTGAGGCACAGCCAGAATTTATTATAGCTCCTGATAATCACGAGGGTATCAGAGTATCTTTTGATAAGAATAATGGCAACGGTTGGTTCTTGCTAAGATTGAGCGTACACGACCCAATTATGCCTATGAACATTGAGAGTAACAGCGTTGGTGGCGTTGAAACAATTCTTAAAAAGTTAGAAGGTTTCTTTAAGAAATTTACTGAGCTTGATTCCTCAGGTATTTCTAAAGCTTTGAAAAGGGGTTGATTAATTGAGCAACAGTAATAAAAATTATAACCGTAGGGCGGGTACTCCATCACTTATTGTAGGATTGTCGCTCGCAGTTATTGCTGCGGTTATTGCATTGATAGTTTCTTCACAAACAAATAGAAATCAAGAACAAAAGCCTGTTGCGCAGATTTCATCTCAGAATTCATCAGTTGTCAGTACGGCTTCAAGAGCAGAATCAAGCGAAGATTCTAAGAAAGAGGAAGAAACCATTAAGAGAAGTGGTCTTGAGATAAGGTATATTGATGTTGGTCAAGGTAATTCGACTTTAGTTTTACTTCCAGATGGCAAGAATCTTCTTATTGATGCAGGTCCTAAGGAAAGTAGTGATAAGCTTGTAAGCTATCTCAAAAATGAGAAAATAAAAAAAATAGATTATCTTATCGCAACTAATGCTGATGTCAATGATATAGGCGGTATGTCAAGTGTTATAGAAAACTTTGATATAGGCAGAGTTTATGCACCAAATATAGAAGATATTATCAACTCATACGAAACAGAAAAAAATGTAGCTGAAGTATATAAAAGCTTCACAAATGCACTTTCAGCAAAAAAGCTTATTAAGCTTGATGCAAGTAGTGGAACACATATTTATTTCTCACTTTCACTTACAGTAGATATAATTTCACCAAATGATAGTGCATATAGCGATTTGAATAACTATTCGACAGCTGTACTTTTAAAATATGGTCAGCAGAAATTTATATTTATGAGTGATGCAGAAAATTATTCTGAGCAGGAAATCATTGATAATGGTATAGATGTAACCTCAGATGTTATAATGATTGGCAATCATGGAAGTTCAGCAGCTTCTGGAAAGTCATTTATAAAGGCTGTTGCACCTAAATATGCGGTTATTTCTTGTGGTGCAAATAACATTGAGGGTTATCCTCATCAAGAAACACTTAAAACTCTTGAGCAAAATGAAACTAAGGTGTTCCGTACAGATTTAAATGGTACAATCACTCTTAAATCTGATGGTATGAACGAGCTTAGGCTTACGCCTGAAAAGCAGGCTGCAAAAGAAAATTCTACACCCATAAACGAAAGCTCAAGCTCTGAATCCTCAACAGATTCAAGTGCGGAATCTCAAACATCAGGTGATGAATCAGAAAACAGCACAGAAAGTGAAGCTTCTCAAGAAGCAACAGAAGATTCCGTTGCAAGTGCGGCATAAATAAAAAGAACCGAGGTTAGCAAAAGTGCTGACCTCGGTTTAATTTTTGCTTAGAAATGTATGGTTGAAAGGAGTATACTGAAGATACTTACAACCATAAGTCCTGCAAGAACAAGTGCAACAATTCTTATGATAAGCTTTCGTTTTTTATTATTCATAGTAATTATCCTTTCATTTGTTAGTTATAGTATAAC
>ERZ1034984.3773-NODE-3773-length-10546-cov-7.097512_pt1 | contig 10546 bp, 7 predicted proteins | sample MGYA00520589_ERZ1034984 | MGnify/ENA primary metagenome ERZ1034984 (study PRJEB33766, sample SAMN09781790) | gut metagenome | biome: gut microbiome | host: Homo sapiens | place: Madagascar | study: EMG produced TPA metagenomics assembly of the PRJNA485056 data... | reverse complement strand
GCTCGATGGCCTTGGAGCCGATGCCCTGGGTCTCGGAGTTCTCGCCGACCTCGACGGCGGAAATCTTGCCGCCCTCGACGGTCACCGTAACGGGCACGTCGCCGCCGATACCCTTGCCGGAGGCGGTGTAAGTGCCGTCGGCAACAGCGCTGGCGTCAGCAGCAGGAGCGGCGTCGGCCTCCTCGGCTGCAGCAGCCTCGGGGTCGGTCTGACCGGTTGCGCCGGGCTTGACGGGGTCGGACTCATAGGTGCCGGCAACGGCATTCTCGGCAGAGATCATACCGAGGGCAGCGCAGGCCATGAGGCAGGTGCCCGAGCCGTAGTAGAAGTCGCCCAGCCAGCCAGCGGAGCAGTTGCCAGCGGCGAAGAGATGAGGGATGGGGTTGCCCTCGTAGTCGAGCACGTGGCACTGCTCGTCGATGACCATGCCGCCGAAGGCGCCGGTGGTGGACATGATGAGCTTCATCGCGTAGTAGGGCGCGTCGATGGTGCCGAAGCCGTCGGTACGGCCGAACTGCGGGTCCTCCTGGTTCTCGCAGCACTTCTTCCACTCGTCGAGCGTGGTCTGCAGGCCAACCTCGGGCAGGCCGGTCTTTTCGGCAAGCTCGGCCACGGTCTCGCCCTTCACCAGAGTGCCGTCATCGTACCAAGCCTGAACCTGGGCCTCGTCCTGAAGCGAGGGGTTGTCATCGAAGTTGGAGTCGCCGAAGACAATCCAAACCTGGCCGTCAATACCGCCCTCCTGACGGGTCTGGGTATACAGGCAGCGGCTCCAGAAGCCGTAGGTGGTGTCCTCACGGGCGAAGCGGTAGCCGCGCGGGCCAACGGCGATGATGTCCATCATGTGCTTGTTGGTGCCGATCCAGAAGTAGCTGGGGTTGTTGTCGGTGCCGTGGAAGCTCGTCTGGGCGCCCAGGGCCATGCCGGCCAGGATGCCTTCGCCCGTGTTGGCGTCGACCATGGTGAGGTTGTGGTGCTTAATCATCCAGTAGTGATGCGGGTTCACGTGCTTGGCCATGACCTCGTTGTGGTCGATGCCGCCGGTGCAGCAAATGACGCCCTTCTCGGCCTTGTAGCAGGAGCCGTCGAGGCACTTGACGCCGTTGACGGTGCCGTTCTCGTCGGTCAGGAACTCGACGATCTCGGCATTCAGGACAATCTTGCCGCCCTTGTCCTCAACAGCCTTGGCGGCGTTGTCCATCCAGACTTTGCCGCCGTGGCCGTAGGTGCCCTCGGGGTCGGCCGGGTCCACCAGGTACATGATGCGGTCGGCGATGGTCTCCTGCGGCACGAAGGGAACGGGGCGGATGCCGGCGGTGCCGCCCACGGCGCAGCCAAAGGAGCTCTTGACCCACTCGAGAGCCTCGCCCGACTTGGCAACGAGCGTCTTCACGAGGTCCTCGTCGCAGTCGCCGTCGGCCATGGCGAGCCAGCACTGCTGCATGAGCTCGATAGAGTCGTTCTTGGTGACGGGGTTGGTGCCGTCGTCGAGGGCGAACTCGTCGTCGCACACGGCCTGGAAGGCGCCCTCGGAGAACTGCAGCGTGCCGCCGGTGAAGCCGGACTTCTCGAGGACGATGACGGAGGCACCCAGCTCGAGGGCACGGTAGGCAGCGTTCAGGCCAGCGCCGCCTGCGCCGCAGACGACGACGTCGGCGGTGTCGGTCCAAGTGGGCTCAGCGGCCTCGTCGGCCATTGCGAGGGAACCCTTGTAGCCACAAGCAGCGAGCAGGCTGGCGGTGCCGGCGGCACCCAGGAAACCACGGCGAGAGACAGTAGCGTTCATAATAGAAACCTCCTGAATCAACGTGCACCTTTAAGTAATGGTTGGTGTGCCAGGTTCTGTGCCATCCCCATGGCCCAGAAACATCTCGGCGCATGTGCGTGCCCGTCTCACGTCTGAGACGTCATGCCTTACATACACGTGCGCCGGATGGTTTGACCGGCCCTGGCGGCCGGTGGTTGTCGCATGCGATGCGGTGCGTGGGGTTCGCGCTTGCCTCGTTGCGACTGATTCGAACTCTAGGCGGCAGGCGGCGATTTTTCGAGGGCAAACGGGGGTGTTTGCGTGCTCACCCCTGGGTGATTCAACAATCACCCCACCATCTAGCTGGGATGTTAAGGAATATGAATCTTCTAGCCCTCATAGGGGACAAACGAGTATCATTCCTCACGTTGAGTTTTGGCCGGGCGCAAGGGACGCCCAGATGCAGCGCATGCGGTTTGGGTTTGCTGCAACCGACTCTTGAGAGAACGGACGAGGGAAGGATTGCCCATGGTGGCGGAGCAACTTGAGTCTCGGGGTGGACTCGGGGTATGGGGACGAGGCGGCTTGGGCGAAGCTCACCCCGCTGGCGCGCCTGGCAGGGTGAGCGCCGTCGTGCTTGCCACGCTTGCCTGCGTCTGCAGCTCGGTGGACGTCTGGGTCCTCATGACCATGGCCCTGCCGCTGCTGGAGCCCTTGAACCCCGCGGCTGTCACCATCCAAGCCGTCGTCGCTGCGGTAGGTTATGTCCTCGTGGCCCTCGTTGCCCTCAAGGCGCCGCGCCTGGTGTCACCCGTCGCATTCAGTGCCGCCTCCGTCGCCTTGATCCTGGGCGGGTCGTTCGTGTGGTGGTGGGGGATGGAGACCTCTAGCGCCCTCGTTGCCACGCTGGGCGTGTGCGTGGCCCATTTCGGCTGCGCATGGCCACGCATCTTGGTGGGTGCGTCGCTGTGTGCCCTGGGTAACAAGCGCGACCTCGTTCTTGCCGCCTTTTTGGGCGAGGGCATCGGCGCCCTCATGCGCTGCCTCATCCCGCAAACGCTCTCGCTTACGGCGTGCCTTGCCGTTGCGGGTCTCGCCGAGCTTGTGATGACGTGCGTCGGGCATGCTGGCGGCGTGCCCTTCCTCCAAAAGGGGCTGTCGGCTCGTTCGCCTGAGGAGCTCGGCACCACGAACCCCAACTCCTTTGTGAGCCCTTCGCACCGACTCTTCATCCTCATCGCGTTCTTCGAGTTCATTCACGGCATCTCGTTGGCCGAGAAGACGGGCGTCATTCTCGGGGCGAACATCGCGGTGGTGGTTGCCTTGATTGCCGGTGGGGTTTGGGTGTTTGCACGGCACCGCATGGAGAGCGAGGACATCTTGCTCGTGATTGCGGCGCTCCTCATGCTCGGCGGCTTCATCTTGCGCCCTCTTACGCCCGTCGAATCCATGATGTCGAGTACACTCTCGTTCGCTGGTGCGGCATTCTCATGGGTGCTCATTTGGACGGTCTTTGCTTCGGTGGGCATGTCAAACCCGGCGGGTGCCCTGTGGGCGCTCGGAGCGGGTTATACCATGCAAGCCCTTGGCTTGGAGGCGGGCTCGCTTCTGGGTCGCTGGGCCACATCTGAGTGGTTTGTAGCTTCAGACAGCGTGGCAAACTGTCTCAACGCTGTGGTGGTGCTCGCCTTCATCGGGTATCTACTCGTGGGCATGCGCGGGTTCTCGTTCAGTACGGCCTTTGCGGATATCGTGCCCGTTGAGCCCCTGCGTACCCTGGAGCACGCCGCTGCCCACATCGAGCAGAGCTGCGAGACCCTGGCGCATGAACACGGCCTGTCGGCCCGTGAGCTCGACGTGATGCGTCTGCTTGCGCAGGGCAAGGGCGGCCAAGAGATACAGGACGAGCTTGTGGTGTCGCGCAACACGGTGAAGACCCATGTGCGCCACATCTACCGCAAGCTTGACGTGCATTCACAGCAGGAGCTCATCAACCTCGTTGGAGGAGATTTGCCTCGCTGAGCGGTGTTTGGTTGAGGATCGCGGGCTGGGGTAGAATGCCTGCGTAGTGCGCCTGAAGTTTAGGATTTCAGGTGACTGAAGACGCAATATGGTGTCGGGGAAGGAGCTTGCTATGTATATGGCTGACGATGCGACCTTGATTTTGGGTGTCATTTCCTGCATTCTTTTCGCTTGCGTTGTGGTGGCGTACTTCCTGTCCATCTCCATGATGGTGCACAGCGCCATTGAGAAGGGCTGCACGTGGAGCAAGGGCCGCCTGTGGTTCATTGGTATCTTTACGACGCCCATTACCCTGGGGGTTATTGTGGCGGGTCTGCCCGATCGCAAATAACGCCTGCAGGCCGGTTGTCCTTTCAAGTGAGTTGAGCTGTTCGAGCAGGTCGTCGACGTGGATTCGGCGGCCTGCTTTTGTTTGCCGCCGAGTCGGCCCACGTGCTCTTTTAGCGTGAAGGCAAGCGGGTGCCGTTATGTCTGCGGATGTCTCGACCAGCCCGGGCACCCTGAACCCTCCATGTCGCCATGTCGGGGGCTTGAATTTTGTGACACGCATGTAAGGTTTGTCATCTCCGTCCTTGGTATTATGAACAGCGTACAAGCGGCGTATCGGTGAGGTAGGTGATACATATATGCATATATATGTCATTGAAGACGACGAGTCGGTGCGCGATCAACTTGCGGTGCTCTTGCAGCGCGCCGGTTACGAGGTGGCGTGTGCCACATCGTTCGACAACCTGGTAGACGATGCGCTTGCAGCCTCTCCCGACCTCGTGTTGCTCGACCTGGGCCTGCCTGGTACCGACGGCCAGATAGTCTGTCGCGAGCTGCGCCGTGTCTCGCATGTGCCCATCATCGTGGTCACGAGCCGTGCCACCGATCTTGACGAGGTCATGTCCATGACGTTGGGCGCCGATGACTTTGTGACCAAGCCCTACAACCCCTCCGTGCTCCTTGCCCACATCGAGGCATGTCTGCGCCGGGCCAAAGGCCCTAACGCCCACCTGGCCAGTGCACTAGAATGCGCGGGGGTTTCGCTCGATCTTGCCCGATGCACGGCGAGCTACGAAGGCAAGTCGGTCGAACTCACCAAGAACGAAGCGCGCATATTGTCGCTGCTTATGCGTCGCGCCGGCAAGGTTGTGTCACGCGAGGACATCATGGTGGAGCTTTGGAACTCCGATGCCTTCATCGACGACAACACCCTTACGGTGAACATGAACCGACTGCGCAAGACACTTGCCTCCATCGGCGTGGAAGGCTTCCTGCGCACGCACCGCGGCCTGGGCTATTCGGCGGAGACATCCCTGTGAGGGCGCTTGAGCGTGACGCGCGCGGTCTGAGCCTTGCGGCCTACCTGCGCGGCCATGCGGCTACGGTGCTGGTGGGGATCGCCGTACTCGCTTTCGTGTGGCCTTTGCTGAGGTTGACGGGTATGACGGGCCAGTTAGCGGCCCTGTTCGTTGTTTTGCTTGCTTTGGTGCTGGGGTCCATGGGCCTTATCAACTACCTGCGCGCACGCAGCTGGTGCCAGGCGTTTCAGGATATTGCCGACGAGCCCGACCGTGCGCTCGCGCTCGCGAGCGAAATGAGTGAGCCCGATGGGGCCGAGGCCCGTGCAGCGTATGAGGCGCTCGAAGCGCTGCGTGTGCAGGCGGCACATGAAGTGGGGGAGTCGCAGCGCCGCGAGCGTGAGCACCGCGAGTACGTGGAAACATGGGTTCACGAGGTCAAGACGCCCCTGGCTGCCGCGCGACTCATCATCGACAATGAAGACGGTCGCGTGCCTCGCAGCCTCACCACCGAGCTCGACCGCGTGGACACCCTTGTCGAGCAGGCGTTGTTCTTTGCCCGCTCAAGTTGCGTCGAAAAAGACTTTCGCATTCGGTCGTGCGAGGCGTCGACTCTGGTACGCGATGCATTGAAGTCCCGCGCGGCGGCGCTTGTGAGCGCGCACATGGCGGTCAGCATGGAGGGGCTCGAAGGTGTCACGGTATTTGCCGACGCCAAGTGGGTCGTGTTCGTCTTGGGTCAGCTTATCGACAATGCCGTGCGGTACCGCCGCCCCGACGGGGCCTGCCGTATCGACTTCAGTGCGTCTCGCGAAGACGAAGGCAGGGCGGACGAGCGCGTGGTGCTCAAGGTGCGCGACAACGGGTGCGGTGTATGCGCCGCCGACAGGGGTCGAGTGTGGGAGAAGGGCTTTACCGGCAGTAACGGTCGCACGCACGCCAAGTCGACGGGTATAGGTCTCTACCTCGTGCGCAGTCTCTGTCAGCAGATGGGCGTCGCAACAAGCCTGTCGAGCGTTGAGGGGCAGTGGACGTGTGTGAGCCTAACGTTTCCGGCCAATCGCATGCATATGCTGGGGGAATAAGACGGCTGGCACGTACCTTACACGAACGTCACCCACATGTAAGGACAATCGATGGCACGGCAATGCCCGACAGGCGATGATGTCTAGCGTTGAAAGGCAACTATGACGCGCGGCATCTGGCCAGTAGCGCGGAAGGGAGGCCTGCCATGGCGGCGGTCTTGGAAGTGCGAAACCTCGAGAAAGTGTATGCGGGAAGGGGCGCTTCGACCCAGGCGCTCGCAGGCGTGAGCCTGTCGGCTGAAAAGGGCGACTTCGTGGGCATCATGGGTGCGTCGGGTTCGGGCAAGACCACGCTGCTCAACTGCATCGCCACCATCGATGCACCCACCTCGGGCACGGTCCTCATCAACGGGCAAGATGTGACGAAGTTGAAGTCGCGCGCTTTAGCGGACTTTCGTCGTGAGGAGCTCGGCTTCGTGTTCCAGAATTCCAACCTGCTCGATACGCTTACCTGTCGCGAGAACATAGCGTTGCCCCTTACCATCGGGCGTGTGCCGGCGGGCGAGATTTCGGCGCGCATCATGGCTATGGCATCGACCCTGGGCATCGAGGGGATTCTCAACAAGTTTCCCTACCAGGTGTCGGGCGGTCAGCGTCAGCGTGTGGCAGCGGCCCGCGCCATGATCGGCCAACCCAAGCTCGTGCTTGCCGACGAGCCCACGGGCGCTTTGGACTCCAAGAACGCAAAGCTTCTGCTCGAGTGCTTCGAGATGCTCAACAAGCAACTCGATGCCACCATTCTCATGGTGACGCACGACTCGTTTGCCGCCAGCTATTGCAAGCGCGTCGTGTTCATCCGCGACGGTCGCGTGTTCACCGAGGTGGTGCGCGGTGACGCCACGCGCAAGCAGTTCTTCGACGACATCATGCGCGTCGTAGCTGTCATCGGGGGAGACGACACGCATGATTGCTAAGCTTGCCTTCGGCAACGTTCGCAAGTCCCTGCGCGACTTTGCCGTTTACTTTGCCACGGTCGCCCTGGGCGTGGCTGTCTTTTACGCGTTTAACACCATTGCTGACCAGGCAGATTTTCTGAGCGGCGATGCCTCGGGCATTGTCGCGTCCATCGGCGGCATCATGCACGGGCTCACGGTTTTCCTTGCGCTGGTGCTGGGCTTCCTTATGGTGTATGCCAATAACTTCCTCGTTCGCAGGCGCAAGCGTGAGCTGGGTCTCTACCAGATGCTCGGTATGCGTCGCTCGCAGGTTTCGGCTGTGTTGGCGCTTGAGACACTTATCAGCGGCGTCGGCGCCTTCGTGTGCGGCTTGGCGCTTGGCGTGCTGTTGTCTCAGCTGCTTGTGTTTGTAACGGCGGCTCTCTTCCATGACACGATCACCACGTTCTCCTTCCGCTTCAGCCCTGAGGCTGCCTGGTTTACCTTTGAGTGCTTTGCTCTCATGTTTGCCGTAATGTTGCTGTTCAACATGCGGGCGCTTCGCCGTGTGCGCCTGGTTGACCTCATGGAAGCCGATCGCGTGAACGAGGAGGTCAAGCTGCGGAGCTTACCTGCCTCGGTGGTCGTTTTCCTGGTTGGCGCCGTTCTCATTGGCGTGTCGTATGCTCGCCTGTTGCATGACGGACTGCCTGTTGCGGGCTTTGAGGGGGAGGCGGGGCGCGCCTTCTGCATCACCACTGGAATGGTGTGCGCCGGCACGGTAGCGGTCTTCTATGCGCTTTCGGGGTTCCTGGTGAGCCTCATGCAAAGGGTTCCGCGTGTGTACTGGCGTGGCCTCAACATGCTCACGCTGCGCCAGCTCAACTCGCGCGTAAACACGGCGTCCGGTTCCATGGCGGCCATCTCGATGATCTTGTTTCTCGCCATCACGGCGGTCACAACGGGCGTAAGCGTGTGCTCGGCGTTTACCTCCACCATTGAGGAACACAATCCTTATGATGCTTCCATCGACGTGTGGTACTTTGATTCCGATTCGCCCAGTTCGCTCCAGTCCCTTCCTCGTACTTCGGACGGCCAAGTCGCGCCGGGCTATGGTGCCGCCACCGAAGAGCACGATGTTGTGCAGATGCTTGCCGATGCGGGTTACGACCTGTCTTCCGTGGCCGACTACAACGTCCTTGAGCTGAGGGAAGCGTCGGGGCTTACCGAGAGGCCTATAGCATCTTTTGACGAGATGACCCGCGTTACCGGTGCTACCTTGCCTGCCAGCGTTGCAGGTATGACCTCCGATGGCGGTATTCAGGTGGTTGGCGTGTCCGAGTTCAACGCATTGCGCTCCCTTCTGGGCCTCGACCCCATCGAGCTCGGCGAGGATGAGTACGCGATGGTCTGCGACTTGGGCGAGAGTCTTCGCGATTTTTATAGCCAGGTGATGCACGCCGGCTACACGGTAACGCTGGCAGGCAGGGACCTTGTTCCGTCGACTGTCGGAGTCATCGATGACGCCTCCGGCGCCCTGTCCAACTCCATCGTTGGATCAAACCCCGGGTACTTCATCGTCCCCGACGACATCGCGGCACAGGCACCGTGTGCTTCGGCGTATATCAACATGCGGTACAAGAGCGGCATGAATGAAGAGGCGCGCGAGCTGATGAATGAGCTTGTAAACCTCCAGACGGGTGACATCTTCAAAGAGGGGCAGACGACGTTTGCATACATCGGGAACGTGATTCAGAAAGAGGAGTCATGGTCTGCGATGAACAGCATGACCGGCATCGTGAGCTACATGGCGGTCTACATTGGCTTTGTGCTTGTGGTGTCGTGTGCGGCAATTCTCGCAATTCAGCAGCTTTGCGCCACAACCGACGCCCAGCATAGCTGGAGGCTTCTGTGGGAGCTGGGCTGTCCGCGCAAACTTGTGTACCGCTGCTTGCTTATGCAGACGCTCGTGTACTTCTTGCTTCCGCTTGTTGTGGCGCTGGCGCACAGTATGGTGGCGCTCAGCGTAATGCGTGACGTCGTGGAAATCTTTGGTGCCTTCGACATCACGACGGCGGCAATCTCGAACGGCGCTCTGTTCGTGGCAGTGTACGGCGCCTATCTCTTTGCGTCGTATCGCCTGAGCCGTAGCATGGTCAATGCAACGATGGGTAACGCCGGGCGTTTGAGCGCATAGGGACAGAAACCGCAGGCAGAATCATTGCATGGGGTCCCGGGTCGGTTCAAAGCCGTTCCCCGGGACCCCTGTTTGTATGGCAATCATTCAGATGCGGCAGGGTTGTATCGCTTGCACCTCCGTTCACGAGTAGAACTTGTCTGTTTACGGCGCAGTTGGCGCATGGCGAGTTCGCGCAGCGGGGCGAGCTGCTAGCCGCTTATCATTCAGGATTGCGGGCAACAGGAGGCCTAACAAGTCCAAAGCGCGAGCGTGCGCCAGCGCTGCATGGCAAAGTCGCTCGAGCAGGTGACAAGCGTGATGCAGCGTGTAGCGCTGGCAAGCATCTGGTCGGCCTGGGAAGAGAGGGCATCGGCTTGTGCAGCGATGCCCTCAAGCCATGCACGGAAAACGCATGTCTCGGCCTGATCGGTGTCCCCGCCTGCACCTTCTTCCCAGTCGAACCGCTGGATTTCTTGCCAGCTCGCGTCTACCCGCAGGGCGCAGAGGGGTTCTGCCTGCACGAGCACCTCGGGCGTCTCCCAGGTCAAGGGGCCGAGTCTGTCAAACCTCTCTTGGAGGTATGCCTCCTGAAGCTGGGAGAACATGCCCGAGGTGCTCGTCATATGGTGGGCGTACGCGCAGACGTGCCGTGCACTTGCGCCATCGCAGCGCCTATCGAGAAAGGGCGTGCCGCTGCGAGCCGAGCGCCCCCACAGGTCGTGCGTGAGATACCAGGCTTGGTCGTCCTCGCTGTGCGTGGCGACTACGGGCAGGTCGATGTCGGTGCCCTGTACGCTTACCCATGCTGCGACGGACTGGTTCACCTCGTGCAGGGCGCCCCAATCGCGCCGGGCTTGCCGCGAGGCCCCGGTGCTTGCCGGGGAGTCTGTCGCGGCGGCGAGGGAGGGCGCGGCGCCCAGGCGGGTTGCTTGGGCGAGGTTCCCATAGCTGCGCGAGCACGCGGCCTCGTGCGCCACACTGCCCAAGCCGACGCCTATGCACACCGCACCGCACGCCAGCGCCCCCATGCCAATCGCCCTGCGTCGCGAGACGAGGGGCACACCCATCTGCCTAGACATGTCGCCTGGTTCTCAGCGATGCCCTCGAGGTACTTTTCGGGCGGATCCTTGGTACTTGTTGGGCGGGCTGGTCGCCTGTCTGCGCCTCATCGCTGCAGGCCGCACGCGCGCCATGAGACACGTCGGCGTATGCGATGCGGGGCACACCGTCTTGGCCGTTGCCGCGCTTCTTGAGGACGAGAACGAGTCCCGCGAGCATGCAGATTCCGCCTACGCCCACCAGGCAGGCCCACATGAGGCCTTGGCCGGTTTGGGGAAGGTCTTCGCTGGGGG
>ERZ1034984.3772-NODE-3772-length-10552-cov-5.436220_pt1 | contig 10552 bp, 18 predicted proteins | sample MGYA00520589_ERZ1034984 | MGnify/ENA primary metagenome ERZ1034984 (study PRJEB33766, sample SAMN09781790) | gut metagenome | biome: gut microbiome | host: Homo sapiens | place: Madagascar | study: EMG produced TPA metagenomics assembly of the PRJNA485056 data... | reverse complement strand
CCTGCAACGTCTCAGCGGCCTTCCTGCCGCTTCCGCCCGCCTTCCACTGCTCGTACGTCATGCCCGGCGGGAGCCTGCTCCACCGCTCGGCGTCGTCCTGGTCTATGCCGTCGATGGCCGGGACCAGCGTGCAGCGGCAGTTGCAAATCTCCGAGTACGGCCCCTGCGGGTCGCCGGGGAAGCGGCAGCCGTTCTCGAACTTCCCGGGGTCCGGCACCTTGGCCTTGTCGAGCTGGCGGTGCGTGTGGCGCGTGCGCCCGTCGAGCGTGGCCAGCCACTCCTTTCGCAGCTTGATGCCCATGGCTCGGGCCAGGCCGTAGCTGTGCACGCGGCCCGCGTTCTCGGCACCGGTGACCGCCGTGCGGGCCGTGCGCACCGCCGCCGCGCAGTTGCTCCCGGTGACGCGCTGCACGCGCTTCGCCAGCTTCGGGATGGACTCGCCCAGAAGGACGCCCTGCGTCAGCTGCGAGGCCAGCAGCTTGCGGTTCCACGCCAGGTCCTTGGCGACGTTCAGCGCCGGGGGCGCTATCAGCGCCTCGCCCGCCGTCAGCATGTGCTGGGCGGTGGAGGCGTCCATGAGCGAGAACGACACGTCCAAACCCGACGCCTCGCACACCTGCCAGCCGCCGTAGTTGGCGTTCTCGGCGTACACGTCGGGCAGCCGGCCGTTCAGCGCCGCCACGGCCACCTCGTTGGCGTTGGAATACGCCTCGGCAACCTGGTCGAGCACCTGCTGGTAGCGCCTCCCGGTCATCATCATGCCCCTGCGCCATTCGGCGTATGCGCGTTCGCTTATCTGCCCGGCCTCAAGCTCCGCGCGCTTCTCGTCGTCGCGCTCGCGGAACTCCTCCAGGAACGCGTCCAGGTCCTTGCGCGCCTGCTGCTCGGCCTGACCGTAGACGTCCGCGACCTCGGCCTCGAAGGCCGCGAGCTGGCCGTCGGCGTAATCGTGCCCGTAGTCGCCCATGCGCTACTCTTCCCCGGCTTCTTCCCCGGCCTCCTCGCCGTTCCCGACGGCGTTCTGCCGCAGCGCCGGCGGAAGCGCGGCCATCCTCTCGGCCGCCTCGGCGTCCTTCCGGCGCAGAATCTCGGCCACCTCGTCGGGGGTGACGTTCGGCAGCTTGCGCAGCACCGTCTCGTCGTCCAGGTACGCGGCCTCGGCCATGACGACCTCCACCTGCTCCTTGACGTTGCTCACCCGGTTGCGGGTGAACACCGGCGTGTCGACGATGCCCTGGAGCGCCAGCAGGTCCATGATGCCCTCGCGGATGTGGCGCTCGAACTCGTCGGCCTCCTCGTCCATCGGCTGGTAGGCCGCGTCGATGTGGTCGTTCGTGGCCCCGGCCGCCACGGTGTGCACGTCGAGCGCGCCGAAGTCCTCGTACATGTCGGCCTTGATGGTGGCCAGGACCTCCTTGCGCGCCGCGTACGGCACCTCCTGCACGTACGGTTTGATGGCGCCGCCGTCCTCGGTGTTTGCGGACGCCACGTGCGTCAGCTTCAGGCGGTCGATGTAGCGTTGCAGGTCGGCGTCGGTCATGCCGCCCGCGTTCTCGACAATCCAGTAGATCTCGGCGCAGTCCTGCACGTCGTTCGCCAGGCCGCTCTTTACGAGGTCGTACGCGTCGATGCTCTCGCGCAGGCCCACCAGCGTGCTCTGGTGCGCGTCGCTGCCCCAGATGGGCACGATGGGCAGGCGGCTGTAGTTCTCGGCGTCAACGGCCAGCTTCAGGCCATCCGCCGGCACCTCGGCGTAGGTCACCTTGTAGGCGCGCTTCGGCTCGACCAGCGCCATGTCCGAGCCGTCCGCGCCGCCAGCCTTGTACACGGTGTAGCCGTCCTGCTCGTACAACACCGCGTTGAGCGGATGGTACGGGTCCAGGCGCCAGAACCGGATGCCCGCCATAAGCGCGCCGGTCTGCTCGTCCCAGATGGGGGCGAACTCCGACGCCGTGAACACGTCGATGTGGTCAAGGTTCCAGAACGGGAACGAGATGCCGTGAATCAAGGCGTTGATGCCTATCTGCTTCACGTCGTCGTCGAATCGCGGCCCCAGCTTGGCCTTGGTCACGTCCTCGCCGCCCTCGCCGACGTCGACGAACGACACGCCCTTGCCCAGGCTGTACATGCACCGCTGGACGTTCAGGCGGCGGAAGAAGTTGCTCGCCATGCGCAGGCTGCTCGCCGTGAAGTCGCGCACCTCGACGCCCTGCGCCGTGAACAGCATCTTCGTGAACGCCGCGATGGTCTCGTTGCGCTGGCGGAAGTAGTTGTCGGCGCTGACCGCGTTGCGGTACATCTCGCTGCGCCGGTGCCTCTCCACGGCCTCGTCGACCCAGCCGGGCGTGCCGCCGTCGGCCAGCAGCTCGGCGTAGGTGATTATCGTGCTGGCAGTCAACCTATCGTCTCCTCTTCTCGAACGGGCTCACATACTCCTCGCGGCCCCTCCACATCCTCAGCGTTGCCACGCCGTAGCGCAGCGCGTCCATGAGGTGGTCGTCCTCCTTGACCGGGGCGTCGCCGCCCTTGCGCGCGTCCCACACGTAGCCCGCGAACTCCTTCGCCAGCTCAGGCAGGCAGTCCGCGATCTCGACCGTCCCGGCCTGCATGCACGCGGCGGTCTCGCGGATGCCGTCCTCGACGGCGTTGCGCGCCTTGCGCACCGTCAGCCCGGCGCGGCGCATGGCCGCGTGGAAGCTCGTCGCGCTGGGGTCGATTATGAAAGGGGTGTCACGCGGCAAATCGCCCAGGAACGCGACCATGTCCGCCACGTAGTCGGCGTCGGTCTTCTGGTGGCCGGTGTCGCGGCCCGAGTAGCGGTACTCCTTGACAACGTGCCACGAGCGGCCGTCGCACGCCCACAGCAGCGCCGCGAAGGCGTTCTGCGTGCCGTAGTCGCAAGAGACCGCGTAGCGCGTCGCGGAGCCGTCCCACAGCGGCTCGAACGCATCGGCGTAGCAGGGATAGACCAGGCCCTCCGCCTGCGTCCACAGGCCCTTGATGTAGCGGTCGTAGTACACGCTGCCGGCGTAGTCGGCCTCCAGCTGCGCCACTATCTCGGGCAGCAGCGCGCCGTCCCAGATGGTGTAGTCCTGTCGGTATATGTCGGTCCCCTCGGAATCGAGGAAGGCCTTGAACCAGTGGTTCGGGCTGTCGGGGTTGCACGTGCCGTCGAAGTGGCTGTGGGGGCAGCGCAGGCGCGATTTGAGCATCTGGAACACCGGCTCGGCCCACGTGGTCACCTCGTCGCCGTAGACCCACTCGAACGTGGCGCCCTGAATCTTCGAGACGCTGTTGGACTTGTCCGCGCCCAGGCAGTAGACCTTCCTGCCGAAGATGTTCGCGGTGTTGTCCATGCGGATGCCGCCGACGACCTCATCAGAGTAGAGCGCGCGCATCGGCTCCAGGATGTTGCGCTCCAGGGTGCTGCGCGTGTTGCCTATCATCACCAGCAGGCCCTCGCCCTTGGCCGCCATGATGCGCTGCGGGATGGTCACCGCTATGTCCACGTACGATTTGCCGCTGCCCGTCGCGCCGCACTTGACGTTCCAGCGGTGCGTGCAATTTTGCAGGTACTCCTGCTGCATCCTGGTCAGCATGGGCTACTCGATCGCGCTCTGCACGCCGGCGACCAGCTCCTTGGCGGCGGCCAGGACGGTCGTGTCGGCGTCGTCGTGCCTCGGGCGGTCGCGCCACAGCTCGGGCTGGCGGTTCTTGAGCCAGTAGATCATGGCCGTGGTGTCCGGCGCCATGGTCTCCTCCACCTTCTCGACGAGCGTGACCTTGCCTTTGTTCGGGTCCAGCACCTCGCGCTTGCGGACGGTGGTGCGCTTGGCCTTGCCGCACGCCTTGGCGTAGAGGCTCGTCACCACGGCCTCGTCCGCCTGGCTCTTGGATTCCTTGAGGGCGTGACAGAATTCCGGGTGCGCCTTCTGCCACCGGTAGATGGTCCGCTCCGAGATTCCGAACGCCTCCGCTATCTCCGCAGATGAGCAGCCCCTCCGCGCAAGCGACACGGCCCAGGGCACGTGCACCTCGGCGTTGTATCGGGTCGGCTGGCCCCTATGTTTTCCGTCAGTCGTCATGACACCGATGATGCCCTACCGGTCACGGGCAAAGGAAAGGCCCCGCCGAAGCGGGGCCCGGTGCTCGCTAGTTCTTTCGTGAGATGGAAGCGACCACCGCACGCTCTCTCTCAGACAGCTCGATGACGTACATGCCGCCGTGCTCTTTTCGCTCAGCGGCCTTCTTCGCCTTCTCGGCGGCTTCCCTTTCGGCGGCTTCCCTTTCGGCGGCTGCTTCGGACGAGATCAGGAACCCCCCCCGAACAGTCCCTGGCCCGTCTCGGTCTGGCCGTCGAGCTTGCGCACGAAAGCGCACTCGGCTTCCTTCACGCGGAAGCGGACGCCGCGCTTCGCTATCTTCATGATGAGTGCCGAGGTGACGACCTCTGCAGGGTACTCGTACGTGTTTTGCGTCGAAAGCTCCTGCTTGCATGCGTCCGCGACGGCCTGCGCGAGGTCGGGGGCCGTGTCTATCTTCCACTCGCCGTAGCTCGTGACGAAGCCGGTGTTGACCTTGGCGCCATTTTCGTACGTCACGATGACGCTCGGTACGAGGTAGTTGCACGGACGGTTGCCGCTGAAAAGCGATAAACCAGGCCCGAACAGGAAGTACTGGATGCCGCGCTCCTCGTAGAAGTCGATGATCTTGGACATGATGGAGAACGGCGGGTTGTCCAGCACCGTGCAGCCCTCCGGGTAGTCATACCGCTCGTAATCCCCGCCCGGGTAGAACGGCCTCACGCAGCTGTCGGGGTCGATGCCGTATTCGTTGCAGGCCCAATCCTTCACGGCCTGGTACACCTCGTCGGGGGTGTAGCAATCGTCGGTGGTCAGCTTTGGCTCGAACTTCGCCGTGAACTCATCGTACTCGGCGTTCGTCTCGCGTCCTTCGGTTGAGAGCGCGGTGCCGTCCCATCCGTTGTCTCCCATGTCGAATCCGAGGCTCGCCATGTCGAACTCGGGCAGCTCATCCAGCTCGGAGGCCAGCTTGTCGAGGTCCCAGCCCGTGTTCATCGTGAGCTTGTTGTGCACCAGCGCGTAGAAGCGGCGCTGCTCGTCCGTCAGGCCGTCCAGGTGTATCACCGGCACGCTCTGCAACCCGAGCTCCAAGGCCGCCATGAGCCGGCCGTGGCCCTCCACGACCTCGCTCTTGCCCTCGGCGTTGGTCCACACGCCTATGGGGTCGCAGAAGCCCACCTGCCGCATGCTGGCCTTTATCTGCTCCACCTGCTCGGCGGTGTGCTCCTTTGCGTTGCCCGCGTACTCCTGCAACCTGCCGACCGGCTCAACCGTCACCGCCAGCATCGGCACGAGCTCCTGAATCTCGGCCACGGTCATGCCCTTGCCCACGGCTCCTCCTTTCGTTATGCATCCATTCTCCCAGGGCCGTCACGGCCCCGTAAACGCCAAGCGGCCCCGGGCCGAGGCCCGAGACCGCTCAGAAGGAGGTGCGCCATGGGGAAGCGCCCTATAATCATCCCACCCGCGTCACAGGGCGCCGAACGCCCCCAGCGCGAGCCGCGCCGCCCACGCGCAGGCGGCCGCCATCAGCAGCACCGGGAACAGCACGACCATGACGCCGCACGCGCACCCCAGGCCCCTCATGGCCTTGTCCCTCAGCCTGGCCGCCACGCACGCCGCGTCGCCTCCTCCGGCCGGCCGGTGCCTCAGCACGCACTCGCCATCCCCCTCGCTGCTCACCGTGCGGTAGTGCGCGCACTCCTCGCACCGCAGGCCCTGTTCGCTGCTCATTCGCCATCCCATCCTTCCGGCATGTCCTCGATGCGGCGCCTGCTCGTGTACGTGACCTCGACGAGCTTCTCAAGGACGAACGGCTTCCCGCATCTCAGGCATTCGTACTTGTCGTCGTATTCGTCATCGAACTCCCAGCTGTCGGTGTCTACGTATCCGCACCATGGGCATGTGATCGCTTCCTGATGCCACTGCACGTTCTCCCACGCGCGTTCGCGGTCGCGTTGTTTCCTGCAGTCATCGCATATCGAATAGCCGTCACTGCCGCAAACGGGGCCGCAAATGTACTTGCTATAGTTCGGCGTGGGCTTGCCGCATAAATCGCACGTGTACATGTCGGCCATCAGTCCACCACCTTCGCGCCGCAGAATGGGCAAGGCTTGATTTTCATTCCTCGACCTCCCCATAAAAAACTTCCCTCGTAGTGCGCCATGACTCGGCGCTATCCGTCACCATCTGAAGCAAGAGCGCGGCAGTCGAGAGTTTCCTGAAGCTTTGCCACTTGTCGCTCAAGTCATACGCGATGCGCAGCCTGCCTGCGGCATCCGGGCAAATCACCTTGCAATGTCTCGGAAGCTGCCGCTTTTCGTACAGCGCATCGGCGAGGCTTCTCGGGCAAACCATCCAATTTTCGTCGCCCTCGAACGTGAGCCCGTGGCCGCTTTTAAAATCGTCCATGCACGACTTAACCTCTACGAAGCAGAACGTTCCGCGTTCAACACTTGCGTTCGTATACCCGCTTCCGATGCCATATGCGATGAAATCGACCCTGTGTCCCTCGTCGACCCATACCTCGCTCGACACGAGCAAGAACTCTTTCCTCAGCTTCTTGAGCACCTTTTCGGAAAGCTCGGCGGTTATCTCTACGCGGTTGTTCATTCATCCACCACCTCCGCTCCACAGTTCGGGCAATATCTCGCGTGATAATCGTCCGCGCTCTCCATGTACGCGATATCGACGTGCTCGCCGCATCTGCTGCATAGCAGCTCGTCGGCTGGTTTCGTTGCGAGGTTGCGGCACGTCCCCGCGTCCGGCACGTACTCGACCGCGCCGCCGCGTCCCTCGACCCTGATGCGCTCGGGCGTGTAGCCGATGTGCATGCCGTTGACCCAGTCCCATGAGTAGTTCGGATTGCTAGTCATCCTCACACCCCCATTCGAGCGGAGTTCCGCAGCACGGGCAATAGTTTGCTTTGCCTTCCTCCTTGCAGCGAAACGCCGCCGGTACGCTGACGTTGAATTCTGCCCCGCAGGCGTGGCATTTCGCGTAACCGTACGCTGTTTTCGTCGCGATGCCTGTAGGACGGTCGATGAGTTTGGCCAGGCGCTCAACAGTCATGATGTAATCGCAATGGAAATTGCTATACGGAATCGCTGAATGTGCGATGTCCCTGAACGCCCGGTTCCCGCACTCGACCGCATCATCCTCCGATTCGTACCACTCTCGATTGATGCGCATGAAGGTGATTTCGTGCCGCATCCGCTGCGCGACCTCGCGCCGCTCCTGATCGCTAATCATCTGCATCACCATCCTCCTCAATCGGCTCGAAGTCGCACCAGCGCGTGCCGCGCACGAGGCCGATTTCCGACCACCTGTACCTTCCACCCTCTAGCCTGTTGGCGTGCTCAAGGTATTTCTCGCACGTGCACCTGTCTTTCGAGAGCGCGATTCCGCACACGAAATGTTTGCATTTGTCGCACGTCGGCGTGGTAACCAGCCGCCAGTAGCGGATGGGGTGCTTCCATGCCTTAATCGTCATCGCCATCAACTCCCGGCCAAATCAACTCTGCCAGCCGCTCGAACACGGCGCAGAAATCCGATGAGTCGCCGTAGTAATCCGTCACCCGCTCCGTGAGGAGGTCGAAGAACTCCTCCTTGTAGCGGCAACGCGAGACCCGGCTGAGGTGCATCAGGTATTCCGCGACATCGCGGCGTTCTTCGTCAAAATCCGTCATTCGTCTCTCCATCCTGGGTGGCATTCGTCCATAAACCCGTAGAACCAGTCGGTTATGTTTTCGCAGCAGTAATCACACCACCGCCAAAACTCATTGAGATATGGGGCGCACCTTGCGCACGCGTAGCGACGGAACGGGCCATCTTCGCCAAAGCCGCTCTCGTACTCGGCCCCATTAGCGCCAGCAGGTATGACCTCGCCGCAATACACGCACCAATGCTTCTTGCGAGTCTTGACCGGCTTGCGTTCGAAGTCATACACGGTCATAGCCCCAGCCCCTTCTTCAGGTCGCAAACGTATGAAGTGATGATGCACAGATGCATCATCACGCCATCGCGGAAGCAATCGTTGCCGATGACGATATCGGCGATGCCCAGGCCGAACCACGCCGCCGCCAAGATTCGCCAGAACCAGCTCACAGCCTGCCCCTCTCCTCGTTGCGTATCCGGCACTCCTCCATGTACGGCGCGAAGTCGGAGACGCCAAACGCCGCGACAAGGTTGCACGTGGCCTGGATGACATCAGCGCATTCGTAAAGAAGCTCGTAATCGTCGAACGCCTGCCACGCGCCGAACACCTCGGCGGCTTCCTCCAGGACCTTGAGCGCCTGCGCTTTGTCCGGCTTCACGCCGGGAAAGGTCGCGACCTCGCCGATGTTGACCGAGCGGCCCGCGCTCTTATCGTCGGCAACCTCGCATCCGCTGCGTGGCTCTCCGGCAGCAACATCCTTGCACCTGCGCACGAGGTCCTGATACATCTCATCGCCACACGACACCGGGTCGCCGAACATGCAGCCACGGCACGAGGTGCGGTTCACCGGGCCGTTTCCGCGCCTGTGCGCGTAGGTGCACGAGTTGAGTCTCGCGTCGCTGATGATGCTCTCGAAGCTATCGTTCATGCTTACCGCGCTCCTTGCATTCCCTGATGGTTTCACGAATCCTCGTGTAGCATTCATCGCAAGCGTCCATGGCATCGTTGCTTGTGATGTATCCGTACGTTTTTTCGTATTCAGCAGAAACGGCTACAACCTGGGCGGCGTTTCCTTTGATTTCGGCTCCGCACATATCGCAAAACGTTTTCCTACTCATAGTTCATCCTTTCGGCCAACAGGCTCCCGCACATGGGGCAATAGTTAATCGGCACCGTCATCACGTAACCTTCCGGCAACTCCACGTCGATTCGGAACTCGCAGCCGTCCAGCCTGCCCACGCTGAAGCAGCTGAGACATTCGATGCTTATCTCCTCGACCTTGCATCCGGGACCTTCGGCCGCTCCCCTCATGTCGCGGTGGCTCTCGCAGTAACGACAGCTCATCGCTCGTCCTCCTTGTCAAGCAGCTTGCCGAGACGATCCGCAAGGTCCATCCTCATGGCATTGGTGCAGATGCAGCTCTCCCATTTGCAACTTTTGCATTCAAAATCTCCCGCCCCGATGCCGCGCTTCTTGGCGTACTCGCAAACATTCAGCGCCATGTCGTCCCTGATGCTTTTCATGCTGTCGGGAGGGTTGTACGGGAACCGCTCCCCGCACATCGGACAGAACCGAATCGGGTTCGTGGCTCCAGCGCGATAACCGTCTGAGTAGCAGATGTAGTAAACGTCATCGACCTTGCCGATGCTTACGTCGGAGCAGCTGTCGCGCATCATGTTCTTGTATCTCGTGCAGTAATCGCAGCTCATCGGCACCTCCCGATGCTCTTCAGGTACAGGTTGTTGCGGCGAGACCGGGCTATGGCTCGAAGGCGGCGGCGCATCCACTTCGGGTCGAGTCCCTCAATGAGTCTGCGCATGGCCTTCTCCGTCTGCCCGAGAGCGAGAACAAAGCCCTCGATAAGCGCCTTGGCGGCATCGTTCACAATGCTGGCCACCTCGTCGATTGATGGCACGCGTTCATCGCTCATTCCTCGTCCTCCAGGTGCTCCTCGTAGGCTTCGCGGAACTCCGCCTTGTCGATGTTTTTTTTGGGAAGCGGTAAACGTCATCCATCGCTTCCATGCACCAGGTCCCATACGGCTTCGCTTCGCCGCCATTCATCGCGCTCGTCGTTCGCGCATACGTCTTGTCGCTGAACAGCGCACGTCGTCCGTACTCGACGACCATCTGCTCAATCGCCGACGGCTTTGCGCTTTCGATCGCGTCAAGGCGCTCCTTCGCATCCTTAAGCTCCGCTTTCAGCTCCTCGTTCTCGGCCAACGCATCGGCCAGCTTCGCCAACACGTACTCCTCGCACGTCTTCGACTCCATGTCGTCCTCCTATTCGGTTGTTAAATCTCTGGTTGGCCGGGGGCGCTAACGCTTGATTTACGGCTCGAATGACCTTCGCGCCCCCGATGTTGCGTGGGTCTTACGCGGGCGGCTCGCTTGCCGTCACCGCCCGCCGCCCTTGTCGCAGGCCCGGCCCCTCCGCCATCCTGCATGCCCGCGTCCAGGCTCCCGTCGCACGCCTCCTTGGAGTCCACGTGCGACGCCGTTGAATCCCTCTCGCGCCGTCTAAGGCCGCGTCGTGCTTCGCCCCCATAGGTTTCCCGCCCTGCTCTGGTTCGGGCTTTGCAGGGGCATCTCGTAGCGTCTGAGCGCTATCCGAAGCTCACATAGTGCTTGCCGATGCGCGTCCAGCCCATCTTCCGGGCCATCCTGAGCGTGTGCGGGCTGACGTGCTCGCGCCTCGCCGCCTCGGCTATCGATTCGTAGGCCGTGCCGTCCACGGTCACCGCCACGGCGCACGGAGGCACGCTGCCCGGCTCGAACGAGAGCGGCTTGTCGCGGCGCTTCCCGCGCCGGCC
>ERZ1034984.3770-NODE-3770-length-10553-cov-5.133835_pt1 | contig 10553 bp, 6 predicted proteins | sample MGYA00520589_ERZ1034984 | MGnify/ENA primary metagenome ERZ1034984 (study PRJEB33766, sample SAMN09781790) | gut metagenome | biome: gut microbiome | host: Homo sapiens | place: Madagascar | study: EMG produced TPA metagenomics assembly of the PRJNA485056 data... | reverse complement strand
TCGCACTCTCTGTCACTCCCGGCTTCACCGTGGCTGTCGCCCGCGGTGTGGCTGACGGTTTCGCGCTCTCTGCCGTTCCCGGCTTCACCGTGGCTGTCGCCTGCGGTGTGGCTGACGGCTGCTCGCTTGCTGTCACACCCGGATTTTCTGTGACGATTGGCTCCTGCGTTTCCTCAGCCCCCGGCGTTGCAGCCGGCTTTGTCTCCTGCGGATCCAACGTATCATTTTCCTGCGTGTACGCCTTGATGCGGAAATTATATCCCATCTGACTGTAATCCGACCAACTTCTTCCACTGTCATTGCAGAAGCTCTCGCCCTTCTGGGCATTGGCTGTCACCGAAAACATTCCATACTCACAACTTCCATCGATGGAGGCCGAAATTTTCTCTCCATCCTCACGACTCACCGTAAATACCACAGAAAAATCTTCTTCTTCGGACAAAGTGACCGGCTCTTCCAGATCCACCGTATGAAATCCGGCATAGTCAAACGTTCCCGTCTGTACAGCCACACGATCTCCCGATGTCGGCGTCGTCCTGTCCGAAAGATTCTTATAGATCTCCAACGTGTATTCCGTCTGCGGTGACATCAGCTCAACAGAAACACTTTTCAAAAGCTCGTTTCCACTGCCTTTTGCCTGCACATCAAACACATTGGCCAATGACCCTCCACTGCTCATATCCAACTTGTAGGAACCATGCACAGAGCCATCGTACTGATAGTTATAATCAACCTGCCCGGCCTCTGCTGCCTCCAATGCCCAGGCCTCATCATTGCCCAGTGACAGGTCCTCATAAGAGATCCACATATATCCATTGTCATAATCTCCGGTCCCCCAGGAATTACGCACCAGCCACGCTCCATCCTCATCCGGACGGCAGGCTGACGAAAAATTCTGTGCCGGGTAGTCATCATCCCATCCCACCAGCGTCACTGCATGATTGGTAGCCTGTGTCTTCTTCTGACAATACGTGTGAACCTTATCCAGCAGTCTTGCCGAATAATACGTCTTATCATGATAATATGCTGATACCACACAGCCATATCGAAGAATCAGATTTTTGACAATCTCCTTGTCCTGCATAGACACCATATAGGCATTCTTCAAATGATAGTCCCATGCATTCTGCAGATCCTCCTTCAACACCGGAGCCGCATCCTTGCCCTGACCGCTTGGATACACCAGCGAAGTGTCTGTACTCTCCTGTGCAACTCCATACCAGTTCTCCAGGGTACGGATTCCGTACAATGCCGATCCACCTGCATTCAGATAGGTACTGTCACCTGTATAAACATCCAGATCTCCTCCGTCCATGCCCATATGATCCAGCCCATGATTCCACGCGAAATACGCCAGCTGCAGCTCAGACAGATTGATCGCGTCTGCACCTCGGGCCACTGCTTTTTCCTGCAATATCGCCGAAATCTCCTCTGCTGCCACCACGGACATCGCCCAGCAGGTTCCGTATGGGTTCTGATTACGCACTGCCGGAAGGTACGTGGCATTTACACTTCCATACGCAGCCGGCAATGTCTCTTCCGACAATAATCCCAATTCCGCAGCATCCGTGTCCTCCTCTATGGATTCTACACGGATTCCGTCATCAATATAGCCTTCTGCCCAGTTGATCTTTGGCTGGACACAGACAATATTTCCAGCTGCACTTTCTTCCTCCTGTGTGTAAACAGAAGCCGCAAGACACTGTCCTGCAGCTCCTCCCCCAAATACCAATACAGCTGTCATCACAGACGCAATCGTCCGCTTCACGACATCACGTACAACCCATCTCCTCATAGGCAATGCCTCCTGTTTATATACTAACCCTGATTCTCCTGGGCTACCAGCTGATCTGCTCCATAAATCTTGCGCAGTTTCGGCTTCTCAATCTTTCCGGTCGCATTTCTCGGAATCTCCGCAAAGATGATCTCCTTTGGTCTCTTATAACGAGGCATTTCCAGACAGAACTCCTCGATCTCCTCTTTTGTACAGGTCATCCCATCTTTGACCTCGATGATTGCCGCCGTCTTCTCCCCCAATCGACGATCCGGCAGTCCGATCACTGCAACATCCTTTACCTTGTCAAAACGACGGATATAATCCTCTATCTGTACCGGATAAATATTTTCTCCGCCGCTGACGATCACGTCTTTCTTACGGTCTACCAGAAAATAAAAACCATCCTCGTCCTGCATTGCCATATCTCCGGTGAGAAGCCAGCCATCCTTGATCGTCTCGCTGGTGGCCTTCTCATCATTATAATAGCAGGTCATAACGCCGGGTCCCTTCACACAAAGTTCGCCTACAGAACCCTGCGGCACAGTATTGCCTTCCTCATCAATGATCTTACATTCCCAACGATATCCCGGAACGCCAATCGCTCCTACTTTGTGGATATTTTCTATGCCAAGGTGTACACAGCCCGGGCCGGTAGACTCCGAAAGACCATAATTTGTATCGTACTGATGATTTGGAAAATATTCCTTCCATCGCTTGATCAGAGAAGGCGGTACCGGCTGCGCACCTATATGCATCAGTCTCCACTGATCCAGATGGTAATTTTCCAGCTTCAGGTCTCCACGGTCCAGAGCATCCAGAATATCCTGTGCCCATGGAACCAGCAGCCATACCAGCGTACATCTCTCACTGGACACCGCATCCAGAATGATCTCCGGCTTCGTGCCCTTGAGCAGCACCGCCTTGCTTCCCGCAACCAGGCTTCCCATCCAATGGAACTTGGCACCGGTATGATACAGCGGAGGAATACACAGGAATGTGTCCTCCCGGTTCGTGCCATGATGCTTCTGTTCCATCTGCGCCGCCTGGGTCAGACTGCGGTGCTTATGTAAAATTGCCTTTGGAAATCCTGTCGTACCGGAAGAAAAATAGATTGCACCATAATCATCATCTGTAATCTCGACATCCGGTGTCCGGCTGGAACAATCCGCAACCAGCTCGTGATAACTCTCCGCAAAACTCGGACAGCCATCCCCTACATAGATCAGCAGACGTCCCTTGGACAATCTGTCAGCATACCTCTCAACACGTCCGATAAACGCCGGTCCAAATACCAGCATATCGACCTCAGCCAGTTCCGCACAATACAAGATCTCATCCGCATCGTAACGGAAGTTAAATGGAACCGCGATGGCTCCTGTCTTAAGTACGCCAAAGTAGATTGGAAGCCACTCCAGACAGTTGTACATCAGGATCGCTACTTTATCGCCTTTTTTGATGCCTCGATCGATCAGCATATTGGCAAAACGGTTTGCCTTTTCATTGAACACACTCCATGTAATCTCCCTGCGGTATGGTTCAAATGCTGTCGGCTGGATCAGCTCATACTCCTTCCATGTCGTTCTTCTGGTATCTTTCTCCTCCGGATTGAGCTCTACCAGGGCTACCTCATTGGGATAGAGTCTGGCATTTCTTTCCAGATATTCCATAACTGGCATAATATCTTTTCCTTTCTCACGTTCATTGTGCACTCTGCACTGCACTTACTCTATTGTACCACACCACCATTATTTGTACAAATTATCTTGATTTTTTTCTCAAAGAAGATATAATCTCGTCAAATTGCCTAATTGTAAAGTTACTGTCCATATAAGATAATTAAATTGTTTTGCATTTTAAGTATCAGATTGTATTTTCTGACAATGATATGCCACCGGCAATGGGTGGCAAAGTGAGGTTACATATGAATTTTTTACAGGATATCAAAAAACCATCTTGGTGGAGCAGCTTCTTTATCATGCTGTTTTCTGTCATTGGAATGGGTCTGGGTGTTGCACTCTTAAAGATCACCGATATGGGAACCGATCCCTGCTCCTCCATGAATTACGGCGTTGCAGCACTTCTGGCACGCAAAACCGGCAATACCGCTCTATGGACCTTTGGCAATTACCAGGCCATGTTTAATACCGTTTTCCTGATTTTTGTTATTCTATTCGGCCGACAGCTGATTGGTACCGGCACGATTGGAAATATGTTTCTGGTCGGGTACTCTGCAGACTTCTTCACCTGGGTTCTCAAGGATCTGATGGGAGTTCCGGATCATCTTTCCCTGGGCGTACGCCTGTGTATCCTGTTTCCTGCGCTGCTTTTCTTCGTGACGGTTGCAGCTCTTTATATGCAGTCCGGCCACGGTATGGCCCCGTATGACGGCTTTCCTTTTATCATCAGCGGCTGGCTGGAAAAGGCCACCGGAAAAACTTACTGGTTTAAGGTAATCCGCTACACTCTGGATGCTCTTGCCACTCTGCTGGGGTTCGCCCTCGGAGGCGCTGCCGGAATCACCACAGTACTCATGGTCATCCTTCTGGCTCCGGCTGTTGAACTTGCCGGCAAATTTATGGAAACCCATTTCTCACACTCTTAAATGTCGAATTGAGAATGAAAGATACTGTAAAAAAGGGCAAAACCAGATATAAAAGAATACCCATGAAAATACCATGAAAATAATAAAAGCTACAGATCTTGCATGGATTGAGGGTTCACCTCAGGTATCATGTAAACCTGTAGCTTTTTCTTTCGTTTATATACTATATCGGATATACACTATATCGGAGAATTCTTCTTCCATCTATACACCAGTCTTTATTGCATGTCATACCCATTAACAGATCTCTGCTCCGGATGGCATGGTCTTCTCCGGTGTCATCAATGCCAGATTGCCTTCCGCATCCTCAGCACACAGAAGCATTCCCTCAGACAATACACCTGCCAGTTTAGCCGGTTTTAAGTTCACCAGAACCATTACCTTCTTGCCAACCATCTCTTCCGCAGAATAGTATTTCTTAATTCCGGAGACAATCTGTTTCACTTCGCTGCCGATCTTAACCTGGGAGCAAAGCAGCTTCTTGGACTTCTTTACTTCCTCACAGGCAATGATCTCGCCTACCTGGAACTGCATCTTCATAAAGTCATCAAATGTCACCTCCGGCTTGGACGGAATATCGATGCCCTCTTCTTCCTTCTGAGGCTCTTCGGTCACACCTGCTGCCGCTCTCTGCGTTGCCTGAATCTCCTCTGCCTTTTTCAGTACCTCCGCCATATCCAGACGCATAAATAAGATCTCCGGCTTCTCGGTTACCTTTGTGCCATTCACATAACCACCAAATGTAGATAACTCTTCCAGTGGTCTCTTTTGGGCATGTAACTGCTCCAGGATCTTCTCAGTGGTCTGTGGCATAAATGCTTCCAGCAGACAAGCTCCGATAGAAATACTCTCGATCAGATTGTATAACACCGTAGACAGACGATCCTTCTTTGCCTCATCTTTGCCAAGTACCCATGGCTCTGTCTCATCGATATATTTGTTACATCTCTTAAATAATGTAAATACCTCTGTGATGGCATCTGCTACACGCAGCTTATCCATCTTTTCTTCTACTCTGGCTGCCGTTCCCGTAACCAATGCCTTCAGGTCATCATCTACCGGTTCTGACACGCCCAGATCCTGTGCCACACCACCCAGATATTTGTTTGTCATGGAGATGGTACGGTTAACCAGATTGCCCAGTGTATTGGCCAGGTCGGAATTCATACGCTCTACCATCAGCTCCCAGGTAATCACGCCATCATTCTCAAATGGCATCTCATGAAGCACAAAATAACGCACCGCATCCACTCCAAACAGATCCACCAGATCATCCGCATAGATGATATTTCCCTTGGATTTGCTCATCTTATCGCCACCCTGCAGCAGCCATGGATGACCGAATACCTGCTTTGGCAGAGGCTCGCCCAGAGCCATAAGGATGATCGGCCAGTAAATCGTATGGAAACGGATAATATCTTTTCCGATCAGATGGAGATCTGCAGGCCAGAACTTCTTGTAGAGATCGACACCATTCTCATCCAGACGATCCTCTCCATCCACATCGTATCCCAGGCCGGTAATGTAGTTTGACAATGCGTCCAGCCATACATAGACAATGTGACCCGGATCAAAGTCCACCGGAATCCCCCACTTAAAGGAGGTACGGGATACACAGAGATCCTGCAGACCCGGAAGAAGGAAGTTGTTCATCATCTCATTCTTGCGAGACTCCGGCTGGATAAATTCCGGATGCGTGTTGATATGCTCGATCAGACGATCTGCATACTTGGACAGTTTCAGGAAATATGCCTCCTCCCTAGCCGGCTGACACTCTCTGCCACAGTCAGGACATTTGCCGTCTACCAACTGGGAGGTCGTAAAGAAGGACTCACATGGCGTACAGTACATTCCCTCATAAAATCCCTTGTAAATGTCTCCCTGGTCATACAGTTTCTTGAAAATTTTCTTGACCTGCTCCTCGTGATCCTTATCCGTCGTCCGGATAAATCTGTCATAAGAGGTATTCATGAGATCCCAGATGCTCTTGATCTCACCGGATACATCATCTACAAATTTCTTTGGGGTCACCCCGGCTTCCTGTGCCTTGAGCTCAATCTTCTGTCCGTGTTCGTCTGTTCCTGTCTGAAAACGCACATCATAACCCTGCTGTCTCTTAAAACGCACGATACTGTCGGCCAGTACTGCCTCATATGTGTTACCGATGTGCGGCTTACCTGATGTATATGCAATCGCCGTCGTCAGATAAAAAGTTTTCTTTTCTGCCATAGTTCATATCCTCCTTATAAAAAAACCGCCTTTAATCTCCCGAAAGAGTATTAAAGACGGATATCTCCGTGGTACCACTTTAATTTACCTGTGCCTCGCGGTCACAGATCTCAGTCACTGCTCTCCTCATCTGACGATTCGGATTCACAGTGTGACGCTTTAACGGGCGCACCCGTCGCAGCCTTGCGGAAACTCTGATCCGGATCACTCCCATGATCTCTAATTCCGTTCGGTGCGCAGCTCCAAGTCCATCTTCCCTGTGTTTTGTCGTGCCTGTTCTCAGCAACCAGGCTCTCTGTCACCACGTCCCACAAGTACTCTTCTCTTCCCTGCCTTTTCTATCTTTTTATTTTAGTGGGCAAACGTCATTTTGTCAACCTGGCTTCGTGGTTCTGCGGTTTCAGCATTGTAATTTCCGTTTTCCGGCTTCATGGTTCTTACATCTCAGTTTCCAGATCTGATAATTTCCAGTTTCTGTCTTCATCATGTTCATTTCATAGTTCCATGGCTTCATGATTCCGGCCGGGAAGGAGATCCCATAAATTCCGGCATATACTCCCGGTATCGCAAAGGTATGTTGTTCTGCTGTAACTTCGGATTCTCCCTCTCCTTGATCCGTATCGCATCAAAAAAGGCCTTCCAGAGATCTTCATATTCTTCGCGAACCCGGCTCATCTCATCAAGCTGTCTCGCCTCCCGGTCGGACAATTCCCTCATAAACCAGTTACCGTCACGGCTGTGAAAGGTTGCCTTCTTTCTTCCGGTATCATAGATAATAAAGTATTCCCTGTGAAACCGGTCCGCAAAGTGCTTCGTCACCTGTCCGAGAATATCATTCTCAGGAGCAAAACCAGCCAACAGGATCGACGGATTCTTCTGTACTTCTCCAAACCTCAGGAATCCAAGGAAATGATAAACCTCATTGGCAATACGACGGTCAATCTCCAGTGCCCTGGCTACGCAGGGAATCTGCATGGCTCCACTCACCCTGGATCCCATCGCAAATCCATAAACTACATAATGATAGATTACATCAGCTTTGTCCTCCTGACTGCTTGTACAGATCCTCAGAACATGCTCCAGAACCTGCACCGAAATCTTCTGCGCAATACTGTCCATCACTTTATCGCGCTTCCGTGGATCTGCAGCTACATCTATATATTCTGAAAACAGATCTCTGTCTCTGGATATGTTGGCCGACAGTGCCTCGAGCCGGATATAATCATGTCCGTAACGGGAAAGTCCCGCATCATATACCGCAGATAAAATTCCTTCTACACTATCCTCACACTGATATACCCTGATAGGCTTCATAGCCGGTCACCTCTATTCTGAATCAATCCTGCGTCCTGCGAACCGACAGAAAAATCATCAAACAACGTGAGCTGTCTGTAAGATACCTGATCCTGCTGATACCCCTGACGCACATTCTCATCTCCTGCAAGAAGCTGTCTGGTGATAAAGTCCTCCTGCATCTGCAGCCCGCTTGTCATCATCTTACCCCCACAGGTAATGAAATATACTGCTCTCTTCAAAACAACACCCATGGGTCTCAGATCTGCAAAATCTACCTTTCCACTTCTTCTGGCACGCAGGATCCGTCTGGCCGATTTCGGCCCGATACCGGGAACACGAAGAAGTGTATTGAGATCAGCCCGGTTGATCTCAACCGGAAAATCTTCCAGATGTCCCAGTGCCCAGTCACATTTCGGATCCAGAAACACATTAAAATTCGGTCTTTCTCTTGATAAAAGTTCCTTCGATTCAAATCCATAGTAACGCATCAGAAAATCAGCCTGATACAGACGATGCTCCCTCTTCAGCGGAGGTCCTCCCGTCAATCCGGGCAGCGTCGTATCCTGATTTACATTCACAAATGCAGAATAGAATACCCTTTTCAGATCAAACTGCCGATACAGAGCCTCCGCCACAGAGACGATCTCAAGATCCGTCTCCGGCGTGGCTCCCACGATCATCTGTGTGCTCTGTCCCGCCGGTACAAATCCTCTGTGTGTGTCCACACGATTCCACTGAGTAAGCCCATAGGAACCCTCTCGGGCGATAAGTCCCACTGATCCGGTACGCTCCTGTGAATTCCCCACAATCCCTCTATCGATACCACTTTCCATACCGATTCCGGAGGCGCCTGCCTGAACGCCGGTTACACCATTAAGAACGCTCAGTTCCTTCCTCCCCTGAACGATCTCCTCTCCCGGCAGTCTCCCTCTTCCCATACGCCGGTTCGTATACCAATATGCGCTGTGATTTCCTCCCTTCATGCCCAGTTCCGCTCTGCTCTGGGCCATTCCGGACTGTATCTGTCTCATAGGTGTCAATATCGTCTTCCGGCTCTTCCCCGGCGCCAGCTGCTTCAATCCTGCCGCCGTAGGAAGTTCCATATTCACACTCATACGATCCGCATACCACCCAGCCATCTCGACCAGAGCCGGATCCGCTCCGGGAATCGTCTTGCAGTGAATGTAGCCCTCAAACCGATGAACTCTCCTGAGATCATGAAGTGTCCTGCAGATCAGTTCCATCGTATGATCCGGTGATTCGACGATTCCTGAACTCAGAAACAATCCCTCAATATAATTTCTCCGATAAAATTCCAATGTCAGTCTGCATACCTCATCCGGCGTAAATGTCGCTCTGGGGACATCATTGGAAACACGGTTCACACAGTATTTGCAATCATGAATACATTCATTTGTAAAAAGAATCTTCAATAAAGAAACACAACGTCCATCCGCTGAAAATGTATGACATATCCCACATGCCTTTGTGTTTCCGAGATCACCTTTGCCAACCTTGCGGTCTACACCACTGGAGGTACAGGCTACATCGTACTTGGCAGCATCTGCAAGAATCTCCAGCTTACTCTGTATCGAGGCATCCACAGACTGGAACAGCATAACCCGTCCCTCCTTTCCAGTATCGAACATATGTTCTTGTATTGTATATCATAACACCCTGCATTCACTCTGTCAACATCCATATTTTCCCATTTTCTATTTCTTTTTTTTTCGGCCGATTGACATAAAACAAAAATTATGTTAGTTTAAGAACGTACACAGGCGTACTCTTTCAGAGAGTGCGCCTATTTTTATTAAATTATTTTGCCAATGACACATTGTGACAGAAAGGAATATCCATTATGAAAAAAAATGAACTGGATCACATTGATTACGAAATATTAAACATGTTACAGGAAAATGCGCGGATTCCTCTCAAAGAAATTGCCGCCAAAGTATTTTTGTCTTCGCCGGCTGTCTCTGCGCGCATAGACACATTGGTTCAGAAAGGTTATATCGAAGGATTTCATGCACAGATCAATCCGGAGGTAATGGGCTACCATATCAAAGCATTTATCAATCTGGAAGTAGCCCCGGGAGACAAGCAGGAATTCTATCCTTACATCAAGGGATGTCCCAATGTACTGGAATGCAACTGCGTCACCGGCGATTACTCCATGCTCCTGGAAGTCCTGTTCCAAAGCACGATCGAACTGGATCAGTTCATCGGGGAACTGCAGCATTACGGGCGGACAAAAACCCTGATCGTCTTTTCCACCTCTGTGGAACACCGCGGTATTCTTCTCGAAAAATAATAATGAACTTTCTCTAAAATGCATTGTTGGAGAATCAAAAAAGAGCTATACTATCCTTACAAAACAACGCTTCGAATGGATGACCGTGTGAATGCTGCAGATGCAGCCCTGTTCGCATCACATCCGCGGAATGGAGGTTATTATGGCTTTTTTTGATGACATGAAAAATGCGTTTAAGGCAGCCGGTCAGGATGTAACTGACAAGGCAAAGGAAGTGGGCGATACTGCCCGTGTAAAGGTAGATATCCATCAGAAACAGGAAGATCTCAAGTCCCTGTATGTAGAGCTTGGACATCGCTTCTATCAAGAACATCAGCAGGATGAACCGGCAGATG
>ERZ1034984.3762-NODE-3762-length-10576-cov-3.667712_pt1 | contig 10576 bp, 13 predicted proteins | sample MGYA00520589_ERZ1034984 | MGnify/ENA primary metagenome ERZ1034984 (study PRJEB33766, sample SAMN09781790) | gut metagenome | biome: gut microbiome | host: Homo sapiens | place: Madagascar | study: EMG produced TPA metagenomics assembly of the PRJNA485056 data... | reverse complement strand
CTCCTCCTCGCAAGCCTTTACTAAATCATTTAACTCTAAAACGGTCATGCCCTTGATAGCATCGATAAATTCCTGTGTTGTCATTTTGTTTACCTCCATAAAATTTTGTAAATATCTTTTTGTTTTGCCAGTCTTCTGGCAGTCTGTCAGCCGTAATTAAGCCTCAGCGCCTTCACCCTGCTCTGCGATCTGCTTGATAACGCGTGCGAAGTTGGTGATAGGTGACTGTAAAGAACCAAGTAACTTGGAAATAAGCTCTTCTCTGGATGGGATGTTTGCCAGCTCTTTTACGCCTTCTACATCATACAGAGTACCCTCTACAACAGCAGCCTTAAACTCTAATGCAGGAGCTTCCTTTGCGATCTTGTTCAGCTCGCGGATAGGTGCTGTAGCATCTTCCTTAGATACTGCAATAGCAGATGGTCCATCTAACAGAGAATCAAGCTGTGCGAAGTCTGTGCCCTCGAATGCACGCTTCATGTAGGTGTTCTTATATACCTTGTAAGAACATCCTGCCTCTCTTAAAGCCTTACGAAGCTTTGTATCCTGATCTACTGTCAGTCCACGATAATCTACCAGCACTACGGTAGCAGCTCCATCAACCAGCTCTTTGATCTCGTTTACGATAGGTGCTTTGATATCAACCTTTGCCATGTCTAAAAATCTCCTTTCCTGGGCAGTCCCATATTTTCACTGCACGGGAAGTTTTTCAAATCACATGGGCGGATGCCCGTCGATCTGATTAGCGGTCGTCAAATGCATGCATTTTCCTCGTCGCTATAAAAAAACCTCTCTGCGTAAACAGAGAGGTTGAATCTTCAAAACATTCATCTCCCTCGGTAGGCGGTTCATACACTTACGCGGAATCTCTTCCGCACCTACTGTCTACGGCAGTGTGCTTTGCTCACAAAGCAAAAACAACTATACCACAGTTTGGAGATGATGTCAATGGATTTTCTTTATTTTGTTTCTGTCTCTGCGCCATTCGCATCGACCGCGTCGGATTTCCGGTCAGAAGATGAAAGCCAGCCGTTGCCCCATACAGACGCAGCGACTACGACCACCAGAAATACAACTAAGATAATCTTTGTTACCATAGGTCCTATTCTCCTTTTCTGTTTATTGGGTCATAAACCGGACCACGCGAAGTGATCCGAAAAGGAAAATATTATTTGGCGCCATCCTTTCGATGTATGTAACACAGGATGGTATAATGGCTCAGCGTCCCGCCCTGCGCGCACAGGTGATCCGTCAGTTCCAGATACTGGCAGAACAGTACAAACGCCACCATCAACGCTGCCAGAAACTCCAGGGAAGCCCGCGTCTGGGACTGTCTGGACCGGACATTCAGATGTGAGAGCAGCCGGGCTCCTTTGACCATGGACAGTTCATCTACATTGCCCAGATCATGGTTGATAAATGTACCTGTCCCCTGCAGGATGGACGTTTCCTGCGTATGCGAAGGCTCACCAAAAGACGCACTTTTCTCAAACGCAGTTCCAAACGCGCCCGAAAGAAAAAGTACGAGTGCAAGAAGAATACAAAGTATGTGCTTGTGTTTTCGCATCTCCTGCATGGTGATCCTCCTTTCCGTCCCGGTTGTTATGTTCATATTACACTGTTTTGACAAGAAAGAAAAGGCTTATTCGTTTCCATTTTACGATATGTTGTAACTAAAAAATGCATCACCGCCTACGTTTCCATAAGCAATGATGCATCTGTATCGTATTATCCCAATAACTTTGAAACATTGTCCAGAATTCCTCTGGCCACCTGTGCATTGTTCATCGAATAAACGTGAATGTGGTTCACGCCATTGGCCATCAGGTCAATGATCTGCTCGGAGGCATAGATGATGCCTGCCTGCTGCATTGCCTCAGGCTGATTTCCAAAACGATCCACAATACTCTTAAATCGCTCCGGCATGTTGCAGCCCGAAAGTTTGATGGCATTCTTCACCTGTGTGGCACGCGTGATCGGCATGATACCCGGAATCACCGGCACATCAATACCCGCCGCTTTCACTTTATATAAGAAGTTATAAAAAATGTTGTTGTCAAAAAACATCTGTGTCGTCAGGAACTCACAGCCCGCATCCACCTTCTTTTTCAGGTTGCGGATGTCCTCCGTCTTGCTGGCCGCATCCGGATGTCCCTCCGGATAGCATGCACCGCCGATGCAGAAATCCCCAAACTCACGGATCGTCTCAACGAGCTCAGACGCATAGTGATAATCGGTAAACGGCTCGCGGTCCATCCACTGTGGGCGGTCTCCGCGCAGTGCCAGCACATTTTCCACTCCGGCATCTTTCATCTCCTGCAGTGACTGATGAATCGACTCACGGGTCGCACCCACACAGGTCAGGTGCGCAATCGTAGGAACATCGAAGTCCTTCTGGATGCCCTGCGCGATCGCTACTGTCTGCCCACTGGTACTTCCGCCGGCACCATAGGTCACACTCATATAACTTGGATGCAGGGAAGCCACACCATAGGCTGCCTGCTTGACATTTTCAAAGTCTGTATCTGTCTTCGGTGGAAACACCTCAAAGGATAATGTACATGTATCGCTGTTTATAATCTCTCTGATCTTCATATCTGTATACCCTTTCTCTGCGCCGGACCCGGCGCGCTTTGTCTCACTCTATTGTAACACCGTTTCCCCAGTTTTTGGAAGAGGTCCGCGCATTTCAGGGTATACAAATTCTCAATGGTCTGCTATAGGTAAAATCAATCTTCTACCAATAGATATAGGTCAGATTGCGGTTACCTGAACGATAGATCAGATTGCGGTATGCAGTCTTTTTACTCTTGATCGTGATCACGGTTGCCTTTTTAGTAATATTGTTAAAGGCCTTCTTTCCTACCTTGGTCAATGCCTTGCCCTCAAAGGAAACGACTCTCAGACGGGTACATCCATAGAATGCCTTGGAATAGATCGTCTTCATATCCGTTCCAATCGTCAGCTTGCGGAGAGTCTTAACATTCTTGAATGCTCTCTTGCCAATCACCTGAACGCGGTCTCCGACATACAGATTTCTCAGCTTCTTGGTCTTGACAAAGGCATCGGCCGCAATCGCAGTAACCTTATAGGTGTAACCCTTCTGTACGACTGTCTCCGGGATCACCAGTGTCGTCTTCTTTCTGGATACCGCCAGGAGCTTATACACCTTGATGCGTCCCTGACTTGTCGCGCTGGCTGCCTTGGTGACCTTGTACTGGTAATCTCCCTGACGGAACAGGGTTCCCTTGGCCAAAACTACCGCGCCACTGACCGTGCCTCCGCTGACCGTTCCACCGGAAATGGAAGATCCGGAAGAAGGAGTGATTGTCTGGATCGGTGCCGGGCTCTCTGTGATTGCCCCGCCGGATGCAGGATTCTTCGTCTCCTCCGGCAGTTTTGTCTCCTTCGGTGCCTCTGTGTTCTGCTCCGGAGCCTTGGTCTCGTCCGGTGCTTCTGTGGTCTGCTCCGGCGTCTTCGTCTCCTCAGGCTCTTCGGTGATAGAGCCTCCGGTAGTTACCTCCGCTACGGTTCCACCTGTCACATTTTCCTGTGCCTGCACCTGCAGTCCCGGAAGGCTTCCCATCAGAAGGGATGCCGCCAGCACCCAGGCAAGAACTCTCTTTTTACTTCTCATACGTCATATCTCCTCTCGTGTTGATTTTTGATATGCTCTTATCTTAGAGTTCAAATGGGGCAGAATTTGACTGAAACTATGGCGAAATCCGAACAAAAATATGGCAAAATTTGGTCATTCTCTATTCTGATACCGTTCTTTCATCTTCTCACACAGACTGTTTATGCACTTGTTTCCGTTGCGGACCGTATAATCTCCCTGCCTGGACATTAATACCAGTTTCCTTTCTTTCCCGCTTCCACACACAGAATAAAAGGAATACACACCCTGGTCAGCCCCCTTCGCATTTCCTCGTGGAAGACGATATCCTTCTATATTAATGATTTTGCCTATCATGCCCTGGGAGATATCAAACGGTTCTTTCATATATTTGATCTGTTTGTCCTTCAGATAAAGATCCATATCATACAGCAAATCCTTGTCTGACGATTTTTCCTCCGATATATCCACCACCTTGCACCGCCGGTTTTTATCCACCAGAAGCAATGCATCCTGATGCGACCAGGAATCGTTTTGATATCTCATGGCCAATATCGTCTCATCCGGCGCAATATCCTTCACAGACACTTTCCTCTCACAATATGATACGCTCCTAAAACATGATCCTGCCACGCAGAATCCCAATACCAGCAGGATTCCGATAACTGCTATAAGTCCTTTCTTTTTCATGCACCATGCCTCCATCCCATCCTTCGGCCAACTCACATTTTGCTTGTCCTAAAAGGCCGTTTTCTCTGCTTCCAGCATAAAACACTGCCATTGCCCCGTCAACTCCTATCCATTAATCCATTTTGGATGTAAAATAAAACCGACACTTTCTCCCGCGCAATCGTATCTATAATGAAAGAAGAAAGGAGGTAAACATGCAAGACTCTTTGAACGGTACCGACAAAGAACAGGAATTTGTAGAAACCTATGAGCGTTATGTGGACGACATCTACCGCCTGTGCTTTTCCTTTATGAAAAATGCCTCCGATGCAGAAGACGCCGTCCAGGATACGTTTTTCAAATATTATCAGTATTCCGGCGGCTTTGATTCGGAATCTCATAAAAAAGCCTGGCTGATCGTGACGGCATCCAATCGATGCAAGGATCTTCTGAAGCATTGGTGGAACCGTCGCGATCCGCTGGATTGCTGTCACGATATGGCGGCCGACAATCGCATGCCAGACCATACGGTCTTCGACCTGATCATGGCATTGCCGGTGAAATACAAGACGGTGGTATACCTATACTACTATGAGGGATACAACAGCCGCGAGATCGCCGCAATGCTTGGCAAAGCCGAATCCACGATCCGCTCAAGGCTTCAACACGCCAAAAAGTTATTGAAACGGGATTTGACAGAATATCCCGATGCGCGAAAGGAGAACTCATATGAAACAGGACATGAAACATGCCTATGAATCGATACAGATGTCGGAAAATGCCAGGACCAGGATCAAACAGGAAATCCTGGCCGGACAGCCGGCAAGACGCCAACGGCCACTGAATGCACTGCTGAATTCCCCATGGAAGGCCGCCGTTGCAGCCAGCATCTGTCTGGCTCTGGTGGTCCCGACCGGGGCTGTCGCCGCTCACAAAATTTACCAGCATTTCAAGACAACCGTCTCTGAACATGGCTACCGGGTAGACATGCAGATGAAACAGGATACGCAGGCCAACGCCGGCCAGACCACACAAACTTCCACTCCAAAGCAGTTTCTGCATCTTTCCGCAGACTTCGGCGAGAACTATACTCCGGAAAAGGATTTTGGCCCCATGCAATGCTACACGCACAAGGATGGTTTTGATGCCGGCAAAGATTTCTGGTACGAGCTGGAGTACATGGATATTTCCGACGAGGATCTGCTCTCTGTCTTTGATGTAGAGTCCAAACAAGAAGTCGATATCAATGGAAACCGTGCCATCTACTGTCGATACAACAATGTTGTCGGCAGCCGTTACGACAAGGACCATGATACCGATTATGCTCAGACGCTTTACATTTTCCTGGAGGATACCGGCTACATGATCTCCATGGGTGCGCAGAACGGACTTCCTCAGAAGACATTTCTCGATCTCGCCCGCCGCATTCAGATCCAGACGGTAGATTCCAGATCAGAGGCATCAAAGTTTGTGTTTTTCAGCAAGCGACAGGGTGGCGCATGGAATTATGCTGCTTCTGATGAGACCCCGACTGCCCTCACTGACAGCCAGTACCACAAAGGGGACACCGCTTACCTCGGTCTGAAGGAGGCGAAGTACACGATCAAAGACGTGAAACTGCTCGACTCAATCTCTTCCCTGGACAAGAATGCTTTTCTCTCCGGGCAGAAGCGTTTCCTCTCCCACATCTCCACAGACGGGACATTGAAACGCTATATCCGCGAGGATGTCACATACGGAGATGGCATCCAGAGGCCTGCCATGAAAGTAACCGGTTCCCAAAAGATTCAGCCAAAACTGCTCTACGTCACCATGGAGATCCAGAATTCCTTCGCGGTGCTGGATGAGGATTACATTCAGGTACCATCACTTCGTTTTCTGACATACAAAGATGGCCAATATTATCTCAAATCCCGCACCGGATTTAACCGTCCTTCTTACATTGACGATGCTTTTATCGATAATATGCCATGTTATTTCGAGGAAAGTCTGGGCGGAAAGAGCGGTTGGTTCGCAAAGTCTTCCGGCGGCACGATCACATTGCACTTCGCATATCTGGTAGATGAAGATCAACTGGAACACGCTGCATTGTGCCTCAATGACTGGGTGTCCTCCTCAACCAGATCCACATATCTGGATATTTCACAGTCAAAGTCAGAAAACTGAGCCTATTGACTGCCGCACTTAATTTTATTAAGTCTTTACTCGCCAACAACTATTTTTCTGTCCCAAATGAAAAAATTATGTAAAATCTATTGCCACCAAATCGGGTATAATAGATAATAAGAAAAAACAGGAATGGAGAAAAGTTAGTAATGAGAAAGACCAAAATTATCTGTACGCTGGGTCCGGCCACGGATTCCGACGAAGTCATTGAACAATTAATCGAGGTCGGCATGAATGTAGCCCGCTTCAACTTCTCTCATGGCACCCATGAGGAACACAGCAAACGCATGGAGCGCCTGCGCCGGATCCGCAAAAAATGCGATAAACCCGTAGCCATCCTTCTGGACACCAAAGGCCCTGAGGTCCGCCTTGACACCTTCAAGGACGGCAAGGTGCAGCTCTCCCGCGGCCAGAAATTCACCCTGGTCTGCGGCGAGAAGATCGAAGGAGACGCCAACCGGGTCGGAGTGACTTACGATCATCTCTGTGAAGATGTATCGGTGGGTTCTCCGGTATTGATCGACGATGGCCTCATTGAACTTGAGGTGACGGCCATTGTCAAAAACACCATCGAATGCGAAGTCAAAAATGAAGGCATTGTCTCCGATCACAAGGGTGTGAATCTCCCCGGCGGCCACATCAATCTTCCATATCTGAGTGAGAAGGACCGCAGCGATATCCTGTTCGGCATCAAAAACGACGTGGATTTCATCGCGGCATCCTTTGTCCGCACTGCTTTTGATGTGAAACTGATCCGAAACCTTCTCGATGCCAACGGCGGCAACGACATCAATATCATTGCCAAGATTGAGAACGCAGAGGGCGTGGCCAATATCGATGAGATCATCCGCGAATCGGACGCCATCATGATCGCCCGTGGTGACATGGGTGTAGAGCTTCCCGAGGAGGAAGTTCCGATCGTCCAGAAAATGATCATTAACAAGGTATACGAGGCCGGCAAGCAGGTTATCATCGCGACCCAGATGCTGGATTCCATGATGAAAAACCCACGTGCGACCCGCGCCGAGACTGCAGACGTCGCCAATGCCGTCTATGACGGAACCAGTGCGATCATGCTCTCCGGCGAGACGGCTGCCGGCAAATTCCCGGTGGAGGCGCTCCAGACCATGGTGCGGATCGCGACAAGAACCGAGCAGGACGTGGATTACCAGAAACGTTTCTACAGCCGTGACCGCAAGGCCAATCCGGATGTCACCGACGCCATCTGCCATGCCACCTGCACGACCGCTTACGACCTGAACGCCACCGCCATCGTGACTGTCACCAAGTCCGGCCGCTCCGCGCGCATGATCTCGCGCTACCGCCCGGCCTGTGATATCATTGCCGGCAGCACTTCCGAGAAGGTGTGCCGCCAGCTCAACATGTCCTGGGGTGTGACCCCATTCCCGGTCGAGGAAAAGAACGATGTCTTCGAGCTGTGCGACCACGCCATCGAGGTGGCCAGACAGCACGGCGTGATCAAGAGCGGCGATATTGCCGTCATCACCTCCGGCGTGCCGATGGGCGTGTCCGGCACCACCAATATGATCAAGGTAGAAACTGTAAAGTAATGAATAAGCCCCCATTCATGATGAGGAATTCCAAAAGTGAACCTTTCGGAAGTGCCACATCGTGGATGAGGGCTTTTTGATTTATTCTGCACCAGCGCTTTGCGCTTGCACGCGTTGCGTGTGTCTGCTATAATGGAAACGGTGCTACCCTATTCGGTAGGCGGTTAGTCCTTCTCCACAGGAGCTATAGCCTGTGTCTACATAGAAATCCTTCGGAAAATCTGACGAGGAGGTTTATGCTTATGCTTACGACAGATCTTTTTATAGCCATCATCAGCTTGTGTATCACTTGCTTTGCTCTTGGTTATTCCGTTGGTACTAAGAGCAACAACAAAGCACAAAAATAACCGCCCAGCCTGAGAAACGAGCGGTTATCCATCGCAAATATCAGGGCTAACCGTCTATCGGTAGCACCTTTTCTGTTATACTAACATCAGACTTCCTTTATGTCAAACAGATTATTTTGCAATATAATATCTCTGTCATCCAAGATCATACCGCATCTCGTGCCAGCGTTCTCCACCCCATGCAGAATTCGCCATCCCAAGATCTTCAAGTCCGAATTTCCGATACATGTCCACCTTCTCCTCCAGGCACGTCAAGAGCAGACAGCTCCGCGTTCCAATCTCCCGCTGCACATACCGCGCAACCAGCGCTCTGCCCAATCCCTGTCTGCGATACTCCGGCAATACATCAAGCCCCACCAGCATCACACAGTTTCCCTGCGGATCATGCAGGGAAATATCTGTAAAAAACTCGTCCCTGAAACGCGTCTCGTCTGTGGCAATGCCATTGAGAAATCCTGCCATCCTGCCCGTTTCTCTGTCGATCGCCACCAAAAACAGTTCCGGAGCCGCCTGAATGCGCTCCTCCATCGCCTTTCGTGAACACGCCTCATGCGGCGGAAAACATATCTTCTCAATCGCAATTGCCTGGGATGTTTCCTCCGGGTGAATGTTGCGGAATTCAAACCGCGTGTTTATCGTAGTTGACATAATTTCCTCCAATTCTATAGCTCATATTTTTAAGAAATGCGTTCTCATATGTGTTTATATCAGCGCAAGTATTTCTATTGTATCACATCGTTTATAATCCGGATAATGTTCTCATGACCAAATCCACATCTTTATTTTCCAATTCCTGGATAATATGAAGATATGTCTTCTGTGTGGTGGTCATGCTGGCATGTCCTAATCTTCTGGCTACACTGGCAATAGAGACTCCGGCAAACAGCAGCAGAGACGCATGCGTATGCCGTAAACCATGTATGGATATCTCCGAAATATTGCATGCCCTACAATGTCGGCTAAGCACCGCATTTACCGTTGAATTGTAGATCTTATGCTTCCCCACAAAAATAGGTTCATCCTCCGGCATTTCCTTAACCAGTTCAGAAAACTTTACCACAATCTGCCAGTCAATCTGTATCTTTCTCACCGAAGATTTATTTTTTGTCGGCAAAAATCCTCCGTTCCCTTTATAGTCCCAGGTTTTGCTGATCGATAATGTCTGCCTGGCAAAATCAAAATCGGATGGAGTGATGGCCAATGCTTCCGAGAAACGCATGCCCGTTTTGGCTACTAATAAAATAAACCAGTCCCAATTCGGCTCTTCGCGGATGTCAAGATCCGCAATCAGCGTGTGTAACTCAAACTGATTGAGATATTTTATCTTCTTTACGCGAGGCGTCTTCCCTTTAATAATCGCTTTTCGAGTGGGATCTCTGGCAATCATCCCCTCATCGACCGCATCCAATATAGCGCCCTTCAACTGGTGATGAAAATCCAACGTGGTCTGCCGTTCATGCTCTTTGGCATAATCATTCAAAAGCTGCTGGTAATTCGTTCTGCTAAGTTCAGAGACCTTTAACCCGGGTGCAAGACGGCGCACCCATTTCTGAGTCATCAGATACTTTGACATGGTAGCTTCCCGAATCGCGCCCCGTTTATAAACCTCAACCCATTTTTCATAATAATCGCAAAACAGTAATGACTTGTCCATTTGTTCTCTCATAAATAACCTCCTATCACGAAATTACTTACGCCGATATAAACAAGCCAAACCAGGCCGAATTGCTCTTAATGATTCATCAATGGATCAATTTCTTCCTCCATGAGCTTCATAAGCTCATCAAACATCTTTTTCAAATACTTAAACTTCGGCAATGGCTTTTCACTGCCATTTTTGTATCCTGTATAGTCCACGGTCGTTTTAATAGATGTCTCATTCGGAATCTTTCCATTACGATAATGTTTTGCAGCATACATAATATCTTCCTTCGATGCATGCCATGTATAGCAAAACTCATCAATTACTTTTTCCATGCAGTTTTCTTTCATACTGTCTACGATATGCAGAATAGATTTTCCCTTGTACTTTCCCACATTCATCTCAATGTCATACAACAACCAAGCCATAGTATCTGCCAGTTTCGGATTGTCCTTGCGGAGTTCCTCTACATATTGTTTCGCCTCATCCAGTTTCTCCTGGCGTTCCTGCGGGGTCATTTCCTGCTCCTCATCCACAGAAACAATATTCTGGATCAGATGAATAA
>ERZ1034984.3761-NODE-3761-length-10577-cov-11.955142_pt1 | contig 10577 bp, 7 predicted proteins | sample MGYA00520589_ERZ1034984 | MGnify/ENA primary metagenome ERZ1034984 (study PRJEB33766, sample SAMN09781790) | gut metagenome | biome: gut microbiome | host: Homo sapiens | place: Madagascar | study: EMG produced TPA metagenomics assembly of the PRJNA485056 data... | reverse complement strand
TGATTGAGCTCCCACGCCTCTTCCAGGCTTTGCGGGCGCACGTATTTTTGGAAGGTAATAATGTCACTCGCCCCATTATTTGAGGTTTACATAGTCTTCGCTATTATACTGTGGCGCAGGGGGCATCCCCGAAAACACACCTGACCAACCATCGAATTTGCAGAGGCGCCCCATCATGACCCACTCCGCTTGCAAACCGCAGACAAAGCACGGATGCATCATCATGGCATCGGGCACGAGCACCCGCTTCGGAGCGAACAAGCTTATAGCCGAGCTCGGCGGCGTGCCGCTTATCCAGCACGTGCTGCGAGCAACCGATGGGCTGTACGCCAGGCGCGTTGTGGTCACGCGGCACTCGAACGTGGCGCGCCTGTGCGATGAGCTGGGAGTCGAAGTCGTTCTGCACAGCGAGCCGAGGCGAAACGACACCGTGCGCTTGGGGATGGAGAAGATGACGGGCTGCGACACGGCCACGTTCGTCCAAGGCGACCAGCCGCTCATCAGCGCGAACAGCCTCACATCGCTCCTTCGCGGCGCCGAAAGCTTCCCCGAGTGCATCTGGCGCGCAAGCTTTGAAGGCACGCCGGGCGCTCCCGTGCTCTTCCCCGCATGGACGTTCGATGAGCTGCGCTCGCTTCCCCCCGGCAAGGGCGGCGGCGTGGTGGCCAAGACCCACAAGGAGCGCGTGCGAACCGTCGAGGTTTCCAGCAAATGGGAGCTCTTCGACGTCGACACCTCCGACGACCTGCGAATTCTTCAGGAACATCTCGTAAGCGAAATCAGATAGGGACCAAAAAGGCGCCTCGCGGAATTGCTCCGTGAGGCGCCTTCTATGGCTGCGCTTCTTCTGCGCTCTATCTGCAAGCTAGCCGCTAGGCGTTCGCATCCGTTTTCGGGACAATCTCCTTGTCCTTGGGAAGCACGATGTTCAAGACGATGGCGACCGCCGCCGCGGCGACAATGCCGGAGCCGCCGAAGATAAGGCTTACCATCTGGGGGGATCCGGCGAGAATAGCAGGGTTGGCGCCGATACCGTAGCCCAAACCCAACGCCACCGACACGATACTCAGGTTGCGCGGGGTCAGCGGGTCGCGCGTGATCAGCTGGATGCCGCTCACCACGATGGACGCGAACATGATAACGGCCGCACCGCCCAAGACGGACTGCGGCATGATGGACACGACAGCGCCCAACTTCGGGCACAGACCGCACAAGATCAGGAAAACGGCGCCGCAGGCCAAAGCCTTGCGGTTCACCATCTTGGTCATGGTGACCAGGCCCACGTTCTGGCTGAACGACGTGTTCGGCAGCACGCCGAAGAGGGCGGCGAAGCTCGAGCCCACGCCGTCGCAGACCACGCCGCCGGAAAGCTCCTTGTCGGTCGCCTCGCGATCCATGCCGCCCTGCGTGACACCGGAGATGTCGCCGACAGTCTCGACCGCCGTGACGATGAACATCACGAGCACCGGAGCGATGGCGCGCATGTCGAACACGGGTGCCACAGGCAGCGGGTTCGGGATGGCAAACCATGCCGCCGCAGCGACCTTATCCCAGTTCAGGACCCATGCCTTGGTGTACTCGACGCCCTCGGAGTTGATGCCTGTGGTGGGCAGCACCAGCCCCATGATGCCCGCGACGACATAGCCGACGATGATGCCGACCAGGATGGAAGACGCGCTCACGAAGCCCGTCGTCGCATGCTTCACCGCCAGGATGACGACAAGGACGACAAGCGCCAGGCACAGGTTCTCAAGCGAGCCGAAATCGGCCGCGCTGTTGCCGCCGCCGAACGCGTTGACACCGACGCTGATGAGGCTCAGACCGATGGAAAGAACGACGGTACCCGTAACGATGGACGGGAAGAAGCGGCGCAGCGGTTTCAGGAAGAAACCGAGCACAGCCTCGAACAGGCCGCCGATGATCGATGCTCCCATGATGGCACCGTAGGCAACAAGGCCGCCGCCCATCGAGGCCGCTACGGAATTGAACACGCCGATGAAGCCCGACGACGTGCCCATGATGATGGGAACCCTACCGCCAACAGGGCCGATGCCGAAAAGTTGAACCAGAGTCACAACGCCTGCGATCCACATGGCGTTCTGCAGCAGTGCCAGCTGGACGTCGGCGAACTCGGCCCCCGCCAGACCGCACGCACCCGTCACGATCAAAAGCGGCGTCAGATTACCCACGAACATGGCCAGAACATGCTGCAAGCCCAGGGGAATCGCCTGAGCGAGGGGCATGTCACCCTCGAAGGAGAAGACGCCGAGCGACCTCGCGCTGCCGGACGCCTCCCCCGAAGAAGCGGCCGCGGGCTTCTCTCCCGAAGCTTCAGGCGCTTGAGCCTCCGAAGCCGCCTCCTGTTTTTCCTCCACCATCTGCATCCCTCTCTAAAAGGACAGTAAAGTGAGAAAATAACACCGCAGGGCGCGCATTTGAAGAAGCATCGGGGAATTTTCCACGTAGGGTCTTTAATTCCGCCCCTTGGTTCGGACCCGCATCACATGAGCGGCCGCAAGCTGCGCTCCAAGATGCCGTGCACGCAGGCGATCGCCGCGCCGTAGTTCACCATGGGCGTGCCGCTTTTCGCCGCCACGCTCTGGCGCCAGTGCATTTCCTTCTCGTTGAGCATGCACCCGCCGCAGTGGACCACCACGTCGTAGTCGCTCACGTCGTCGGGGAACCCGCGCCCCTGCGTGAACTCGAACGTCGGGTTCGCACCGCAGTGGCCGCGAATCCACGAGGGCATCTTCACCGTGCCGATGTCCTCGCACTGCCGATGATGCGTGCAGCCCTCCGAGATGAGCACGCGGCTTTCGTCGGTGAGCGCACTAAGCGCCGCCGCGCCTTCCACAAGCGTGCGCAGATCGCCCTTATAACGCGCCATGAGAAGGGAAAACGACGTGAGCGGCGTCGTTTCGGGAACGATGCGAGCAACCTTTTGGAACGCTTGCGAGTCGGTGACCACGAGGCGGATATCGCCAACCGCTGCCAGAAGGTCTGCGAGCTCTTCGGGCTGGCAGACGAGAGCGCTCGCATGGGCGTCGAGAGCATCGCGCAGCACGAGCTGTTGCGGCAAGATGATGCGACCCTTCGGCGCCGACGAGTCGATGGGCACGACGAGCACCACCTTGTCGCCCGGCGAGAGCAGGTCGGCCACAACGCGGCGCTCGTGCGCGGCCGATCCGCCCACGTGCGCGAGAGCTTCCTTCAGCTCGTTTATGCCCGCGCCCGTGCGCGCGCTTGCAAGAACTTCTGTGCGAGCTGGGGCGGCAGGGGCGCCGGCGTCGGGGACGGCGACAACCCGGGCGATGGAAGCGGCGGCGGCGCCCGATGCGGCTCCCCCGATAGCACCATCTGAACCCGCGGCCGCCTCTTCTCCAGGCAGAAGATCGGCCTTGTTACGCACCACGACAAAGGGCAACCCGAGCTCTTCGAACAGGGAGATAAGCTCGCGCTCGGCTGCGACCAGCGCGCGCGTGGCGTCGGTCACAAGCACCGCCACGTCGCAGGTGCGCAAGGTCTCGCGCGTGCGCTCGACGCGGCGCGCGCCCAGTTCCCCAACGTCATCGATGCCGGGAGTGTCCACGATATCGACCGGCCCGAGCGGCAGAAGCTCCATGGCCTTGCGCACCGGGTCGGTCGTGGTGCCGGCGACATCGCTCACAAGCGCCACCCGCTGCCCGCACACCGCGTTCACCAGGCTCGACTTCCCCGCATTGCGCACCCCGAAGAACCCGATCCGCACGCGCTCGCCTGAAGGCGTCTCATTCAAACCCATGTCGAAGCCGTCCTTTCGCCTTGCTATCGCAGCACGCCTTGCGCACTGCTCCCATTCCTCCGCCCGCTGCCGCAGCGCGCTTCCCGCGCGGCCTTCGCGACGAACTTGCGCCCCTCGAGATCCCACGCGGCCTGCCGCCCACGCAACTTCCGCGAAAACCTCGCTAGAACCTCAAATCGCGCTCGCCCTTGTGCACGACCGCAGAAATCGCCTCAGCACACTGGCGGCGCCGCTTCTCGTCCTCGACCTTGAGCAGTTCGCGCTCGATGAGCGCAAAGCCCTTTTGGGAGGTATCGGGCTTGGCGTAATCCGTCAGATATTCCGCAAGCGTGACGAGCGCGTTGGGGTGGCAGTAATTCAAGATTTGCCCGCTCTTGCAGAAGCTCATGAACCGGTCGCCCGTGCGCCCCGCGCGGTAGCACGCCGTGCAGAAGCTGGGCACATGCTCCTGATCGATCAGCCACGAGACCACGTCGTCGAGTGTGCGCTGGTCGCTCACGTCGAACTGCTCGGTGTCGTGCGGGCGCGCCTGCTCGGTGTAGCCGCCCACGCTCGTACGGCTCCCGCCCGAAATCTGGCTGATGCCGTAGCGCAACGCGCGCTCCCGCACCGTCTGGCTCTCGCGCGTGGAGATGATCATGCCCGTGTAGGGCACCGTGATGCGGATGAGCGCGATGATCTTCTCGAACATCTCGTCGGGAATGCCGTTGTCGAACACGTCGGGGTCGATGTCCATGGCGGGCTTCACGCGCGGCACGCTAATAGTGTGCGGGCCCACGCCGTGCGCGGCTTCCAGGTGCTCCGCATGCATGATAAGGCCCGCGAACTCGTAACGGTAGCTCTCGAGCCCGAACAGCACGCCCAAGCCCACGTCGTCGATGCCGCCCTCCATGGCGCGGTCCATCGCCTCGGTGTGCCAGTTATAATCGCTTTTCGGCCCCGTCGGGTGCAGGCGCTTGTAGCCCTCCTTGTTGTACGTCTCCTGGAACAGGATATACGTGCCGATCTCGGCCTTTTTGAGCATGCGGTACTCCTCCACCGTCGTGGCGGCGATGTTCACGTTCACGCGGCGGATGGCACCGTTTTTGTGCTTGATGGAATAGATGGTGTCCATCGATTCCAAGATATACTCGATGGGGTTGTGCTTCGAGTCCTCGCCCGCCTCGATGGCAAGGCGCTTGTGGCCCATGTCCTGCAGTGCGATGACCTCGGCGCGAATCTCGTCTTGCGTGAGTTTGCGGCGCGGAATCTCGCGGTTCTTGGCGTGATAGGGGCAGTACAGGCAACTGTTCACGCAATAGTTCGACAGGTACAGCGGCGCGAAAAGCACGATGCGGTTGCCGTAATAAGCCTGCTTGATATCGTGCGCAAGCTGCTTGATGGCCGCGTTCACCCCCGCATCCTCGCAGGCCAGAAGCACGCTCGCCTCACGATGGGTGATCATGGCGCCGTGCTCGCTTGCCGGGTGCAAGTGGGGCTTGCACTTCTCCAAAATGTCGTAGCACAGCTGCACGTCGTCCTTGTGCGCGTCGGCGAAGGCGAGCGTCTCCAAGATTTCCTCGTCGTTGATGAACTCATCGGCGCAGAGCGATTTCGGGTTATACGAATACCCCATAGGGTCCTTCTTTCTTTCGTGCTTTCAAGCGCCCGACGGCGATCACGTCTCGGGCAGGGGCGCCATATCACCGCGATCGACAACGAGCTCGTAGCCGATCGACAGCATGCGCGCGCCCAGGCAGCCGCGACATTCCGCAGCCTCTTCACCCGTACATATCTTGTTATCGTACAAATCGTAGTCTTTGCGGCGATTAACCGGCGAAAGGTTCGGCATCACGACGTTCGCGCCGGCAAGAATTCCCCGCTCGCGCCCATCGGGAACGATCGTGCCAAGCGCCGTGGTCGCGGGAAGCAGCACATTCGGCTTGATGAGCCGAATGATCGACAGCAAATAGCACGTGAGTTCCGCCGTGCCTGGCGCGAAGGCGGAAAACGGCGTCGCGTGGTGCGGGACAAACGGGCCGATGCCGCACATCTCGGGCTGGAACTGTTCGATGAACTGCAGGTCGCACGCAAGGTCGGCCGCAGTTTGGAACGGTGCGCCCACCATGAAGCCGGCACCCACCGCGTATCCGATTTCGCGCAGGTCGGAAAGGCAGCGCATGCGGTTCTCGAGCGACATCTCGGGGGGGTGCCAACGCCTGTAGAGCGCAGGGCTTGCCGTCTCGTGGCGCAGCAGATAACGTTCGGCGCCCGCCTCATGCAGGCGCTCGTAGCTTTTACGACTCCGCTCGCCGAACGACAACGTGACCGCACAGTCCGGGTGTGCCGCCCGAATCTGGCCGATGATGCCGCACAGCACGTCATCGGCGAAGAAGGGGTCTTCCCCACCCTGCAAAACGAACGTGCGAAACCCCAGGTCGTAACCAGTGTTCGCACATTTGACAATCTCGTCGGCAGAAAGGCGGTAGCGGCGCGCCGTTGTGTTCGACCGACGGATGCCGCAGTACAGGCAGTCGTTCTTGCAGAAGCTCGACACCTCGATGAGCCCGCGGGTGAACACCTTCGTCCCGTATACCTGTCTGCGCACGGCATCGGCGCGACTCGCAAGCTCACGGGCCGCGCCGGACGTGCGCTGCGCGATGAGCCGCTCGTATTCGCCAAGCGAAAGTGAGCGGGTGCGGCACAGCTTGTCGATGAGGAGCGCGAGCCCCTCATCGACTTCACTGCTATGTAAGTCGTGGGGCACCTAGATATCCCACGTAAGCTGATCGGTGTGGAGCAGCTTCTCGGCCTTCTCGGAAAGCGGACGCTCATAAAGTCTCTCGTAGAGCGCCGCGATGTCGGGGTTCTCGTGCGAGTAGCGCAGCACGTCGGCCCCGTCGAGCGAGTTGAGCACCGCAGCACGCTCGCGCGCGAGCTCCTGGTTGAAGGCGATCGGCTGGCCGCCGCCGCCCACGCAGCCGCCTGGGCAGGCCATGATCTCGACGAAGTCGTAGCTCGCTTCGCCCGACTCGAGCGCATTAAGCAGCGACGCTGTGTTCTCCAGGCCGCTCGCGATGGCGATACGAAGCTGCATACCCGCAATCTCGAGCGTCTTGTCAACCCAGGGCTTGTCGGGCGTCGCTGCCGTGGTGTCGCACGTGCTGAAGTCGGGGCTTTCGCCCGTAAGGAAGAACGCCGCCGAACGAAGCGCTGCCTCCATCACGCCACCCGTGCGCCCGAAGATGGTTCCCGCGCCCGTCGATGTTCCCAGCGGGTCGTCGAACTTCTGCTCGGGCAGCGCGGTGCAGTCCACGTTGAACATGCGCAGCATGCGATCGAACTCGCGCGTGGTGAGCACGGCGTCGACGTCCTGGCCGGCCTCCGAGGACAGCTGCGGGACACCCGCCTCGTACTTCTTGGCGACGCACGGCATGACGGAGACGACGAAGATTCGTTTTCCCTGTTCGGCAGCTTGCTCGGACAGAAGCGCCTTCGCCGTGGCACCCAACATCTGGTGCGGCGACTTGCTCGACGAGAGCTGCGCGACGAATTGCGGGTAGTGCAGCTTGGCGAAGCGCACCCAGCCCGGGCAACAGCTCGTGAACATGGGCCGCGGCTTGCCCTCCTTGACCCATTCGATAAACTCGTTCGCCTCTTCCATGATGGTGAGGTCGGCGGCGAAGTCGGTGTCGTAGACGTGGTCGAAGCCGAGCGCGCGCAATGCCGACACCATGCGGCCCTGCGTGGCCTGCTCGCGGGCAAGGCCCACGCCCTCGCCCCACGCCGAGCGGATGGCGGGCGCGACCTGAACCACCGTTATCGTCTGAGGATCGGCAAGCGCCGCGAGCACGTTGTCAGTGTCGTCGCGCGCAGTAAGGGCGCCCGTCGGACAATGGGTGATGCACTGGCCGCAGAGAGCACAGCCCGCATCGGCGATGTGCACACCGCCAGCGACCCGCACGCCCCGATAGGAGGCGGGGCCGGACATCTCCCACACCGAGCAGTGCTGCACCTTGGCGCATTCGGCGATGCAGCGCATGCAGCGGATGCATTTGGTGGCGTCGCGCTGCAAGGGGAATTCCCCATCCCACGCTTCAAAGGCGAACACGGGGTCGCGCTCGAGGTCCGCCACGCCGAGCGAGTTCGCGAGATTTTGCAGCGCGCAGGTGCCGCTGCGCTTGCACGTGGTGCATTCGCTACGATGACCTGCGAGAATGGTCTTCACATTCTGGCGACGGGCAGAGATGGCACGCGGGGTCGCCGTGCGCACAGACATGCCGTCGAACACGGGGGTGTTGCAGGCGGCGGCCAGGCCGTCCTGCCCTTCGACCTCGACCACGCACACGCGGCACGAACCGATCTCGTTGATCTTCGCCATATAGCACAGCGTCGGGATGTCGACGCCCGCCCGTTTCGCGGCGTCCAAGATGGTGGAGCCTTCGGGGACCTCTACGGCCACGCCGTCGATGGTTACCTTACACATACTGGACCCTTCCCTCGTCAAGAACACCGCAGCCGAAATGATCACAGCGCAGGCAGCGACGCGCTTCCTGGAACGCCTCTTCGGCCGACATCTCCACCTCGACCGCATCGAAGTCCCCCTTGCGCTCGCGCGCGGGACGCTCCACGATGTTCACGCGACCGCAGGGCTGACGCCAGTTCGCAGCCGCGGGAGGAACTTCGACGCCGCAATCGAGCTCATGGTTGAACCCCAGGTAATCGTCGATGTTGCGCGCGGCCACCTTGCCAGCGCCGATGGCGATGATCACGGTCTTCGGACCCACCTGGCAGTCGCCGCCCACGAACACGTTGTCGAGCGACCCCACCGACTTCAAGCCGTCATCCGCCTCGAAGTAGGTGCGATCGGCCTGCATGCCCGCCTCCTCGAACGGCGCGCTCTCGATGTCTTGGCCCACGGCGATGAGCACCACGTCGGCAGGTACGCGCACAGGCGGTTTGTCCGCCTTCTGCGGAGCCGGGCGGCCGCGCTTCACGGGTCCGATGAACTGCGGCTGGGTATACAGCGCCACGGCCTGGCCGTTTTCGACCTCGATATGGTCGGGTGCCTGCAAGGTCATCATCTCGACGCCTTCCTGCATGGCGGAGTCGATCTCCGCGCGCAGCGCCGTCATATCCTCGAGACGGCGGCGATAGGCAACCGTCACTCTCGCGGCACCGGCTCGCACGCTCGTGCGCGCGCAGTCCATGGCGACGTTGCCGCCACCGACGACCACCACGTTCTTGCCCGTGAAGTCGGGGTATTCGTCGTCCCCAATCTTGGTGAGCAGGTCGACGGCGCTCATAACGCCCTCGGCGTCGGCCCCATCGAGCTTTAGGGTCTTGCCGCCCTGGGCACCGACGGCCACATACACCGCGTCGTATTCTTCGGAAAGACGGCGCATGCCCTCAGCATCGATGCGGCATTCCGTGTGCACAGTAACGTTGCCCGCCGACACGATGGCGCGGATGTCCTCGTCGAGGCGTTCGCGCGGGAAGCGATACGCCGGGATGCCGTAGCGCATCATGCCGCCGAGATGCTTGCGCATCTCGAGCACATGCACCTCATGTCCCATAAGAGCGCAGAAGTATGCGCAGGTCAGGCCAGAGGGGCCGCCGCCCACGATGGCGACCTTCTTGCCCGTGGGCGCTGCGGGGGCAGGTGTTGGCACCTGATCTGCGGCAAGCTGGTCAACCGCGAACTTCTTGATGCCGCGAATGTTGATCGGAGCATCGATGAGCGTGCGGCGGCAGCGATTCTCGCACGGATGCTCGCACACGAACGCGCATGCCGTGGGGAATGGGTTGTCCTTGCGAATCATGCCGATCGCCCCAGCGCAATCGCCCGAGCCCGCAAGCGCGATGTATGCCGGCACGTTCACGTGTGCCGGGCACAGCGTTTCACACGGCACCGTCTGCGCGACACCTTCGCGGCATTGCCCCTGTTTGACGTGGCTTTCGAACTCTTCTTTAAACGTATTGAGGCCCGCAAGGAGCACTTCGGCCGCATGCCAGCCGATGGCACAGTCGGCGGTGTCGCGCACAACCGTGGCCTGGGCGCGAATCTCGTCGAGCGCGTCGGAATCGGCGCTGAACGCGAGCACCTCCTCAAGCAACGTCTCGATATGGGCGATGCCCTCGCGGCACGGTACGCACTTGCCGCACGTTTGGCATCCGCCCGCACGCAATAGGTCGAGCTGCATCGCCACGGCGCACATGCCAGGCGGCGTGGCCTCCACCCTGCGCTCGTACTCATCCAAAAACGTTGCGAACTTGCTATCGTCTTTGGCGCGCGGCGCGACCGATAGTCTTGCCATATGACCCCCCTCATCGTTTAAGTGATGAAATGTGATAAGATGTGACACGCATGTGATATGCGTCGCTCTCACGATTTCCCACCCTACCATTTCGGCATCAAAGCCCGCAAACCCCAATCAGCCGAAGCGGGAATCTGCAGCCACCAGTGGCATAGGGGTTTGCAAGCGCACCGTTATCACCCGTTGCGACATCTCTCCTTCCCCTTTCTCTTCCTGCCGCGCGAGCACGCTTTATCTGCTTCGCTTCCTCGTTATTCTCAATGCAGGATTGTCGCTGCTTGAGGGACGCCGCCCGCGCCTCGTTCCCCCCGCCTTCTTCTCCCGTCCATCGCGCATGACGGGCAGAATCTACCGCTGGGCAAGCTCGCAGGAATTGATTGCTACCTCGCAAGCCACATATGGCTAGAATCGGCCCATACCCCAATCGCAGGGGAAATCCCCATCAATAAGGAGACCAGCTATATGAAGTCAAGCCCTGATTAAAGAAGTTTTCGAACTAT